>Ga0209752_1001105_pt1 | contig 13306 bp, 10 predicted proteins | sample METZYME_3_250m_FD_187548 | JGI IMG/M metagenome (GOLD analysis project Ga0209752, IMG submission 187548) | Marine microbial communities from oxygen minimum zone in mesopelagic equatorial Pacific - METZYME_3_250m (SPAdes) (version 2) | ecosystem: Environmental > Aquatic > Marine > Oceanic...
AGAAGGTCCCAAGGGTTGGGCTGTTCGCCCATTAAAGTGGTACGTGAGCTGGGTTCAGAACGTCGTGAGACAGTTCGGTCTCTATCCGCTGTGGGCGAAAGAAATTTGAAGGGATCTGCTTCTAGTACGAGAGGACCGAAGTGGACGAACCTCTGGTGTACCAGTTGTTCCGTCAGGGGCAGTGCTGGGTAGCTATGTTCGGACAGGATAAGCGCTGAAAGCATATAAGCGCGAAACCCACCCTAAGATTAGATTTCTCTACCTCTATGGTAATAAGGCTCGTTGAAGACTACAACGTTGATAGGCTACAGGTGTAAGTGCAGCAATGCATTCAGCCGAGTAGTACTAATTAGCCGAATGGCTTTACCAAATTATCATTCTTGATGATGTTCTTGGCCCAATTTCCAAAATTTTCCGGTGATAATAGCGTGGGGGAAACACCCGATCCCATCCCGAACTCGGCAGTTAAGCCCCACTGCGCCGATGGTACTGCGCGGGAGACCAGCGTGGGAGAGTAGGACGTTGCCGGATACTTTTTTAAGCCCTTAACCAAAATGTTAAGGGCTTTTTTATTATGGGTTAATCTTAGGCTTAAGATAAGGCTCTATAAAATATTATACTTTGTATCCGTCGGAAAACTTGGGGTAAATTGAATAAGCAATACGTGATTAACATATGAAATTTTATAAATCATTTATTCTTGTTTTTACCCTCCTCACGGGGTTAAGAACTATTTCAGCTCAGGATGTAACCCTTTCTGGTGAAATTTTTGAATATGCTACCTATTATATCAGCAGTTTTGATATCGGTACCGGTGCTACTAATGTGCAGATTTTTCGTTATGAGTTGTCAGCGAGTCAATACCCTGTTTCAATCCGGGTTCGGTTTCGTGCTTCAATGGTTTCACCGCAGTTAGGCATTACAGCTCCAGCAACCATTATCGAATTACTGACCGATCCCATTGATCTGCAGGCTCCGCTGATACTTGACAACAGGGACTTATCAGCAGAAACAGCCCAAATTTATGATATGGCCTCACCGCCCAATGCGATTATACTCTCTGGCCGGGTTATTGAAAGCCTGGATCCGATGCAGGCTGATGCCATCCTGCAGAGCATTCTGGCCAGTGGTCGTATTGCAGCCGGGCAATATACGTTTGAAGTGCAAATTCTATCTGGCGAAACAGAAGCGGAACTGGCTTCGGATTCAAAAACGATCATTGTGCAGTCACCGGTATCAATCAGTCTTGAATCTCCCGGAGGAGCATTGACAGACACATCGAATACCCTGGTCTACACCACCTTTCCGATTTTTCAATGGTTTTCCCAGTCAGGAAGTGGATTTAATACCTTTATCCGGGTCGCAGAATTCGTCCAGGGCACCCATAGTTCGCCGGAAGATGCTATCGAGGACCAGCGGGTACTGCCTTTTGACCAATCGGAATCCTGGTACCAAATTGATAATGTGAACAGTTTTCAGTATCCCTTCAGCGGGGCTTATCCGCTGGAAGAGAGTAAAGTCTACGTGTGGCAGGTAAGGAAGACTGCGCCCACAACAGCAGGTGAACAGGATATGATATCTTCCATTTACAGTTTCAAGATCGGTGTTTCTGGACAGGTGGAAACCACCGGCTCCGCTACAAACGCATTGCTTATGGCTCTTCAGCAGGCGCTCGGCGATGACCAGTTCAATGCCTTGTTTGGGCAGGGCAATGAATTGCAGGGCTTTGTGCCCACGGGGCAGCTGGAGATCAATGGCGTGAATGTGGATGAAGCGGGGGTCAACTATCTGTTAAATCAGATACTGAGCCAGAATTATGTCATTCAGGGTATTACGGTGGAATGATGAAAGTTTGCAGATTCATTATACCGTTCATTTTATTTTGTTCCCTTTCTTTTGCAGATAAAATTGCTGTTGCTACCAAGGTCAAAGGCGAAGTAGAGCTGATGAAAGTGGGAAAAAAAAAGTTTATTGATCTGAAGCCAGGTACGATTCTTGATGATGGCGATAAAATACGTACAGGGCGCACTGGTTTTGCTGCGGTGATTTTTATCGATGATAAATCCACCCTAAAACTCAAGGAAGATTCTGAAGTGGTCATTACCGGCCAGAGAACTGCAGCCAGCATTTCAAAAAAAATCAATATGGATGGGGGTACGATCCGGGCTACGGTAAAAAAACAGAATACGGATTTTGTGATCCAGACCCCAACATCTGTTGCTTCTGTTAAAGGAACCGATTTCTGGCTGCTTTCGGATCCCACGACCGGCGACCAGGTAATTGGACTCGAGGGAATTATTGGCCTGGTCAATTCAGAGACAGGGCAGGAAGTGGATGTGACTGTGGGTATGACCGGATCCTCAACCCCAGATGGCCAGGTTGCAGCTGCAGAAACAGATCCAAATTCTGTTCCTTCCGATCCCAGTGCTGCCCAGGAAGGTCCGTCACAGGTCCGTATTTACCTTGAAGGACCTGACGGTACCCAGAAAGTCCTGGTTATTGAATATCAATAACCTTTCCCCTTCTACTTTAAATCCAATAAAATTGAGCCTATGTCGAGTCGTATTTATCCGACCCTTGTCATTTTTATAGCTATATTCCTTGGTCCAAAATCATTCCCGCAATCCACGGAATCTTACCTGCATATCCCGCCCACGGGTGTAAAAACGGGTGAAGATGTGGAAATTGTTATCCTGTTGATCCAGGATGACCCTGTTGTATCGGGCATGCTTTTTTTCCGTGAACAGGGTGAAATCAGCTATCAGGAAATACCGATGGAATACAATGCTGGATCATGGGTAGGAATCATACCCGGTTTCCGTGTAGTAGAACCGGGATTGGAATATGCGGCTGTTTTACAGAAAATGGATAGCGGCCAGATAGGGATTCCATTTGATGAAAATCCATTTGCAAATCCATTGCAATTCACTGTTCGTGGGGATACGGAGATAAAGGCAAAAAAGAAGAAAGAAACGGATACTAGTGATTTTGTGGATGTGGATATATTGATATTGTCACCGGAAGCTGGTTCGCTAAATCGCCCAGATGAAGTCGTTATTTCATTATCCCTGTTTAATGCTCCCACCATAGATCAAGGAAATTATCAGGTATTGCTGGATGGTAAGGATGTTACTGCAGTCACCATAATTGCAGGCGATGTTCTATCCCTTGTTCCTGAACAAGAATTAAATCCTGGCCTGCATACGATACGAATTTATTTCAAAACATCCTTTGGCCTGGATGTAACTCCAGTTGAATGGTCCTTTAATGTGAACAAAGGCATGGTCAATATGGCAGAAGCATTCAAGTACAAAGGTTCCTTGAATGGTAAAAACTCAATCAATACCGCTTCGGGCATCACCCTGGCTGAAAATGAATATAATGCCAAGTTTGATGCTGAACTCAGTTGGGTAAAAGCCCGTTATTCAATTCGAAGATCCAGCCGTGAATCCCCTTACATGCAGCCATTGAACCGCGAGGCATTAACCCTGCAGGTGGCTGACTACCTCAAACTGGAGTATGGGGATATTTATCCCGCCCTGTCACCTTATTTATTAGATGGGAAACGTGTCCGGGGTCAGCACATAAATATTGACCTGCCTTATTTCGAGGTACAATACGTAAATGGCGAATTGAACCGTGGAGTTCAATACCAGAATAAGATAGACGGTGCTTTGGAAATCATTGAAAATGATACGAAAATTGATTCTTCGGGAAGCTTAGTGACAACCATCTATAGTTTAACCAGGACGGGCTATACTTTTCCCCGGGGTATCTTGGCAGCCAGGTTATCATTAAATGCGTTTAAATCACTAAAGGCGGGTGTCCATTTTTTGAGGGTCAAAGATGATTTTAGTAAGATCAAGAGAAGTGTGCCCGGTACAAGTACATTTGCTGTGGACTCAACCCTGGATTCAATTCCTGCGGGAGATTATTCGTATTCAGAATTCAGCCAGCTGGCAACAGCACTAGGAAATTCGATCATCATACCAGAAAAAAACTGGAATGATGGTACACCTGTGGAAAATATAGTGTTTGGGTTCGACTTTGAAAAAGCCCTTGATAACCGGAAGCTGCTGTTTCAAATGGCCTGGAATATGAGTTGGACCAATACCAATATCTGGGACGGTGCTTTATCTCTGGAAGAGGCAGATGTGCTTTTGGACTCCCTGGATAATGATTCACTTATGAATATACCCATCAAAGATTTCCCCGAACCTGCGAATTATGAAAATATTATTACTATAAACCCCTTGTATATGGTACCCCTGGTGCCCCTGGATCCAATTGCTTTTCAAGAAAACAAGTTCAGGGCGATCATCAATATGCCATCATCCGCATTTAACCTGCGCGTTAAAGGTAGCTATTCATTCAATAATTTATTGATAGAATACCGTCAGATAGGACCGGAATACAAGAGTATGGGAAATCCATATCTAACTAATAATGTACGAGAATTTATTTTTAATGATCGTGTATCTGCATTAGGTCGCAGACTGATGGTTGCAGTGGGCTATAAATATAAAGATAATAATCTGACTGAAACAGTAGTCAATCCTCTTCAGACTAAAACCCTGATGCTCAATACCACGCTGGTTCCAGGACCCGGAGCAGTGTCACTAATTTTCAATCTGCAATCCATCAACCAGGGTAATGGCATTGACAGCCTGGCCACAGATAGTTATGGCAATGTTCTTGCTGATAACCGGGAGGATTCCCAGGCATTGAATACCATGGCATCTGTCAATATTCCCAGTTCAGGATCATCTTCTGCAAGTACCATTGCCTTTAATGTGAATTCGATTACCTATACTGATAATCTTGCAGAAGACCGGAAAATAGATTACCTGTTTCAAAAATCGGACACGAAATCCTATTCTGCCGTCGTTTCCACAAGGTTTGCTGAATCCCTGAGCACTGCTTTCTCTTCCAATATGACGAAACTTTATATGCCTGTAATGGGAGAAAATAATATTGCCTACAAAAACGAGAGTTCCTGGATGTCCATGACCATGACCGCTCAGTATGAAATGCAGTTCAGGCTTTTTACATTTCCCTGGTTTGACCGCATCACTCCCAACTGGCAGAGCAAATTACGATTTAAAGGTGGCCTGGATTATATGACCAACGGTGAAAAAGATAATACAGCTATTATGCTTTACGGCGGAAAATTTGGTGCTGACCTGGATATTATCAAAAACTTGACCCTAAGCGCCAATGGATCCATACGAATGAATTATGCAAAAGGCAACAAGAGCGATGGCCTGGATAATGACAACAATGGTAAAATTGATGATGCCGGTGAAAATTTAAGTATCAACAATTCGGGCTTTTATATGACTCTGGGTTACCGCTTCTGATGGGAACCATTAAAAAATTCCTAAAAGAACATACGGTCGATCTGTCGTTGACCGCAGGTGCCATTGTTGTTACTTCCATTCTCCATTGGGTGGGTATATTTGATTTTTTGGAATTAAAAACCTATGACTATCGTTTTCATTCCGTTCGGGGACCTTTGACCGGCTGGCGGGCCAGCGATTCCACAATCATTAACTTGGGTACGGATGTGGTATTGGTGGAAGTAGATGATGAATCCTGGCGCCTGCTTCAGGAAAAGAAAGTTCCCTGGCCTTATCCAAGGGGCGATATCTGGGCTGTCGCTGTAGATAATCTCACAAAGGCGGGTGCCAGGGTTATTGCGTTTGATATCCAGTTTGATTCGCCGGATGCCCGCTCAGAATATTTACGCAGCGTAAGCAATAATCTGCCAGATGATTTTCGCCAGTATCTGCCCGGCCATGGAGATATAGTTCTCGCGGAATCGATCAAAAAAGCCCAGGCCAATGGTACAAAAGTGGTGATGGATGTAAAAATGGTGCGCGAGTCTTCCCGTATCCCCCCGCAGTATATCGCCTATCCGGTTCCGGAACTTATGGAAGCCAACCCGACCACAGGGCTCATCAATGATATGCTGGATATTGATGGCTTTTCCAGGGAGTACAGTATCGCTGGCTATATGGACCATGAACCGGGAAGAGCCTATCTTTCCCTGGGGATGAAGTGTGTGAAAGAATTATTAAATATCCCTGATGAGACTGTTCCGGAGTTTCATGCAGCAGACAATGAATGGGAATTTGGTCCTTTGATGGTTAAATCTTATGGAAAAACAAATAATTTCCTGGTTAATTATTACGGCCCGCCGTCCGGGTATATGATGCCGGGCGATCAGGATATTAAACCCTGGGGAACATTTCCCCGGTTCTCCCTGGCTCAGGTTCTGGATACGAAAGAATTTGAGCTTGCGGAAGACATGGATTGGATGAGTCAGTTCCTGCCGGGAGAGATTCCGGAATGGATCTTGGCAATGAAAGATGAGTCTGAAAGGGCAGAAATGATGGCACTCATGGGCTTGGGTGATGATTTCGACGTCACCCAGTCCCCATTCTACAATAAAATTGTGATCTTTGGGGTAAATGTGGAGGTTATCCACGATGTAAAATCCACACCTTTTTACAATTATATGGGCCTGAGCCAGCTGACACCGGGGATGGAAACCCATGCCAATGCCATTCAAACCATACTTCATGAAAATTATTTGGTTGTTTTTGGGGGGAAGATCACCCGGATCCTGGCAGATGGATCTTTTTATCCCCTGGAACATTTTCTGCTGATAACCCTGTTATGTACGATCGCATACATACTGCTTACAAGAATTACCCTCCATCCTATCCTCGCCGGTGTGGTGATCCTGAGCGAATGTGTTTTATATTATGGCGTTGCCTGTGGATTGTTTGCCAACGACCTATGGTGGATAATAAAAGCCTCCCTGTCCAGTATATTGCCTGCAGGATTACATGATTCCCTGTACACTAAACTGCAAGTTACTCTGCCCCAACCCGGGAAAACCTATGTAATGCCAATTGTCGCTCCCCTGGCTGGTATCATGTTTACCTATGCCAGCAATGTGATCTTTCAATTTCTTCATGAGCAGCAGGATAAAAAATTCCTGAGGGAAACATTTGGTACCTATATTGCACCGAAAGTCCTGGATAAAATGTATGAGGAAAAACAAGCCCCGCAACTCGGGGGTGTTATGGGCTACCACACAGCATTCTTTTCTGATATTCAAAACTTTTCCACATTTTCGGAGGTTCTGGAACCGGAACGCATGGTAGCGCTGATGAATGAATATTTAACTGTCATGTCTAAGGTGATCTTGGACAATGAGGGTACCCTGGATAAATATATTGGTGATGCCATTGTTGCTTTTTACGGGGCTCCGGCGCCGGTGGAAAACCAGGAGAAAAAAGCATGTGAAGCGGCCCTGCTCATGCAGGAAAAGTTGGATGACCTGCGTGAAAAGTGGAAGGTAGAAGGGGACTGGCCCGATATTATTTACTCCATGCGGCACAGGATCGGTCTCAATTGCGGGAACATGGTTACGGGGAATATGGGTTCCGATATGCGCATGAATTATACGATGATGGGTGATACGGTAAACCTGGCAGCCCGCCTGGAATCTTCAGCGAAGCAATATGGAATTTATAATTTTGTCGGACATGGGATTTACGAGAATGCGAAGGATGACTATATTTTCCGATTTGTGGATTTTACCCGGGTGAAGGGTAAAAATGTTCCTGTGAAGGTTTACGAACTGGTAGATAGAAAAGCAACCATTGAAAAAAAGTCCCTGGACCTGATCAAAGAATTCGAAAAAGGCATGGATTTATATTTTCAGCAGAAATGGGATGCAGCTCTCCAGCAGTTTACCCAAACAGAAACCATGGAAGACCATTATACATCCAGGAATACAACACCTTCCGCAGTTTTCATCCATCGCTGTGAATTGTTTATGGAAAATCCTCCTGAAAAAAACTGGGATGGTGTCTGGACAATGACAACAAAATAAAATAATTCTGGAACATATACTGTTAAAGTTGGACATGCCGTAGCTTAAGAAAACTGATATGGAACATTCACGTGGACACATACTCTGGGTTGATGATGAAATCCATCATTTGAAGCCCCATATCCTTTATTTAGAGGAAAAAGGCTATAACCTTACACCAGCCGCAAATGGGAACGATGCAGTCGCCCTGGTGCAAAAGAATTCCTTTGCACTGGTTTTACTTGATCAATCCATGCCTGGGATGGACGGCCTTGAAACCCTGATGGAAATAAAAAAAATCAATTCGTATCTGCCAGTGATCATGATCACCAAGACAGAGGACGAGTGGCTCATGGATGAGGCCATCACCGGACAGGTTGAACAATTCTTAATCAAACCAGTAAATCCCAGCCAGATCTTCATGGCCTGCAAGCAGGTATTGGAAAAGGTAAAACTAGGCGAGGAGAAAGCCACAAGCGAATATCTTCAGGAATTTCAGCAAATAGAATTCCGGCTGGAGGAAACCATGGATATGCGGGATTGGTGGGACCTTTACAACCGCCTGGTGGATTGGCAGATCAAATTTGATGAATTTAAAGATACCGGCCTAGGCACGATTCTCGGTGAACAAATTAAAACCTGTAATCGTGAATTCGCTTTTTTCGTTGAATCACATTACCGGGACTGGATTCATTCTGAAAAACGCCCTGCTATGTCACCGGATGTGGTCACTCAATTTGTAAAACCATGCCTGGAGCAAAATCAAAAAGTTTGCCTTATAGTAGTGGATTGCTTGCGCCATGACCAGTTCCAATCTTTGATGCCTATTTTTGAGTCGATGTTTAACGTTAATGTAAGTTATAAACTCTCTCTATTGCCCACTGCGACGCCCTATTCCAGGAATGCCATTTTCTGCGGCCTGTTTCCTGATGAAATGGTAAAAAAATACCCGGAACAAGCACGCTTGATGGTAGAACATGCATCCAGCCTGAACTCATTAGAACCACAGTTTTTGGAGGACCAGCTTAAGCGCCTGGGTCTGGGAGATAAATCCATGCATTATCATAAGATCTGGGCAGTGGAGGAAGGAAAGAAATTTCAGAACCGTATTCCGGATTTCCTGCAGAGAGACATGCTTGCTCTGGTAGTGAACTTTGTGGATATGCTGGCCCACCGCAGTTCCCAGACCGATGTATTGAAAGAAATAGTCCAGGATGAAACAGGGTTCAGGGCAGCTGTAAAATCATGGCTGGAACACTCCTGGCTGCTGCAGGTCCTGAAAAAATTAAGTGAAAGTGATTTTACAGTCATTGTTACCAGTGACCACGGCAGTATCCGGGTTCAGAAAGATGTGATGGTAGCGGCCGACAGAGAAGCCTCTACCGGAGTAAGATATAAATATGGCCGTAACCTGAATACCAAGGATCGCAATGCTCTGATCATCCACGATCCTGCACAATACCGACTGCCTGCATTTGGGCCGCAGCCCACCTATCTGATTGCCAAGGACGATGTCTTTTTCGTCTATCCTAACCAGGTGCATAAATTCTTATCGAAATTCAAGAATTCATTCCAGCATGGCGGTATCAGTATGGAAGAAATGATGGTGCCGGTAGCTGTAATGAAGGCTCGTTAACGGTATGGTTCGGAATTGTCGATCCGTTACAGAGACCCAGGAATTTGCAGCTGAATTGGCGGATTCTGTCCCTGCAGGCCACGTAATTGCTCTTTTGGGAAACCTCGGTTCTGGAAAGACCACCTTTGCACAGGGTTTTGCCAGTGGGCTTGGCATCAGGGAACATGTGGGGTCACCTACGTTCAAACTTGTTTCTGAATATGCTGGCTCCCCCCATAACCTGCATCACGTTGATTGTTACCGGCTGCAGCATGCTGATGATTTTTTCAACATTGGCGGCGAAAGATACCTGGCACCTGAGCATGCGGTGACTTTAATCGAATGGGCGGATATCATATCCGAAGTTTTGCCGAAAGAAACAATCATCATCAAATTTCGCCGTTCAAAGGCTGAACCGGATACCAGGACAATAACGGTGAAAGGCTGGGATTTGGATGAGTGATCACCTGATACTGGCTCTGGAAACATCATCCACGATCTGTGGTGCAGCCATGATCAAGGGGCAGGACTGTCTGGCGTTCAGGGAGGAAGAAATGCCAAGGAGACATGCAGAAATTATACCTTCCTTTGTGGAATCTGCCATTTATGAATCCGGCCAGGAAATGAAAATGATTGATGCTGTGGCGGTTAGTATCGGTCCCGGTTCCTTCACTGGACTTAGAATCGGCCTGGGTTTTGCCAAAGGGTTTGCTTTTGCCCACGACCTGCCTATCCTTGCGGTGCCCACAATAGAAGCCATGGCTTTTGGCCTTGCAAAGCATCAACCGACCCTGGGCCTGGTGCTTTCTCATGGCAGGCGTATCTTTTCTCAGCGTTTTTCCTGGCAGGATGAATTGCCGATTGCCGCTTCCAAACCGGTGGTAAACGACCTGGAAGATCTGTTGGATGATTTGGATGAATATGCAACCATATTCCAATGGCAATGTCATGAATTAATCTCCACGGATCTGAATGCCATAACCACTGCTCCATCTGCCAGGTGGGTTGGTCTTCTGGGCAGTGAAAAATATGATCAGTTTGTCATTGAGAAGCCATATGAATTAGAGCCGGATTATATTGCCCCTTTTAAGGTCGGTATTGGCAAATGACCATTCGTCCTGGTCGATCAACTGATTTACAGAAGATAGAAAATATAGAAAAAAGGGTCTTTACAGAAGACCCTTGGTCCACCGCCACGCTGGCTGAAGAATTGAAACTCAGATCAGACCGCAAAACGTGGGTTATAGTTGATGAGAATAGAACCATGGGGTATGCCATGGCCGGTACAACGGCTGCGAAGTGCACCTGCTGAACCTGGTGGTTGATACCCCGTTTAGATCCAAAGGTTGTGGGTGGAAACTGCTTAAACATTTTTTAAAGAATATTCCGCCCAAAACATCCGTATTTTTAGAAGTAAAAGAAGGTAATTTCCCCGCCATCAATCTTTACCAAAAAGCGGGGTTTCAGCAAATCACTATCCGCAAAAATTATTACGGTGATGGAAAAAATGCTGTAATCATGAAGAAAATAAAATATTAACTATGTCCTGGTTTCAGCGTAGGGATAAAAAAGTTAAGGACACGGAAAAGAAATCTGTTCCTGACGGTCTCTGGGATAAATGTCCTTCTTGCAGTGAGGTACTGTATAGACCGGAGATGGAAAAGAATCTCTCTGTCTGCCATCACTGTCAGCATCATTTTCGTGTGGCTGATACCATTTACATAGAGTTGTTACTGGATAAAGGTACAGAAAACCGGCTGTTTGCAGATCTGGCGCCTCAAGACTTTCTTCAATTCAAGGCGGTTAAGAAATACAGTGACCAGATCACGGCTGCCCATATCAGGACGGGAGAGAAAGATGCCATCAAGGTTTTTGAAGGGCAGCTGGACGGCAGGGATATCATCCTGGGTATCATGAATTTTAATTTCATTGGTGGAAGTATGGGCTCGGTCGTTGGGGAAGCCGTATCCCGGGCCTTTCAGCAGGCCGGGGAAAAGAAGATACCGCTGATCATGATCTGTGCCTCCGGCGGGGCCCGAATGCAGGAGGGGGCTATTTCCCTGATGCAATTGGCCAAGACCAGTACCCGGCTGGCCAAATTCTCTAAGGAAGGAGGGTTGTATATCCCTATCCTGACAGATCCCACTACAGGCGGGGTTACGGCCAGTTACGGTATGCTGGGAGATGTGATTCTGGCAGAGCCCGGTGCCCTGATCGGATTTGCCGGCCCGAGGGTGATAAAACAAACCATTGGACAGGATCTGCCAGAAGGATTCCAGCGGTCTGAATTTCTACTGGAAAAGGGATTCATCGATTACATTGTGCACCGCAGCGAAATGAAGATGAAATTAGCCCTGCTGATAGAGTTGCTTTCTTGAGTAAACCGAAAATACTGATCACAAATGATGATGGTATATTCGCCCCGGGCATCTATGCCCTGTGGGAAGCCATGCAGGAAGTGGGAAAAACGACGGTGGTTGCCCCGGATACAGAGCAAAGTGCTGTTGGGCATGCTATCACGCTCTCGGATCCGTTGCGTGTTGAAGGGATTCATAGAACAGGCGGATTCGAAGGTTTTGCTGTTTCAGGAACTCCTGCTGATTGTGCCAAAATTGCTATCAGGTCTCTAATGGATAAGAAACCCGATGTTTTGGTTTCCGGCATTAACCGGGGAGCAAATCTGGGCAACAATATCATTTATTCCGGAACCGTATCTGCGGCCACGGAAGGGACCATGCTGGGTATCCCCTCAGTGGCTATCAGCATAAACTCCTTCAATTCTGACGAATTTCGCGGAGCCAAAGAGACAGCGATCAAGGTTGTTCATTATTTAATCAACAATACTTTACCCAGTGGTACGCTTTTGAATGTAAATGTGCCTTACTGCCCACCAGAAGAAATTAAGGGTATCAAGGTTACGCGCCAGGGGAACCAGTATTTTCAGGATGACTTTGACCAGCGTAAGGATCCCCGGGGCAGGACCTATTATTGGATGAAGGGCAAAATTGTTGATGACGATCAGGAGCTTTACTACGACAGCAAGGCAGTCTGTGACGGGTATGTGAGCATTACCCCGATTCATTTTCAGATGACCAATGAATCGTATTTTACGAAACTGGAAGAAATATTTGACGGTGGATGATTTTTATAAAAACGGTGTGGTCATTCTGGATTTTGGTTCCCAGTACACCCAGCTGATCGCCCGCCGGGTCCGGGAACAGAAAGTGTTTTCTGAAATCCTGCCGTCTGAAACTTCCCTGGAAAATATTTTAGACCGGAAACCAGCAGCACTGATTCTTTCCGGGGGGCCATCCAGTGTGTATGGGGATGAAGCACCGGGATTCGATCCTTTGGTCCTAGACACAGAACTGCCCATTCTGGGAATTTGTTACGGTTTGCAGCTCCTGGCTCATCATGCCGGAGGTTCTGTGGAATCCGCGGGCCAGGGCGAATATGGATTTGCTGAGATCGAAGTCGATGATTCTACCGGATTATTTTCGGAAGTTTCAGAAAGTTCCCAAGTTTGGATGAGCCACATGGACCGCGTGACAAAACTCCCGGACAACTGGCATATTCTTGCCCATTCTTCTAACGGTATTATCGCGGCCATGGCGAATAAAGATCAATCACGTGTTGCCACCCAATTTCACCCGGAAGTGGCGCATACAGAAGGAGGAGGATCCATTCTGCGGAATTTTCTTTTTAAAATCGCAGACTGCGCACCCACATGGACAGCAGGAAACTTTATCCAGGAAAAGGTAGAGTTGATTCGAAAACAGGTCGGTGATGGAAAGGTTCTTGCG
>Ga0209752_1001106_pt1 | contig 13306 bp, 10 predicted proteins | sample METZYME_3_250m_FD_187548 | JGI IMG/M metagenome (GOLD analysis project Ga0209752, IMG submission 187548) | Marine microbial communities from oxygen minimum zone in mesopelagic equatorial Pacific - METZYME_3_250m (SPAdes) (version 2) | ecosystem: Environmental > Aquatic > Marine > Oceanic...
ATGGCACTCATGATCTACGCTTACGGTGATCCGAAAAACTCCACCTCATCCCATCCATGGCAAGATCGACAGGCCCTCCAAATATAGCCTGAGCCTCTAGCCGGCATTCCTTTAAGATGTTTTCATCCCGGGGCCCCAAATGCATAAGAACCAATTTCCGAACTCCAGCCTCAGCTGCCACAATCCCAGCCTCGCGGGCACTAGAGTGACCAGCCGAGAAGGCCTCGCGTAGGCGGTGCGGCCCCCCACAATCATGCAACAAAATATCGGCACCAGTCGCTAACCGAGCCACAGCAGCACAAGGTCGCGTATCGGATGAGTAGCAAACCGCCGCTGCTTCCGTTTCAAACCGAAGGCCGAGCGTATCGCACGTATGGGCAACCCCAGTGGCCGTAATTCGGAGACTAGGTGCCCGGAGAAGTTCGCTCTGCCCGGCCGTTGATATCTCGGTCGAACGAATAGCTGGATACCAATCGTCGGCCAGTTCATGGACTGCGACCATCTCCGCAACAGTAGCCAACGTTTGGGCCGGGGCCAGCAAGTCAATTTCCTCGACAAGCCCTTCAATTGCCATCGCGTGGACCAGGTGCGGGACCCCATACACATGGTCGATATGTTTGTGGGTCAAGATCAAGCGACGAAGTAAATCCATGGACAATCCACGAGCTTCCAACTTGTGAACAATAGAGCCCGGACACTCGACCGCAGTCCACCCTTCCGCTGAACCAACCAACAAGCTACTGGTGTCCCGAGAGCCCGTTGGGTAACCACTGCCGGCACCCAGTATCTCCACAACTAGGTCCCCTGGAGCTACTGACACGGGCATGGCCCTACCCAAGTGAATCTAAACCCGGATGCCGGATCCCCTTCTCCACGGCCTCGCGAAGCAAGCGGTGCTGTAATTTTCTCAAGTCGCCGCCTTCTTCCGCCAAAGCTACCCTTTGAGCCGCAGCGCCGTTTCCAAGCTGAAGAATTTCAGAGACAACGTCTAGATATCCGGTGGTGCCTAACTTCGTTGCCGCGGGCCATGCAACCTCAACCATACGCTCCACTAGTGCAGGCATCGAGATAACTTCTGAGGTCTCGGCATCGACAACATCCCCACTCAAACCAAAGCGCATCCCTTTCCAACGAAGATCTTCCAGGTAAGCGCCGGGCAAGTAAGGCTCTGGTTTGCCGGCACGATGCGCGTCGCCGTATGCGACAACCAGCGCCTGCACCAAGGCAACAATTGCGGCCGTCCGGGGCACAGAGATCTGAACATCGCAAGCACGAAATTCAACGGTGCCGTACTCGGGATGTACGCGTACGTTCCACCATATCTGCCGAGGCTTCGTAATAGCTGACGCGGCAATTAATGCATCCATCTGGGCAGCAAACTCATCGTAGCTTCTTAGCTTTGGCGGTATTCCTGCACGAGGAAAGGCCCCGAAGACATACACACGCGCAGCGTCCCAACCAGTGTCAACTCCATCCAAATATGGTGAATTAGCTGCCAGAGCTATCAGCGGGCCGATCCACAGTCGCATACGATTCGCGACGTAGATAGCACGTTCAGCGTCGTCAACACCAATGTGTACATGAAGCCCAAACGTGATGTTTCGCTGCGCTACATAACCCAGTTGTTCTTTAACCCATTGGTAGTCCGGCGTGCTTACAAAACGCTGCTGATGCGGGTCGGCGTACGGATGCGTCCCGGTCATTCCTAAAGTGCACGCTGACAACTCTGCCAATGCCTGAACCTGGCGTCGCTTATCAACTAGGTCTTCAATTCCTTCCTCAACGGATCCGGAAATCTTGGTATTGGCTTCAACAAGCGTCAGTAAAAGATCGTAGCTTAGATGCTTGCGTAACTCTGGGCCCGCGGAGGACATGATCTCATCAGCCTTTGGGACCAAATCACCGGTCTCCAAGTCGCAGAGCTGAAACTCTTCCTCAATCCCGATGGTTGGTCGCGGACTAGGCTTAAATCCAATAGGCATCTATGGTGCTCGCGGACGATATGACAAGGACAAGCGATCTTACCAAACAGCCGATCACAGTTCTGGAATCGCCATGCTACTCATTTCATTCGTGCTTCAATTGCATTGAGAACATCGAGTGCCGTGGCCAGCGCCTGCCTTGCCGCCTTCCCGTCAGCACGTGGGCTCGTCCGGCTTGTGCAAGAGTTAACGAAGTCCATTAGCTGTCGAATTAACGGTTCATCCCCGGATGCATCTATGCTACCTGTCTCAATTCCACTCGGTTTTCCGCCTGCCCATGACAAACGGTATTCCTCTACCGTCTGTGCCGCATAATCCACCGAGAGATAGCTCGCGGGCTGAAAGACACGTACCTTACGGCTGCGATTGACACTTACCCGGCTAGCTGTGAGATTGGCGATGCAACCACCGGCAAATTCTAGGCGAGCGTTGGCGAAATCGATTGCTTCCGTGAGTATCGGCACCCCGACTCCACGTATATCCACCACTTTATCGTCCACAAGCCAATGTACGATGTCTATGTCATGGATCATTAAGTCAAGCACAACATCGGTCTCAAGGCCTCGTGGTGCTAGCGAACCTAGCCTATCGGCCTCGATAAAACCTGGACACTCTCCGACCCTATCTGCAAGAGCCTCAACTGCCGGGTTGTATCGTTCAATATGGCCAACCTGGAGAATCCGGCCTTCTCTTTGAGCCATGGAAATCAGGCTATCTGCCTGATCGAGCGACACGGCGATCGGCTTCTCGATCAGGACGTCGCAGCCAGCTTCCAAGCAGCGCAACCCAACCAAATGGTGATCAGGCGTCGGAACCGCGACCGTGACCGCGTCTACACAGCTCAGCAGCTGATCAAGTTCGGAAAAACATTGGACCTGATACTGTTCTGCAACCTCCCTGGTACGTTCCAAGTCGATGTCGTAAAGGCCAACTAACTCACAATCAGCGTGTCCTGAATAGCCGCGAACATGGACGGTTCCCATGGCCCCGACGCCTACAACCCCTACTCTCATACCTTGCCCTGTTTACTCGCCACAACTGCGATGCCAGCGGAATCCGCTTCTCGACAGAACTCCTGAGCGTCTAGTAAAACAGTAAGGTTAGCCTCGACACAGAGTGCTGATGCCCCGCTAGCGACCATAGCTGAAACTGTAGATGCACCTACTACTGGCACATCAAAACGTAGATCTTGGCCCGGCTTTCCGACCTTTACAAGAACGGCCCCAGCCCCCGCTAAGTCACGAGCTCGAAGCAGACACTCGTCTGTGCCCTCCATTGCTTCAACGGCTACGACGGCACGATCCTTTACAACAACGGATTGGCCAATATCTAGAGCGCCAAGCTGCTTGGCCACGATCCAACCGTGAGCAATATCTTCTTTCTCACGTTCGTCGGGAGTGCGTCGCGTTAGGGCACCCTCGTTGACAATGAAATCTTGTAGAAAATCAGTGGATTTAAGTAGCTCGATACCCGCACCTGAAAGCAGTTTGACAACCGCATTGATCAGAGCGTCAGTATGCCGTATTGGTACGGAGGCCAACACGCTCCTAAGTCCTTCATCCGCTTCAACATCATATATACGACTTTGCTCTACCTTGCCGGCCATTACCGCCTGTTTAATGCCCCCGGAGCGCAGCTTCCCGAGTAGGCCGAGGAATCCACTAACGTCGCCCCACTTGAGCCAGTGAACCTCGTCGACAACATCGCCGATTGTTGGTTCGGTGACTCCATCTATGGCAATCGCAATAACCGTGCGGCCCAGAGATTGCGCCTCAGCCGCCACCACGCAGGGCATCTGCGTGCTGCCGGCGATCAGCGCCAGTGAATCACTTGACGATGCCGTGCTCACTGTTCCGCACGAACTCGACCAACGCTGCAACTTCGGGCGATTCGAAATCTTCACTGCTGATCATCTCGAGGGCTTGCGTGGTGTTCAGATTGCTTCGAAAAAGAAGTCGAAATGCACGTTTGAGTTCCCCGATCGCGAGTGCTGAGAAGCCTCGTCTTTTCAAGCCGACAATATTCAGACCGAATACCTGGCAGTGGTTGCCCTGTACCGTACAGTAAGGCACCACGTCCTTAGTAGCTCCTGCGTAGGCAGCAACGAAGGCATGTTGGCCTACGCGGCGGAATTGCTCGACGCCGGAGAACGCTCCAACGTTAACCCAATCCTCAATGACTACATGGCCCGCTAAAGTAGCAGCATTTCCAAAAATGACATGGTCCCCAATAATGCAATCGTGAGCCAGGTGGCAATAGGCCATAAATAGATTGTCGGAACCCACCTGGGTAACGCCACCACCACCCTCTGTTCCAACGTTTGCGGTCACGAATTCCCGAAACACGTTCCGGTCACCAGCAACAAGGTAAGAAATTTCGCCGTGATACTTGAGATCCTGCGGAATAGTTCCAATGCATGCGTGTGGGAAAACTTCGCAATCTTCCCCTAACGTCGTATGCCCCTCGAGTACCGCATGGGCGCCGACCTTTGTACCACTACCAAGCGTCACATGCTTGCCAACGGTCGCATAGGGTCCAATCAATACACCGTCACCCAGGGTCGCACCGTCCTCGATCACGGAAGTTGAATGACACAAAGATGTCATTCGTCACCTCTCTCAGGAACTTTGACCAATACAGAGAACAAGGTGGCTTCCGCGGCAAGCTCTCCATCTACCGTCGCACGTGCGTGCACCTGGCAACTCTTTCGTCGAACCCGCAAAACCTCGACTTCACACCGAAGTTCGTCACCCGGAACTACTGGGCGACGAAACCTAACTTTGTCAGCACCTGCGAAATACACGAAGTGGCCAGCAGCAATCTCTTCTTCAGTCAAGAAAAGGACGGCAGCAACTTGCCCCATCGCCTCAAGGATCAGTACCCCGGGCATGACAGGATTGCCCGGGAAATGACCTTGGAAAAACGGTTCGTTGATCGTTACGTTCTTTATCCCAACAATACGCTGTCGTGGCTCCATCTCTTCGATACGATCGACGAAAAGGAACGGATAGCGGTGCGGGAGAATCTCCAGAATGCGACGAATATCGGCACTCACTCCTCTTCCTCTTTCTCGCCTACGTGCATCGCTTCGAGCCGATGCACTCGTCGTCCCAATTCGGGAAGCGTTCGCAAGGCGGCCACAACGCGTCTCCACCTCGACGCCTCTAGGTGCGGGTAACCACCAACTTGACCGCCCGCAGGAACTGAACTTGTTACCCCACTGCCGCCAGCAATCATGGCACCGTCTCCAACTGTGAGGTGACCATTCAAGCCAGCCTGGCCTCCGATAAGAACGCCTTCCCCTATTTGTGTCGAGCCAGATACTCCAACCTGTCCACAAAGAATACTGTTCGGCCCAACTTCGCAATTGTGGCCGATCTGGACAAGGTTGTCGATCTTGGTGCCTTTTGCGATGCGGGTGGTTCCTAACGCGGCTCTATCTATACACGCGTTAGCGCCAATCTCGACATCATCTCCGATAACAACATCGCCGACCTGTGGAATTTTGACATGCTTGTCACCTTCGGTCGCGTAACCGAAACCATCCGAACCGATAACGGCGCCCGCGTGAATGACCACGCGGTCGCCTATCACGACTGCCGGATACAACGTGACATTGGGCAACAAATGACAATCACTACCCACCTGAACGCCCCCTAGAAGAACACAGCCTGCACCCAGCCGAGTCCTTGCCCCAATTGCACAGTTTCCACCAATAACCACCCGCGCTCCCACTGACACGTCCTCGCCAATCTCTGCAGTATCGTCGATGAATGCGCTCGGATGGATTGCCGATGGGCACTCGCTCTCCGGAAAGAAATGATTTACCACTTGCGACACTGCTAGGTAAGGATTATCCACGCGTATAAAAACGAGGCTCTCCGGCACACCCTGCGGCGGCTCAAAATCATTAGCGACAATTACCGCGGCCGCCCCAGTCGCAGAAAGATGCTCCCGGTATTCCCGAAGCGCGCAAAAGCTAACTTCGGCCGTGGTCGCATCTTCAAGCCTGGCGATACCTAGGACATGTCCATCCATGTCGCCATCGAGCGCCCCTCCGACCAAGCGCGCTAGGTCGCTGAGGGCCAACGCCCTCCCGTTCGAAGAATCGTCAGAATGTCGTGCCAATCGCAAACTCGAAAGTCGACCGCTGCTCACCAAATTGCAGCAGGGGATCTAGATTGTAGGCCCAGAAAAAACGGAAGGGGACGTTGAAAACCGGCATGAACACGCGGAATTCTACACCTGCGGTTTTACGGAGCTCTGACCATATCTCATTGAACGGACCTTCCCAGGCAGCTCCAGCATCATGGAACACCGCAATACGTACCGGGTCCGCAACCGAGAAAATGTACTCAATGTTGTACTGAAATGCCCGGGTGCCGCCGAGAATGTGGCCAAATTGATCAATCGGTCCAATCGCCCGGAGTTGGGTGCCGCGTACCGAATTGCTCCCGCCGAGGAAAAAACGCTCGAATATTGGGACAACTTCCATATCACCCATGGGTTGGACAACACGTCCCTGGACATTAATGGCGAAAATCTGCGCCGCTCTCGCACCAATGCCACGACCGAGTACTCTCGTCGGCTTGTACCAGGTGGTCGTAAAAATAGTCTTCAGGAACTCTAGAGATCCCCCAAGAGGCCCACCGGCAAATTCGAACGACGCACTGTGACGCCGTCCGCGACTTGGGTTGTAAGGGTTGTCGACCGAGTTAAACATAAGATTCGGTCGCACACTGCTAGTCGTGCGTTGGCCCTCCATAAGGAACATCGACTGCATCATGTAATTGGACATTCCATAAAAAGAATTGCTCATGTCGCCGATATCAATATCCGAGTAGTTATACTCAAGGTAGAGCGTGGTGAATTCGTTCCGATCGAGCGGAAAACCGAAACGAACAGACATGCCGGCGGTGGCTTGTTGGAAGTCGATGTATTCCAGCCGGGATTTATAAAGATCGAAACCAAAGCGAATGGCCTTATTGAACAGGTAGGGTTGCAAGAACGACAGTCGAGCCTGCGTCGTTCGCCCTCCGAACTGGCCAGAAAATGACAGCGTTTGTCCCCGGCCAAAGAGGTTCCGGGTCGCGTACCCAAGCTGTACGAAAGCCCCCTCAAGCGCCGAAACACCGCCACCGAAGCTAATTTGGTTCCGCCCGACTTCCGTAATCCTGAGTTTAATATCGACTTCGCCGGTCTTCTGTGACTCGCTAGTTCCCAGCTGCGAAGGATCAAACTCCTGTCCGGAGGCAAGGGCCCCTGCGCCTGGATCCTCGACGATAGAGACTTCTTCTTCGATATTGGTAAAGTACCCAAGCTGCTGAATCCTGTACTTGCTAGCCTGGACACGCTGTTGACTCCATAGGTCATTCTCGCTAATTCGCAGATTGCGTCGCATTACGTAGTCGCGCGTATTCGTATTACCTTCGAACTCAACGCGGCGAACCGTATATACCGGATTTTCAGTGATTAGATACTCAACATCGGCAGTGGCGCTTGCGGCATCCGGAATTGGAATCGGGGCGACGACCACCTGAAAGTATCCAAAGTTGCCATATATGTTCTCCATAGCTGTTGTGGCATCGACGAGGCCCTTTATATCCAGGATGTCGCCTTCGTTGAGCGGCACCAAGGCTGCTAGCGCCTCATCTGGGAACCGTTCGTTTCCCTCAATAAGGATCTTGCCCAAACGATACTGCGGTCCCTCCTTAAGGGGGATCCGAACATACAACCGTCGTGTGTCACCCAAAGGCCAAGGCCGGTTCATTTCGTAAACCTCAACGTCAGGGATTCCGATATCAATTTCGAGATAGCCAAGCCGGCGGTATTCGTTAGCAAGGTTCTGTTGGTCAAACTCGAAGCCGGCCGGCGAATATCGATCGTTCTTGGTCACAAACGAAAGAAGCCAATGCTCACCCGTCTTCTTTGTTATCCACCGCAGCTCTTTTTGGCTAAATGCGGTGGCACCTTCAAAGTAGACATTTTCTATGCGTACTCGGTCACCCTCCACAACATCGAAGACAACGTCCACACCGGAAGAACCATCCAGCGGCGGCTCCTCTGAATAGTTGACCTGAACGAATTGAAGCCCTTCTTCCCCTTGGAGCATCGCAGTCAGGACTTCCTCGGCACGGGACATTCTGCGGCGATCGATCGGTTGATCAAGAGCGATCGGTATCTCAAGGAGTTCCATGCGTTCCAGGAGGCCGTCCTTGTCCCCATCTTCCGTACCCTCAAAACGAATGTCGCGAAGAATAGGCCGCTCAAGAACGTCGAGCAGTATTCTGATCCCTCCGTCGACGCGCTCCCAACTCATCTTGATATCGTCAAAGAAGTCGGAGTTGAGCATGGTGCGGAAGTTCTGCTGCGCCGTAGCCCAATCAAAGGCATCACCCTCAACAAAACTCAGGAAAAACTGGACGGTCTCGTTTTCGAGGGATGTGTTTCCGTCAACTCTAATCTCGCGAATGATTTCGCCCTGTGGAGCCTCTATCTGTTGCCACTCCCGAAGCCTCAGTTTCGCGATCGAGGGGAACAAGCTCCAATATATGCTCGTCGCACGCGGTGTTTCATGAGCTACAGTCGGTTCCTCATGCACTCCCGCATAGGAACCTGGCGAAGTGGGGCCTGCCATTGGCTGGCCGAATACCATGGCGGGCAGTCCGAATACACCTACAATCACCAGAGCTGGTAGCCCAGGGTACAAAAGTCGACAGGCAGAAACGGCATAGGTTCTCATCGAAACCTAACTTGTCTTAAGGAACGACTGGCTCCGTCGAGCCGAGTGAATTTTAGCCCAAATCTGTGCCATATGCCTAAATGGTTGGGCGCGCAAAATAGATCACTACAGCGGAAAGCACGCTCTTATTTGGCTACCGGTTGACCCTCCTCCTCTGGCTTGTAAACGTGCAAGAGGAGTTCACTGTTACTCACGGTAATCCCGACACGGTCCCCGGCCCCAATCTCGCCCCGAATGAGTTTCTCCGCAAGCGCGTCCTCTATGTATTTCTGGATCGCTCGACGCAGCGGACGAGCCCCATAAGTTCGATCGGCGCAAGTCTGGTCCACCATCCAACGATAAGCCTGGCCGTCTAGCTCTACTTGGATGTTCTTCTCGGCGAGGTTCAGATTAACGTCCTTCAGCATTAACCGAACAATCTCTACTAGGTGTTCATCGGTCAGTGAGTGAAACACAATGGTTTCGTTAATACGATTCAGAAATTCAGGATTGAATGTCCGCTTGACTTCTTCAAGGACACGGGCGCGCATCTCCTCGTATCCCGCGTTTTCATCCCCGCCGCGAAATCCAAGCCCTCCTCGACGCTGGATGTATCGGGCGCCCACATTAGAGGTCATTATCAAGATGCAGTTCTTGAAATCGACGGTGTTATTCAACGAATCAGTCAAGTGCCCATCTTCGTAAACTTGAAGTAGTACGTTGAATATCGCAGGGTGCGCCTTCTCGATCTCGTCGAGCAATACAATGCTGTAAGGCTTCCGCTTGATGCGGTCAGTTAGCTGCCCACCTTCTTCGTGACCTACGTAACCTGGCGGCGAACCAATAAGCTTCGAGACCGAATGTTTTTCCATGTATTCCGACATGTCGAAACGCACAAGTGCATCCTCGTCTCCAAATATGAATTCCGCAAGGGTGCGTGCGACCTCGGTCTTCCCTACGCCCGTCGGGCCAAGAAACAGAAACGAACCCATCGGACGCTTCGGATCCTTCAGCCCCGCTCGCGCTCGACGGATCGCACGTGAAACGACCTCAACCGCAGGCTCTTGTGCAACGATGCGTTTGTGAAGTTCGGCCTCCATATTCAAGAGTTTGTCGAGTTCCTCTTCCTGTATTGAGCTAACCGGAATCCCGGTCCAATTAGAAACCACGCGGTCGACGTCTTCTTTGGAAACAACAGGCGGCGCAGACTCGCTCTCTTCATTAGCCAACCGCGCCCGCAGAGTATCGAGCCTTTCTCGCTCTTGTTGCTCCTGGTCGCGATAGTAGGCAGCTTTCTCGAACTCCTTCTCATTGATCGCAGCATCAACCTGTTCGGCTATAGACTGCAGTTTCGTCTCAATCTCCAAAAGCTGTTCGGGCGCCACGGCACACGCTAGCTTGACTCTCGCACCCGCTTCATCGAGAACATCGATGGCCTTGTCGGGAAGGAAACGATCACTGATGTAACGATTGCTCTGGTAAACCGAAGATTGGATCGCTTCATCGTTGTACACGACACCATGGTACTCCTCGTACCGATCACGGATTCCATAAATGATCCGCAGTGTTTCTTTTTCGGAGGGAGGGCTAATCTTCACACTCTGAAAACGGCGCGATAACGCACGATCCTTCTCGATATGTTTGCGATGCTCTTTAGGTGTCGTAGATCCCAAACACTGCAGCTCGCCGCGTGACAGCGCCGGCTTAAGTATCCCCGCCGCGTCCAATGAGCCCTCCGCAGAACCTGCGCCTACCAACGTGTGAAGCTCGTCGATAAAGACTAAAAGATCTTTGTTCGAAGCCAACTCTTTCATGATGCTCTTGAGCCGTTCTTCAAACTGGCCCCGATACTTGGTTCCAGCGACAACGGCGGAGATATCGAGCGCCAAGATACGTTTCCCGTGCAAGAAGCGTGGCACGTCCCCGACAGCAATTTTCCGTGCCAGCCCCTCCACAAGGGCCGTCTTGCCGACCCCAGGCTCGCCAATTAGTAGCGGATTGTTCTTAGTACGCCGACAAAGGATCTGAATGATACGCTCGAGTTCCTGCTCACGGCCAATCAAAGGATCGAGCAGTTTCTTCGCAGCCAATTCCGTCAAATCGCGCGAGAACTCCGAAAGAAACGGCGTGTCCTTTTTCCTTTCGCTAAGAGTTTCTTCCTTAAGGAGGTAGAGCAGACCCTCTCGGGCCGTAGTCAGCCGCATCCCCTTTTCAAGCAAAATACGTGATGCTAAGGCCTTCTTCTCTCGCAGTAAGCCCAACAGAATATGCTCTGTTCCAATGTACTTATGGAACATCTTTTCGGCTTCCTCGGCCGCGTAGGCAAGGACGCGCTTGGACTCCACCGATAAAGGAATCTCTACCGAGGTTGAGATCTTCTCGCGAACACGGGTGCGCGCCTCTATTTCGCTGCGGATCTCGTCGGGTTCAATCTTTGAACGCCCTAGGAGGTGCCCGGTCAGACCATTATTCTCCCTAATTAAACCGAGCAGAAGATGCTCTGTTTCAATCGTACGGGAGCCCAGCTGGCTAGCCTCGTAGCGCGCAAAGAATATGACGCGCCGTGCGCGCTCAGTATACCGCTCAAACATGGCTAGTCGGCCAGGGTTTGCAAAGCCATACCACCGACTCCTTTTGGACGCGTGCCCCTAGCGTTTGCATAAGTCACCTATGACAGCCAAGGAGCGACACCACACTCTAAGTATAATGGACGTCCTCTCGCCGCAACAAGACAAGGAACCGCTGCTTGCCCTTCTGGTATGCCTCTACTGGGTATCGGGTCGAATCTCATCAGTAGCATGTCTGCCGGCGTCCCTCGCCTCCACTTGTTTTCTGAGTGTCGGATCGCATGGATACAGGCCACCGCCGGGCTGCATCTCCAAAACCTTGTCAAATCCCTCCACTAATGCCGCGTTATGCGTGGCCATAAGAATCGCGGCACCGTGCCGCTGTTGAATATCTCCGAACACTTCCATCACTCTTAATCCCGTATCTACATCTAAATTCCCAGTGGGTTCGTCAGCCAAAACCAAACTCGGCCTGCTCACCAAGGCTCGCGCTATCGCCACCCTCTGTCGTTCCCCGCCAGAAAGTTGAGATGGGAAATGATGGCTCCGCGCCTTGATGCCGACCTGGTGTAGTAGTTCGGTCGCACGCTCGCGGATGTCGCTACTGTGCTCACGGGCGATAAGCAACGGCATCATGACATTTTCCAAGGCTGTGAATTCCGGAAGCAGCTGAAAAAACTGAAAAACGAAACCCACTTCATGGTTACGGTACCGGGCAAGGGTCGGCTCATCCATTTCATCCAGCCGACGCCCCTGAAAGAGAATTGACCCAGTGTCTGGGTAATCGAGTCCGCCTAGCAGGTGCAGAAACGTGCTCTTGCCGACTCCACTAGCGCCGAAGACAGCAACGCGCTCACCAGCATCTATGCTTAATTCAACACCAGAGAGAACATGAAGCATCCCGTCACCCGAGGGATAGCTCTTGGCAACTCCCTGGACTTCAATCATGGCATCAGGCATCAGACCCTCTTACTCGTAACGCAACGCTTCAACGGGGTCGAGGCGACTGGCGCGCCAGGCCGGATATAGCGTTGCAACGAACGAGATCGCCACTGCCATTACTGCTATGACCGTGAAATCAACCGGGCGAACGATAAACGGGACATGTGTCAAGTAATAAACTTCTGCCGGCAAGGAGATGATCTGATAATGATCAGCAAGCCATGACGCTCCAATCCCCAACCCTAACCCCGTCGCCGTTCCCATCAGACCAATGAACAAACCTTGGAAGATAAACGCGTACAGAATACCGAGCCGCGTCGCCCCCATCGATAGGAGAATGCCGATGTCCCGGTTCTTCTCCATGACCATAAGGACAAGCGTAGCGACGATATTCAGCGCAGCGACAAAGACGATAAGGCTGATGGTGACAAACATCGCCAAGCGTTCAAGGTTTAGCGCCGCGAAAAACAGGCTGTTCATCTGTCGCCAGTCCTGCATAACGTATTCCGAGCCCAGTCGCTCCCTCAACTCACCCATAACGGCTTCGGTTCCGTAGATATCTCCTACCCGAATCTCCACGAAAGATACCTGCCCAGCCCCCTCTGGCCCTTCCGGGTCTCGGAAGGCGCTGAACATTTCCTGCGCTGTCCTTAGGTGGACCAGAACCCAGGCTGTGTCGTACTCAAACATCCCGGCATCAAAAATTCCGGCGACACGAAGCCGCTCAAATTTCAGTCCTCCTACGCCCAGGGGTGTAATCCTATCCTGGTCGTAAATCATTACCTGTAGCTCGTCGCCAACACGAAGCAGCATATTGTCGGCCATACCACGACCAATCAACGCCCCATTTAGCTCACCTCTTGACCGCAGGTCACTGATGCTCCCCTCGACAACACGATTGAGGAGGTCAAGCGTTCCAGCGTCAGGATCAATGCCTTTGAACGTGGCAAAGGAAAGGCCGAAGCCATTGTTAATAACCGCTGGACGAAGAATCGCAGGGGCTGCGTTGACCACGCCAGGGACTGAGATGGCCATACTAACCACCTCGGGATATTCAACCATCGGCGCATCGCCAAAAGCCCACAAAACAATAT
>Ga0209752_1001107_pt1 | contig 13301 bp, 9 predicted proteins | sample METZYME_3_250m_FD_187548 | JGI IMG/M metagenome (GOLD analysis project Ga0209752, IMG submission 187548) | Marine microbial communities from oxygen minimum zone in mesopelagic equatorial Pacific - METZYME_3_250m (SPAdes) (version 2) | ecosystem: Environmental > Aquatic > Marine > Oceanic | place...
AGAAAACCGGTAAGGGCCTTGGAGGAAACGGGGAAAATCCGGCTTGCAAAGCCAGCAGTCTTGGCCGCCGCGTGTGCTATCTCGGGGCTCCTGTTTGTTGACCTATGTGATGCAGTATTTGGTTGTGGTTGCGTTTCTCTTTGGAGTGGAGCTGCCGAAGCCTGCAACATTCACCACGCAGCCCTTCCACATTGTCCCTGGTGCGTGCATCCGGGCTGGGGCGGGGCGGTGGCGTTTTTCTCGGTGACGGTATCGCAGGCCGCAGCCGTTTTCTGGCCGGCACCCATCAACCTTGGTGCCCGGATTGTATTGGCGCTTACAGCGTTTCCGGTTGTAGGTGGAGGGGTTGGCCTCATTCAGGGGCTAATTATTGGCTACTGGAGCTGAGGCTCGTATCCATCGAGAGAGCCCAGAATGAGGCTTTGTATTAATTCTCACTCGGCTCCTGGCTCGCGAGGTTCAGCAGCCAGTAGGCGATCCCTGCCAACACTACCAAACCAGGCCAACCACCTAGTGGTGCGATAGAGAACACCTCGAACATATCGCCTGAAAATACCGACGAAACCTGCCCAAGAACGATTGGCAATGCCAGCAAGATACCAACAAGTGCCTCACCTGTAATCAACCCTGAGGCAAAGAGCAATCCGGTTTGTGCCGGCTCGCGTCTCCCGAGTCGGCGGGATGCGATCCAAGCAATGATGCCACCAATGAAAATTGAGCTGGAGAGCTCGATCGGCAGATAGATGCCGACTGCTACCGCCAAAACTGGCGTTCGGAACTCGGCACCGCGTGCCTCGAGCGTCTTGTCGAGGATGATCAGCAGTACGGCGATCACGCCACCAATTTGTACCATTGTCCACGGAAGACCACTGCCAAAAACTCCGGTCGCCACGCTTGCCATTAGCGTTGCTTGTGGTGCTGCTAGTCCATCGGCGGTGCCGATGCCGTAACGTTCCTGCAGCAGGAACAACACAGGGCTCATCACGAACGCGGCCGCGATAACCCCGACGAACTCAGCTACTTGTTGCCTCCACGGTGTGGCGCCGAGGATGTAGCCTGCCTTGAGGTCCTGCATCGTGTCGCCGGAGATAGCCGCCGCACAAGCGACCACTGCGCCAACGAAGATCGCCGCGGCGGGACCGACGGCACTGTCTGTACCTAGTAGTGCCAATAGAAGGAGAGATGTAAACAGCAAGGTGGCGATTGTGACCCCGGAGATCGGATTGTTTGACGAGCCCACCAGACCAGCCATATAGCCAGCGACCGCAGCGAAGAAAAACCCGGCGATCAGCATTATGGCGGCCATCGTGAGTGATACGGCAACCTGCTGGACGATGATCTGATAGACAGCAAAGATCGGAATTACCGACAGCCCCGTACACACCAAGACCCACTTCATGTTCATATCAAGCTCGGTACGTGGGAGCGATCCTGCGTCTGGGTTGGAAGAGCTATATGCTGCAAAGCCCGATGCAATGCCCCGCTTCACGGGGCCTAGAAGGTTGATCAGTGCCCATAAACCGCCGACGACCATGGCACCCACGCCTAGATAGCGAATCTGTGTATTCCATACGTTCCCAGCTGCAGCAATAGCGTCCGTAGTACCGTCGGGTAGGCCGTTCATGCCAACGTAGATCGGAATGGCGATCAACCACGCGATGACACCACCGGTGAACACCAACGTGGCGATGTTCAGGCCGACTATGTAGCCGACCGAAATCAGAGCTGGCGACAGGTTGATTCCCATCACCCAGATCGTCCCGAATGCGCTGCCACCCACTTCTAGCGTACCGCTCCATAGCTTCATGCCGGCTTCGGCGAACTTAGTGCCGCCGCCCACGAGTCCAGCTGTTGCCAATGCCCGGATGCTGCGCCTTTGCATCTGTTCACTACCACCAATTGAGGCCAACTCTGGGTGTTGTTCCTGCATCTTCCCGCTTGCGTCACGAACAGCACCACCCGTTTTGAGGACCTCGGCCGTGGCGATGCCCTCTGGGAAAAGAAGCTTTGCTTCAACGACTAAGGCTCGGCGCAGGGGAATGGTGAACAGCACTCCGACAATGCCCCCTACCGCCGCGATTGCGGTTACCTGCCAGTAATCGAAAGTCTCCCACCAGCCGATAAGAACTAGTGCCGGGATGGTGAAGATCACACCCGCGGCGAGCGATTCGCCGGCAGACGCCGACGTTTGTACTAGGTTGTTTTCGAGAATGTTCGACTGCTTGAAGGCGCGGAGGACGGCCATCGACATGACTGCTGCGGGGATCGAGGCCGATACCGTCATTCCAGCAAAAAGACCAAGGTAAGCGTTGGCACCAGACAGTACGACGGAAAGCAATATGCCAAGGAAGATAGCCTTGACCGTCAGTTCCGGGAGAGAGGTGGATGCCGGGATGACCGGTTGGTCGTCAGGGGATGGGGATAAGAACCTTGCCTTTAACGGCGCGGTGGTTGTGTCCCGTGGGTCGTCGGATGTTGGTTGTGACACGTACACGTCTCCTTAGTCAAAAAAATCCCGAGATACTGCGCCGTCGGGACGCTAGCTAATGATAGCGAAAGGTGTCAAGTGCCAGAGCGTTCGGGGCACGGTACTTACACTGAGGTTGTGGTATTGGCGAGCTACGAAAGTTCGTCGAAGATCGCCTGCAGAGCGTCGCGGAGCTTGGCGTCGAGGCGAAAGATGCCTGGCGTGCCATCAACGGCACCGTAGGTTTGAGCCTTCGGGGCAAACTCGGGAAGCTCCTCAAGCTCTTCTGCGGGAACTTCGCCCCCAATGCTCACATGGGCGACGTCCCCTTCGCCGGTAAAGGCGCGCACGCTCATGGCTGGTGCAGCGAGGCCAAATGACGCCAGGTTCGCAGTGTCATTACCCTCCGGTTCAGCCGCGATGCTTTCCATGCGCAGGTAATTAAGGCTCCATAGCATGTCGTCCACCACCTTGGTTAGGTTGGTGCCAGCGATTGGGCCACTCAGATTCCAGTTGTTTTCTTCGTCCTTAGTAAGCGTATAGGTTCGGGCCCCACTGGATAATTCGATGCGCGAAACGTCTGATCTCGCGAATGAAACGAGTGTCTTGGAGCGAAGAGCGAATAGATCGACAGTGATGTCGGAGAAATCGTCGCTTGCTACGACGTAGACGGTTGGTTCGTTCTCTAGGGTGATGTAACGGCCGACCGTGGGTTTCGGTTCCTCTGTCTCGTCGCCTTCAGCCGTTGGGCCCGATTCCGTTGGCTCGATTTGAGTCTCGTTACCGATCAGCATAGTAATAGTTTCTGCGGGTTGATCGGTGCTCATGTCCTGGCTAGGGAGCGGCTCGAGGTTGAACACCACCCGGGCATAAGGTTTGGAGAAACCGAAACGCGTTGCACTGGCTGTGCCGGAGGCAAAATCTGCCGCCTTCATGGCAAGCGTGGCAGTTAGTAACGAAGATACGGTGGAAGTGTCACCTTCGAGAAAGCGAGGGCTGACGATCTTCCAATCGATGCCATCTTTTGTGAGACGAATAGCCTTCTCGCCGATTTCGACCTGGATACCGTTGACTCGGTCACGGGCAAATTCGGCGACGGTTCGGTTGCGCAACGCGGTGATCGAGTCGGGAGCCTCGTCGAAAAGTGCAGTCGGGACGACAAACACGGCCCCACTACCAATTCGACGGGCGTAGTAACCAGCAGGCTCTTCGGATTCGTTGCCGATCTCCAGACTTATGGTGCTGTCGTCGTTGGTCCAGATGCGGACCGTGAGTTGGGGGGTGTCGAGCCCGTAGATGGAGAGATCCTCGTCCTGAATAGATTCCGATGGGTAGGCAAGAGCCTCGTCGTTACGCAACTGGGTTAGGTAGGCGCCGATCGCGTCGGCGTTGGCACGGGCTTCAATGGGGTCATCTAGCTTCCAGCGGGCGATGCCGTCACTGAGGGCCGGCTGTCGTTGCATTGAAGCTTCGAGATTGGCTGTAGTTAGCTCCAGCCGAGTGACCTCTTGTTCAGCAAAGGTCATGATGCTGCGGTTGCGTAGATCAAACAGACTTTTGTTGACGGCGTCCTCGAGGCCGGCGGCTGTTGTGTAGACGGCCTCGCCTTCTCCATGACGAACAAACAGGTTGGAACCCACCGGCGTGCCATCTCCCAGCGCAAGCGAATGCGCACTGCCATCATCGAGTTCAATGGTTACCTCGACCTCGGGATCCGCGAGGCCGAAACGACCTAGGTCGTCAGGGGTTTCGTCAATGAGACGGTCGTAGTCAGTAGTTTGCAGGCGGTTGACTATGCTATCGACAGCGCTTTCGTTGGCTTCCAGGTCCAATGGTGCGGTGATGCGCCAGGTGGAATCAATGCGTTGGAGTGAAATGCTTGTGTCAGCTGTCTTGATGTTTAGTCCGGTGACGCTTTCAGACTCGAAGCGCAACAGGCGATTGGCAACACGTTCGACCTCTGCACGTTCCTCCGCGCCGCGAATTTCGAGGAAGTACACTGCCACCGCAAGTAATACGGCGGCGAAGGCCATTATCAATGTGTTCTTGGTTCGCATGCCGGTTCTGTTGATGTGGGTTTCGGTAGGCTTGCCTGCTAACGTCGTCTACGCCACCAGATCATCAAGCCGGAGAGCAGCACTAGCTCCGGCAGGAGCAATACGGTGGCATAGAAGACACCCCAGCCCTGTGTGTCGGTAAGCGTTATACGCGATGCGCGGCGTGCGCGCGGCCGGATGCTAATGGTGCTCTCATTGCCGCCAGTCAACCAGCCAACCATATTCAGTGCTAAGTCCTCGTTATACATTACCGTTAAGCGGCTGTTGTTAAGCCAGTCAGCGTCGCCGACCACGACAATGCGCCCCTCAAGATCGGTGGGAGCAGTAGCGTTAGCTCCAGCTTCGGTTATTTCCTGCGACTCGGACTCGTTAATGTCACTGGCAATATTGGTGCTTTCAGTTTCATCTTGTATTTCGGCTCCTCCGGGACCTTCATTCGTGCTGGGTGCAGTCTCGATAGCCGGCATTGTCCAATTTAAGATACTCGGTCCCAAGGTTGTGGCTACCGCGATTGAAACTGGGCCCTCGACGTCCCCTTCCGGATCCACCTCGCCGGTCTCGAACACTAGGTCGACATTAGACTCCGCCCATGAGTTGCTACTCGTGCTAGCCAGCGTACTTGCAGTAATTCCGTCAGGAAGTTCCTCGGCTGGCTCTATCGATCGGACTATGCGAAAAACGGTGTTTTGATTGAACTGCTCAGTGATCGGATGAAAACCATAGTCCGAAACAACGGGTTCGACGCCCGCCGAAGGACCGGCAAGCAACTGCACCACAACGTCGATCACCACGTTGTTGCCAACGACGATGCCGCGTTCAGCCAGTAAGGGAACGAGTTCATCACTCCGTTGTGGTTCAAGTAGAAACCAAGCACGACCGCCGCGGTCGAGGTAACGACCCAGTGATCCGATCTCGTTTTCGAGAAACGGTCTCTGCGGTGAAGCTACGACCAACAACGATGCGTCAGCTGGAACATCTGGGATCGTGGCAAGAAGGAGCGGGACAACTTCGGCCCCCTCGTTCTCCAGTGAAGCTGCTAGCTGCCCAAGCCCATCAGGCGTCTCCCTTGCCGTGATATCAGGCTCGCCATGGCCGGTGACAAAATAGATACGCTTCGTTTCGGCGCCAGTGATACGGACAAGGGCATTGGTGAGCACCTCTTCCGATAAATCGGTGACGCGCGTCGAGTTATCACCGTACACAACAACCAGAGTGCCGTACTGGGTCACTTCGTGTTGTTGTGCCATTTCCGGGCGCTGATCGGGATCGACCATCTCGTACGAGAAGCGATCCGAGCCCGCTGTGTAAGTATCGAGCAAATTTTCTGCCGCCTGGCCCTCGTTCTCACGGAAAAATGCCAAGACGTGAACGTCGTTTGCGAGCCCTTCAAGCAGTAAGGCGGTCTGCGGTGCTATCGAAAAAATACTTTGTTCCGAAGCATCGTAGCGATACTCGTTTCGTGCTCCCATGAAGTTCAGCAGCACGATTACCGCCAGCGTTAGACCTGTGTAAACGAAGGTATTGGTAGCGTATTGAGTCCGCCTCCCAGTGACGGATTCGCGCAAGTTTTCGACGTGGGTAAACAAGTACAGCGCTAGCATCGACGTTCCACTGATCAAATGAGCCAGCACGTACATCGAGTTCCAGATGCCAGAGAACATCCCCGCCAGGATGCCGAAAAGCAGGAAGATGAGGCCGAACATGCCGAACGATCGATACGAAGTCATTCGTGCCTACCTCCAGCGAAGGGATTCGAGAGATCGCTGGCTCAGAAAAAGCGCGAACGCGATTACGCTGAGAAAGTAGATTACGTCGCTGCTGACCACGAGTCCCGCGGTCATTGGCTGGAAATGCTCGATTAGCGACAGGTAGCCTAGTACCACTCCAGCGGTTTCACCCACTGTGCTTGCCGGCCAGCCAATCGCAAAAAATAGAAGCAAAATGACGAATGCAGAGACCGCTGCAACGATCTGGTTGCTGGTTAGGGTTGAGGTGAACAGGCCAAGGGCTATAAACGACAGGCCGACAAGCAATAGGCCGAGATAACCGGTGACGATTGTTCCCACCTCCGGATCGCCAAAGTACAGCAATATGCCCGCATAAACGAGCGTGCAACCTAGCAACACGAGATAGAAAATGCCGGCACCCAGGAACTTACCGAGAGTGATTTCGAGGGTTTCGATTGGTGAAGTTAGCAAGAGTTCGTCAGTGCAGTTCGCTCGCTCCTCGGCGAAGAGTCGCATGGTGATCAGTGGCACCATGATGAGCAAGATGATCACCATGTTTTGCAGTAGTGGCGCCATCACCATGTCATTGAGATTCATTTGCTCCAGCATCTGCGGTTGCTGGAATTGAGCGTACATTGCCACCATTTGCGAGAATTGTGTTAGGTAGGACCAGAAGAACCAGCCGCAAAGGAGAAGGAACCCAGCAAGAACGACATAGGCGACAGGAGACACGAAATAGCTTCTCAACTCCTTGTAAGCAATGGCCCAAACGTTCGTCATTCTGTCCCCCCAGTCTCACTGTCGTGCATCATGTCAGAGACACCGGAGGTATCCTCTCCAGCTTCGACTTCAGTTGAGTTGCTTGTCACCGTTGGATCGACCGCGTTCAACTCCACGGCGTCGTGCGCCGTGACCTTAAGGAAAAAGGCTTCCAGGTCTTCAGTGGCACCCCCCATCCCAAGGTCCTCTTCGGCGACTATTTGTCCCTGCGCGATGATCACTACCTTGTCGCACAATTGCGTAGCCTCGGGGAGGATATGTGTTGATAAAATCACGGTGCGATCTTCGGCCAGACCGCGGACTAGGTTGCGGATCTCGATGATCTGCTTGGGGTCGAGACCGATCGTAGGCTCGTCAAGGATCAGAACTTCCGGGTTGTGTACCAAAGCCTGAGCTATGGCGACGCGCTGCTTGTAGCCGCGCGATAACGTGCCAATAGGTTGATTGCCTACATCGAGACTTTGGGTCGCAGCCATGGCGCGTTCGATGGCCTCGGGACGCTCGCGTTTGGTGACACCCTTTATGCGCGAAACGAAGTCCAAGTAGCTACGTGGCGTCATCTCGGGGTAAACGGGCGGTGTCTCTGGCAGGTAGCCAATTCGCCGTCGTACTTCTCGAGACTCCTCGAAAACGTCGTATCCGGCCACTTGGGCGGTGCCGCTGCTAGCTGGCATATAGCCGGTCAGGATGCGCATCGTCGTTGTTTTGCCGGCACCGTTGGGGCCAAGAAACCCGAGTACCTGGCCTGGCTTAGCAGAGAACGTGACGTCCTGAATAGCAGCGAAGCCGCCGTAATATTTTGTCAGACAGTCGACTTCAACCATCGTCAGAAGCCCAACTGGAAGGGAATCGAACCACCGTTGGCTAGAACAGCCGCTAGGTGATGCCAATCAAGAACAAATCTATCTAGTTGCTAGTTGTCGATATCTTTTTCTAGATTGCCTACATCTACAAAATGTTTCCAGCACATTTTAGCAAAGCTTCCTCAGACCAACAATCATCTAACACGATTGCTGTAAGGTCAGCGTCAGCCTATCGAACTCATCCAATCAACCCGCCACCGATTCTCTCCGGACACGCAAGGAGTTCGGAATTCCAGTTTAGCGACATGCTAGCCTCCTCTTTTGACGATCTATGAATGACAATAGAAGGAAATGGCTGTGACTGGCGGTATGCGCTGGGCACTGTTGCCGGGAGTCGAAGAAATGACGAATCCCACTACTGAAGCACAGCGACAATGTATGTGGATCCTCGCCTTTGCGCTGGGTCTATTGATTGGGATTGTATTGGCAGGCTCTTCAGAAGCGGCCCAAGTAGAGACGATCCGCACGTCGTACCTGGGACCCGAGGAGGGCGAAACGTTGACCTCTTGGACGGGGCGCTGGCTCGATGGACCCGTGCAGTACATTGCCACAGAGGAGGAGACCGAAATCTATGAGAGCCTTGAGTCAACGACCCAACGGTTGCAGTTCATCCGCTTGTTCTGGGAGAGGCGGGACCCGACCGGTCGTGACGACGAGAACGCTTTCATGGATGAATTCGTACGTCGTGTCGAGTACGCCAACGAGGAGTTCAGTGAGGGACAGCTGGCATCCAGTGGTGTGCCGGGCTGGCAAACTGCCTTCGGTCGTGTTGTCCTGGTTGTTGGACCGCCAAAACGAACTCAGCGTGAACTCGGGCTCCCTCGGTCGGTTTCCCAACGCCCTGTGCTCCTGTGGGGGTACGATGCCCGGTTCCCTGAATGGCCTTCGAACGAGATGCTGATGTTTGTGTTCCAGCGCGGTCGCTGGCGTTTGGCGCCGCCATCGAATTTTGGTGAGCCTTCTAGCGTTTCCTCGACTGTTCGCGACATGGAACGTTTCAACATGTTAAGGGAAATTCCCAACGATTTCCTGCGCCTGACCCAAGCGATGAACGAGGAATCGCTGGTACGCACTGTGAACTACAGCGATGTGATTAACGCTATTGAAGCCAACGTGGCGTTTCCCGATGCTGATATCCCGTTCGCCTGGACGACGGAATTTGCATCTGGTGGCGGCGACGAGGTCGAAGTGACGTTGAATCTCTCCTGGCGTATGGAGTCTCTCGTATTCCATGTCTTCGAAGACAATTTCGAGACCCGCATGGTAATCCAGGCAGTGCTTTTAAATGATGACAGTGAACCCGTTGCTGAAACCAGCGAGCAGGTGAACTTTACTGTGCCCATCGACGATTTAGCATCGCGGAGAGATGAGATTGTCGAGCGAGCGCTGAGCTTGTTAGTGAAACCTGGAATTTATCAACTACGGGTCGCGCTTGACGACCATTTGCTCGGTTATCGCTCTGTCTACAGCGAGGCGCTGACGGTTCCCGGGTATTGAGAGGACCCTGTTGTTAGCTTGATCGGCCTACGCGGCTGGCTTGGTCTTGCCGCCGAGCAATCATTTTGAGATCGTCCCAATGCTTCTCGAGAACGTCGAGTTCTTCTGCGAAGTCAACGTCGATGGCGGTGCCTCCGTGGGCAAGGGGTACGAGGCGAACACCGTTGTGGGCTCCGAAGAGTTTGGTGGCGTACTTCTCAACCTGAGACAGTTTGACTTGACGGCGAAGCCTGTGCATTCCGTGTTTACCGACGGCGCCCCGGCTGCCCGGGTGGCGAGATAGCTTCTCGAATTCCTTGGCGGCGTACAACCGCGCCGCATCGAGCATGGCGCCAGGGGCACTACGTCCTAACAAGTAGAGAGTTCGTCCTAGAAGGCTGATGAAGCGGCCGAAACGCTCAAGCTTTCTTACAGAGTAGACATGGTCGGCGGCTAGGATGCCGTCGAGGCGATCAGGGATCATTAGGTTAAGCCCTGTGGCGCGGCCGGCAGTCTCGCGCATCAGCATGGACGTTCGGTGAAAGTACTTTGAATATTCGAGGTATGACCTGCGGAGAGCTAGCCCGTGAAAAAGATCTGCTTCATGCAGCCGAGGCGCACAGAAGCTCAAGAAATCCTCCAGCGCGTTCGGGGTTGTTAGTGGATGATCACCGAAGACGACGAGTGCCGGTTCGGCTTGTTCCAATGGCACCTGCTCTTTTCCTTGGAGCAAGTTGTTACTTAGCGTCGCCCCCGGACGTTGGAGCAGTGGCTCGAACTCGTACTTCCTAGGTATCGTCGCTAAGCACTGTTCTGGGGCGAGCACCCAGATGCGCTGCAGACCCGCTCCCAGGATCCAATCCAGCACATACTCGATAACTAGGCGGCCCCGCAGACGCAGGAATGACTTGGCTTCCAACGGCGTTTCTCCGTCCGGATCTCGCGAAACTTTGTCTAAATCACCGGACGGAACCTGGTTGGCCCCAGCAAGGACAAGGACTTTGAGATCTTTGTTGAATGGGGCTGGTAGAGCCATGATGAGCGGATTATAGAACGGCAAGGTCTTTTGCTCGCCCGTATCTCTTGGAACTCCGGACTTGTTGAGTTTTCCGGGTCCTTGGGTGATGCCGTCGATGGGGATACAGTGATCACGAATATGGGAACGGCAATTATGTGCTCTGCTGACTAGGCCAAGACAAATGATAAATAACAAGAAGGCACTGACTAGACGTCATTTCATGGGTTTGGCATCGGCGACCGCCGCAGCAGCGTCGATGACGCCTCTCAGTGTCGCTGAGGGTGCACACCGCCGCACTATGCGCCCGATTGTTACGGGGCCGCGTTCCGCCCAATCAGACGATGATTGGCAGGATGTTCTCGCGGCGTTTGACCTTGGGGGACGTGTGACGATGAACACCGCCAACCTGGCGCCCGCATCCGCGCCGGGTCGCGCCGTCTTTACCGAGCTTGCCGCCTCGGTGGATGCTGATCCTTCGTTCCAAAACCGCGGACAATTCGCAGCGTTGCGGCAAGCCTCCAGGGAGCATGTTGCCGCCTACCTTGGTGCCAGCCAAGACGAAATCGTGTTCACGCGGAACACAACGGAGAGCAACAATTTCATCGTCCACGGACTCGACCTCGGACCCGGAGACGAGGTGGTGTTGACTGAGCACAACCATCCAAGCAATCGTGCATCGTGGCAGGTTCGTGCCCGGCGTGAAGGTTTCTCAGTGGTTGAGGTCCCGGTACCTTCGCCTCCCCGGGACCCACAGGATCTTATGGATGCTCTGGTCGCTGCGACTACACCACGTACCCGGGTAATGGCCTATAGCCACGTGACCAACCTTGGAGGTTGTCGTTATCCAGCGCGAGAGATCAACACTTGGGCGCGTGACCACGGCATCCTGACCTTGGTGGATGGGGCCCAATCGTGCGGTTCGATTTACGTCGATTTACACGACATCAACTGCGATTTTTACACTGCTAGTGGGCACAAGTGGCCGTGCGCGCCGCGGGAAGTTGGAGTTTTGTATGTGCGCTCTGGATCAGAAGAACGCCTTTGGCCCTCAGTAGTCGGCGTAGGCTTTAACGAATCCGGGGCGGGTGGTCGCATGGAGTCGCTTGGCCAGCGTGACGATGCGGCTCTGGCCGCGTTTGGTTCCGCAATGGCGTTTCTTGGAGCGATCGGGAGCAACAACGTCGCGGCCAGGGTGGCAGCGTTGACCGATTGCTTCAAAGAAGAACTCTCTGGTTCATCGAAGGTAACTCTTTATACGCCCATGGACCCAGAGTTTTCTGGCGGCGTTCTCACATTCCACATTGACGGAGTTGACTCGCGTCGTGGTTTTCAGTGGCTGTATGAGGAACGAAAAATCGTGTGCGCTTCGAGTGGGGTCGAACAGGGGGGGATTCGCTTTTCGCCTCACATCTATACTTCCATGGATGGTTGCCAGCAAGCTCTTAAGGCGGTCAAGGAGCTCGTCGACGGTACTATTGTCCTTTAGAAAGCACCTTGAGAGGCTGATTCGTCTTGGAGGGAGCAGGTAAGAATTGCTCTCTGGAGAGGTACCCTATCGGTTGCTTTGGGCCAGGAGCTCCCGCGTTTGGCACGGTGCCGGTTCACTCTCACAGGCGTCGAAGCTAGAGAACAAGAAAGCAAGTTCCGCTTCAACAAGCGTCGGATCGATGCCGCGCCGCGAGTGGCCCGAGACAACGTCGAGTTGCTGGCGGTCAACAATCCGATACTGTCGCCGTGTGTCGAGGCGACCGGCCGCGTCCAGAAAAATAGCGTGCAAGATGCCGCGAGAACGTAATACCCGGATACATTCGCGGATGTAGCGACGCGCCGAGACGAACGGCAGGCGAGAGAAGCAATTCCAAGCGCAGATCCCAGCGAACGCGTTATCTGCGAAAGGCAAGCGGCGTTGGTTTACGCGATCGGCGGCTAGGCTCAGGTTGGTGATCGGCTGGCGCTCAAGTTCCTCCATTTCATGTTTTTCTAGGTCGTAGCAGCTCACCTGGAAGCCTCGTTCGGCCCAGAAGTGCATGTTGGCATGGCTGGTTGGGCCGAGATCTAGAATGCGTGCCGGTGGTTCGTTCGGATCGAGAGCTTTGACCATCTTCCAGAAAAGGATCGACGTGTATCGTTGGTTCGGTAGCGGGTTGGTTTCATCGTCAGTGCCCGAGGAAACTGTTACCGGCTTGGCATCCGGGGTAGCGAAATCTTGGGTTCGAAGGTCGCGCCCTGTTTTGTTAGCTTCGACGGTCGGAGCTCCAACGGCATCTTCAGGAAGCTGCATCCAAAGAAGGCCTAGCTTTTCGCGGCCCGCACTGTAAAGCGGCCCGAGTTTTATCCAAGAAGAACAAGGAAGCTACTGTCGTCAGCGTAATGCTGCGCGACATAAAAAGCGTCGTACCCGGCCAAAATGTGCTGGCGCGTTAACGTCTCTTTACGACCCTTCACCGTTCGTTCGGGTCTCCACCGAGTTGTTGGCGGAGCTGCTGGATCTCGTTCATGTCCAGCTGGAACAGTGTGTGGTCCTGGGTAAACCAATCACGGATGTCGAACGAGTTGCGCATTAGACCAGCGGGTCTGTGATCTAGCTGGTTCAGTAAGATGTGGACCATTTCATGGGCTGCGGCGCGGGCCACGATCATTGCGGTTAAAGATGGCAGATAATTGCCGCAGTCAGCGGGCGCGTACGAGTCGATGAAAGGATCCACCTCGACACCACGGATCTGAGCTTCGGTCCGGGCTTGGATAGCCTCGCGACAGCGAAAAACAGCTTGCTGGCGGAACCAAATCGCTTGTCGGTAGAAAACGAAGCAGTTCCTGCCAGTGCCAGTGTCGTCGTGGGGTGCTATGCCGATGACGTTGGTGGGACCATGAAACCAGCGTGTTCCATCAGATGGCAGGATGATGAGCCGTAGT
>Ga0209752_1001110_pt1 | contig 13282 bp, 4 predicted proteins | sample METZYME_3_250m_FD_187548 | JGI IMG/M metagenome (GOLD analysis project Ga0209752, IMG submission 187548) | Marine microbial communities from oxygen minimum zone in mesopelagic equatorial Pacific - METZYME_3_250m (SPAdes) (version 2) | ecosystem: Environmental > Aquatic > Marine > Oceanic | place...
CATATCAATATGGTTTAATCTAATTCGTTTCTTTCCCGTAGAACTACCTACTGATAAATCCACTTCAGTTGTTGCACTATGAAAAACGGGATATTGCTTTCGAAGATGAATCAAGGCTTGGAATGTTTTGTAAAGATTACGCCGTTCATTTTCTTGAAAATAATCCCAAAGAATTGGTTTTTCACAAAGACGACAGGGATCGTCAATACTAATATCATATCCAAGCTCACCAAATTGCCAAATCATTTTTGGGCCAGGAATGGTAAAGAAAAACGATCCTACACCTTTGATTCGGTTTAGTGCTGTATTCAATTCCTGTATATTATAATCACCCGCATTATGCCCCCAAGTAAGGTTCTTATACATCAGGCGTTCCTCATCGTGGCTTTCATAATACGTAACTAGATGGGCATTATTCCAACCTCTAGTACCAAAATATCCCCAGGAAAAATCAGACTTCCCATTCGTGTGGTAACCCATTGCTGTTTCAGCATAGTTATAATTGGAATTTCCCCATAAAAGCATTCCGTAATCCGCTAACTCCTCTTCTTCAGAATTTTCAGCAAAATGCTCAAGTATAACATAAACTGATGAGTCATAATCCCAAATCTCGTCAGCCATACGCTTCAATAACCCTATACGATCTGTATCATATTCACTTCCCCAAGGATCATCAGAGCCTTTGATATTATTCCCAAAACCCTTACTGAAATCAAACCGGAAACCATCGATCTTATATTCTTCCAACCAGTAATGGTTTATACGATCTACTAATCTTTTGGTATGAATACTTTCATGGTTTAGATCATTTCCCCATTGGGCATCGGGGTTAGTAAAATTGGATTGGGTGTTGTACCAAGGGTTTTCTATCGTAGGCGAGCCCCAATCCCCTTCATTATACAAGCGAACAAACGGAGATTGACTGTAGGTATGATTTAACACTATATCCATTATTACAGCTATCCCTCTTAGATGGCATTCATCGATAAATGATTTTAATGCATCTTTAGGGCCGTAATATTTATCCGGGGCAAAGTAAAATGACGAGTTGTACCCCCAACTGGAATTCCCTTCAAATTCATTAAAAGGCATAATTTGAATCGCGTTTATCCCTAGATCTTCTAAATAATTCAACGTATCTATAAGCGTTTGAAAATCATGGCGGGTAATAAAATCCCTTACTAGCAACTCATAGATGATTAATTGATCTTTTTCAGGTCGTTCAAAAGTAGTACTATGCTGCCAAGTGAAAGAACTTTGTGCTGTTTGTAAAATAGAAACGATATGATCGGTTTTACCAAATGGATATGGTTTCAAATCAGGATAGATCTGACTATTAATGTATTGGTCATTCCATTTATCTAGAACTTTGTCAGCATAAGGTTCAGCAATGCGAATTTCACCATCCACCAGATATTGAAACGCATACTCTGTACCGGGCGAAAGATTATCCAAAGTGATCCAGAAATGTACCGAATCAGCAGAACCGGAATCTTTTTCCATATAATAATTTTCATCTATGAACCAGTTATTAAAGTCCCCAATCACATATACGAATTCTTTATAAGGAGAAAACAGTGATAAGGTTACTGAAGTAGGATCAGCTTCATAATAAGTAATGCCATCATTAATATTACTTGGACGTTGATTTTCCAATGCTTGATCATGGATCATTATGTAAAAAGATGAGCTATCTGCTAAACCCGAGGTATCATTGGCAACTACATTAAAAGTCTGCATTCCCAAGGAAAAATCTTGCAGTATAATCTCTGTAAATAAAGTATCATTACTTGTTTGAACTTGGGAAGAATCACCCCAATAAAGATTAAGTGTAGATATTTCCGATCCTATGGCAGCTCCGGTAATTACCACTTCGATTGTATCCGTAGTAAAGCCAAACAAAGGTGCACGACGCTGATCACCAAAAGTATGATCTAAATATGGACTGATGATAATAATAGTAACTCCCGTATCATAAAGATCTAAAAAAATGTCCGCCCCGCCTATTTCTCTTCCAGACACACTGCCATCATTATTACGAAATACAAAAGCCAATTGAAGAATTTGTTCACCATTGGGAACACCATAATATACATGAGGGTAACCAATATTTAGTTTCCACAGGTTATTTCCTAAAGGAGTTAATTGTGTTTCATTGGTATTTTGTCCCCAGTTAGTTTTTACGTATCTCCAATCACTTGGGTCAGTACTATTTTCAGTAATTACACCAGTATGTGCCCATATATTTCCGGTAAAACCCATAAGGCCTTGGTCTCCTTCAGCAGCATTAAAATATACTGTTATGGAATCCAATTCAGTCGCAAAATTTGGATCAGAATAAACTACATCAGCTGTAAGAAACTGTAGCTGTATAATAAACAAAAAAATAATTAATTCTTTATCCATAGAAATGCGTAAAATTTTAGTTAAATGATTATTAACCAAGATGTTTATTCAAAAATAAGTATGATTCAATATATATTCAGCAGTTTTAAAATAGCCCACTAACTTTAACTAATCATGATAAAATTTTACAAACTGCACTGGTGTTGCATCTTAATAATTCTTCTACAACCATTAAGAAGTACTGAAAATTACAGCATTGAACATTTAGAGCCCCCTTTTTGGTGGACCGGCATGGCGGAAAATAAACTGCAGCTAATGGTTCATGGTAAGAACATTTCGGATCTAGAACCAGAATTTTTCCACCCTGGAATAGAGATAAATCAAGTACACAGGTTAAGTAATCCTAATTACTTATTTATTGATCTATTTTTATCGGAAGAAGCAATGCCTGGTGAATTCGAAATCGCCTTTAATAAGCAAGGTCGGTCTCAGGTACAATATAATTATAGACTAATAGATAGAGAGTTTGACTCAGCTAATCGTCAAGGGTTTTCCTCTGAAGATGCCATCTATTTAATTACCCCAGACCGATTTGCAAATGGTGACCTAAGTAATGATAATGTATCAACCCTAAAAGAAAGCTCTGATCGAAGTAATAATCATGGAAGACATGGGGGTGACCTGCAAGGAATAATTGATCATCTTGACTATATCGAGAATATGGGTTTTACACAGATATGGTTAAATCCAGTTTTAGAGAATGATCAACACAATTATTCTTATCATGGTTATTCAACCACAGACTACTATAATATCGATGCAAGATTTGGTAACAACAATCTTTACAAAATTCTTTCTAAAGAGGCTAAAAAAAGAGGAATCGGGTTGGTGATGGACCTGATTTTAAACCACATAGGCTCTGAACATTGGTGGATGAAGGATCTTCCTACGATAGACTGGATAAATAATGATGGTAAGTTTGTTAGATCAAATCATATTCATGAATCTGTCCATGATCCACATCTGACTGAATCACAGCGAGATCTATTTACCAGTGGCTGGTTTGTTAAGACCATGCCCGACCTAAATCAAAATTATATGTTTTTGGCAAATTATTTAATACAAAATTCAATTTGGTGGATAGAATACGCTGATCTATCGGGTTTTCGTATTGATACATATCCTTATATAGATAAAGATTTTCTTTCTATCTGGAGCAAAAGAATAGCGAAAGAGTATCCCCGATTCAATTTTGTAGGCGAAGAATGGTCAAACAACCCTACAATGGTCGCATACTGGCAGAAAGGAAGCTATCGTTATGATGATTATGAGTCCTATATACCTAGTATGATGGATTTCCCATTCCAAGAAGCACTTGTAAATGGATTATTGGGTAAAGAGGACTGGAATAGTGGCATCGTAGATATTTTTCGTGTGATATCAAATGATTTTCAATATGGAGATCCATACAATCTTGTAGTATTCGCTGGGAACCATGACATGAAGAGAATTTATTCCCAATTGAATGAGCAAATGGATCTCTACAAGATGGCAATGATAATCATAAGTACAGTGAGAGGAATACCACAGATCTATTATGGAACAGAGATTGCTATGTCAAGTATAGATGATCATGGTGCTTTACGAAAGGATTTTCCTGGTGGCTGGCCAGGTGATAAGGACAATGCATTCACTGGTAAATCACTAAATAATAAAGAATTAGAAGCGCAGGATTTTCTAAGAAAATTATTGAACTGGCGAAAGGAAAACACTGCTGTAACCTTGGGGAATATGATTCATTATCCAGTGGATAATGGCATATATGTTTATTTTAGAAACTATAATGAGTCATTAGTTATGGTGATCATAAATAATAATAAAAGATCAAAAACAATTGATCCTGATCGCTTCTATGAAATAATAGCTGAAAAAAAACATGGAATAAGTATTTTGGATGATAAAAAATATGATCTTACAACAAAAATTAATATCCCTAGTAAAAGTGCTCTAATTCTTGAGATCAACTAAGTAGAATAATGCAATGCTTGATTAAAGATTTATTCCATCGATGGTCTTTAGGCCAACGATTAATTGCAGTCATTGTTGTAATCACCTTCCTTTCCTGTGATAAAGAAGATGAACCAAGTTTAGCAGAGATTAACAGTAATATTATTACCCTGGATTCTTACCTTCCACGGTATAAGTCTTTCCTTTCTAAAACACATCAAACTGATAATCTTGCAAACCGATACGCCCTATTGAATTCATTGATCGATGAAGAATTGATCCTAGAATACGCCCACAAAACTGCTGTTATTAATGATCCTACTGTCGTAAGAGAAAAACAGCGTATATATGATCAACTGCTGCTGAATCAGTATTTTATTTATAAAATTCAACCCCAGACAGAATCTACAGAACAAGAACTAAGACGATTATTTACATGGTCAAAAACAACCATGCATGTTCGTCATTTATTCGCTCCGGATTTAGAATCCATTAATCTCTTACAGGATAAATTGTACCAAGGCGCACCATGGCTCGAGTTAGCTAAATCATCATTTAGTGACCCTGTATTAAAAGATAACGGTGGTGATCTGGGCTGGATAAATATGGGTGATATGGATCCGGCATTTGAAGTAGTAGCATATAATTTAAAAGATTCAGAAATATCTTCACCAGTTAAAACTCGCTATGGATATAGCATAATCCAGGTAATCGAACGGGGAAAAAATTTATTTCTTACTGAACAGGATTTCCAATTGGAAAAAGACTGGTTAAAGCTAATGGCAACACAATATAAAAAAATGCCAGCAATCAGATCTTACACAGATAGCGTGGAAAAAGCATTGGGAATCAGTTTTAACAAAGATGAGTTAAAAGAACTTTTCTTAGCAATAATTGATAAAAAAGAAACACAAAAGATATATAATAATAGACAATTAGTTCATTTTGCGGATGGGCATTTTTGGACTGTAAGACAAACATATAAAAAATTAAATGATCTTTCTTCTAGACAGTTCAAGCGTATTCACAGTTTAGATAATTTTACTGATATCATTAGCGGCTTAGCAGTGCAGGAAAAATTTCTACATGATGCAGAAGTTTTAAATCTATCTAGTAATAATATTTTCACCGATTTATTTGAGCATCATTATCATAATTATTTAATCAAACTATGCATTGAAAAATTGTATAATAATGAATCGCTTTTAAATCATAATCCTGATATAGTGAGATCTGTTTATAAAGATTTTCGTGATGGATTAGCGGATAATGCTACCATCTCTATTGATAGCACTGTGGTGAAGAAATTTATTTTCAATCTGGAAATAAGCTCATGAACCTCCGACTAATAATATCTTTATTGTTTGTCAATATATCTCTTGCTGGCACAACAGGGAAATTATCAGGTACCGTGAAAGAAGCAGATTCAAATAATTTTCTTATAGGATGTAATATTATCATTATCGGAACAGATCTTGGCACGGCCACAGATATAGATGGTGAATATTTTCTTTTGAACATTCCACCAGGGATCTATAATGTGAAATTTCAGATGATTGGTTATGAAACGGTTATTCTTAATGACGTTGTTATTTCCATAGATAAGACAACACGCTTGAACAGTGAGTTAGCTACTGAGGTTATTGCCGGATCAGAAGTTGTCGTAACTGCCGAGCGAAAACTTATCCAATTTGATGTAACTCAATCCGAAGCTCGAATCACATCAGAGGAATTGGAATTTATGCCAGTGACGGAAGTGTATGATGTTCTGCGTCTCCAAGCTGGCATTACCCAGGATGCAGGTGGCAAGCTACATATGCGTGGCGGACGCAGTAATGAGATCGCCTACATGGTTGATGGTGTATCCATGACGGACGCATATGACGGTGGCATATCAGTAAAAATAGAGAATGATAATATTCAGGAACTGCAGGTCATCAGCGGTACATTTAACGCTGAATATGGAAAAGCCTTGACCGGCGTAGTAAATATGGTCACCAAAGATGGCGGCAACAAACTCGAGGGATTTGTAAATATCTATGCCGGTGATCATAGGACAAGTGATTCTCTGTTTCCAAATTTAAACTCTTATACGATCTCGAACGACGTTAGCCTATCTGCCAATTTAAGTGGGCCAATTATCCCTAATCTCTTAACATTTTTTTCATCCGGTCGAATTAATAAATCTGATGGATGGCTAAATGGATTACAGACATTTACTATGTATGGCGATACAGTATTTAATGATGCTAACAAAAATGGGTACCGAGACGATGATGAGAATCTAATAACACCCTACTACAAGACTATGAACTGGTATGACTCATGGTCCACTCAGAATAAATTTACAATTAGGCTAAGTTCGACTACAAAATTGAAATTCAATTCTATAATTAATTCAGGACAATCCCAGGGGTTTGACCACAACCGCCGGATGGTCCAGGAAGGTCGTATTGCACAATACAATAGTGGTCAATTTTACGGCATAAATCTATCTCATTCATTTTCATCGAGATCTTTTATTGAGTTAAATACCAACCAGTTTTCACATCGATTTGAATCCTACCTATACGAAGACCCCCTTGATCCCAGGTATATTACTCCGGACAGTTTATATTGGGCCCATATTGAGGGAACACTGCCAACCAACATTGCTACAGAATACGGCCAGGAAGTAAATTATTTCCCTCAGTACACATTAGATCGATGGGGCGTAGAGACTGGTCGATACAATAGGGAGACCACTACCCAAAGCCTTAAACTTGATTACACGAACCAAATCAATAAATATAATCAAATTAAGGCTGGATTTAATTTGTCCACGCATCAACTAAGTTTAGATAGCTATAGTCTAATGGACTCATCTCAGGCGGACCAGATTTTTACACCTATTATTCCAGAAGTAGGCAGCTACAACCGTTCTACATATAAATTTAAACCTGAAGAATGGTCATTCTATATTCAGGATAAAATTGAATATGGTGATATGATTATCAATCTGGGTCTTCGCTATGAAACGTTTAACCCAAAATCAAATGTCCCAAACAATATTCACGAGCCCTACATCAATGATCCTCGCAACCCTGCTCTGGATACGCTCTCTATGGAAGAACTAGAGATGATTAACTGGGGATCCATATCCTATTACGATGAGGATAGCCTGGGTAATCCCGTTGGCCACACCTACGCCGAATACTATGACCATTTTAACGATCAACCAAATCTAGCTGACCAGCAGGGATGGTGGAAAAAAACCACCGTCAAATCTCAATTTAGTCCGCGGCTGGCCGTTGCATATCCTATTTCCGATCGGGGTGTGATTCATTTTGCTTACGGTTATTTTTTCAAAATCCCAGATTTTTCATTACTGTACAATAATACGGAATACAAACTGTCAGAGACTGGGACAAATTTTGGTATTTTTGGCAATCCTGACTTGAAACCAGAAACGACCGTAAGCTATGAACTTGGATTGCGCCAGGAAATTGCATCTAGAACAAAACTAGAGTTAAAAGGATTCTATCGCGACGCGAGAAATTATGTATCCAGTGGTATACCGATTGATTTAGGTGATGGAAAAAATTATTATACATATGTGAACAAAGATTATTCTAATTCAAGAGGCATTATCCTTTCTTTTTATAGACAATTCAGTAATTATGTAGGCTGGCAATTTGACTATACCTACCAGATTGCCGAAGGCTCTAATTCTGATCCCAGCGAAGAGTTTGGGGCAGTCCTTGCTGGCAATGAGCCTACCCGATCTATCATTCCTTTGGATTGGGATCAGATCCACAATCTAAATGGCTCTGCTTCATTTGGATACAAAGGCTGGGGAGCCAATGCAATTTTTCAATACGGAAGTGGTTATCCATATACTCCTGTTATTACAAACTATGAACAGCAGGGTGAAGTTTTGTCCAATGTGTTAATACGAAATAGTCGTAGAAAACCTATGAGCTTTCGATTGGATATCAAATTATTCAAACACATTCAATTTTCTGGAATGAAGGGGAAATTATATATCAATATTTATAATCTTCTAGATAGACGTAATGAGATAATTGTCTATGGAGACTCAGGTCGTGCAGATGAAACAATTGAGAAAAATCGAGCAGAAATTATTTCACCCTTTGAACCGCTTAGACCTAATACAATAAATCAATTCTTTAATCGTCCTGACTGGTATGATGAACCAAGGGAAATACAATTTGGGTTACAATTTTCATGGTAAGGTATATTTCTTTTCTTTCACTATTATTTGCTTTGTTATGGTCTCAATCGGACGAACGCGGTGATCCGGATTATCGGCGTGCTACTAATATTGATGTAAATAAAGTTCGTGCTTCGATATTTAATTTTGGTATAACCGGTCGTCAATCTGCTACCCCTGGTGAGATACCTTATGAATGGCCGGTAAATTCAGGTCAAATGTATATTGCTATGACGGCTCTTGCTGTCGGTGCTGAAGTCACAACTGATGAAGGCGACGTAAGGCCCTTGGTGACAATCACTTTCCGTTCCGATCAGTCTGGCAACTCAATGACCTGGGAACCTGTCCCTGGATATTTAAACCCTAATTCACAGAAAATTGCTATAAGTGATGATGAAAGCACTTGGCCAATAGTTTGGCCTGATAAGATGGATGATATAAATGACCCTGGTTGGAGTAATTCATGGAATGGATATTTTGGAAAAAATCAATTTAACGCTCAACAAGAAATATATTACAAGACTTCCGATGACAGAAATTTTATAGTTGGTGTACCATATACCCCTGATTCAACCGATATAAACCGTAAAGGTGCAGGGTTAATGGCTGGTGTTCGAGTGTTGGAATGGAAACAAATCCTTATTGAAGATGTAGTATTTATTCTGCATGAAATAAAAAATGATGCATCATATGATTATGATAAAGTATCATTTTCCATGTGGCTCGCTGACCTCGTTGGTGGCGACGGTGACAGCGGCGATGATACACCAGATTTTGATCTATTATATGACGTTGCATGGTCAATGGATAGCGATGGTATTGGTAATTCTGCATTTGGGACCGATCCTGTAGGTGTTGCGGCTACATCTTTTATTGAGACCCCAGGTAATAATAAAGATCGTATTGACAATGATGGCGATGGAGAAGATAACGGGCCCATTATTACTGAGTTTTTTATCAGTAATGAAATTTTGGGAAATGCAATTGATGACAACGGCAATGGACTTGTAGATGAAAATATGACGCACGTTCCCTTTGGTGATCAAACAGGTGTAACCTATGCAGATAAAATTGACAATGATCAAGATGGCGAGCTAAATAGTCCTGTTATCACACAAGAAATGATCAATGCTGCATCTTCCCAATGGAAAATCTGGCCACCAATTGGTGATGATATTCAGGATTCAATTATTCACCTTATCGGATTAGATGAAACTGACCTGAACCTCTCTTATGCAGACGGAATTGATAATAATAGTGACATTAATGATCCGTACGCACTAGAATATCCTATGGGCCTTGGGGCAGAGGTTAACTCTCCCCTAGTAAATTCAGAGATGGTGCTTTCTGCTGCAAGTGATGATTGGCTCCGTTACGCAGTACCCAACTCAAATATTATTTTGTATGATGTAAATACGGAAGATATTGGTAAGCCGTATGCAGATGGTGTGGACAATGATGGTGATGGAGCGATTGATGAAGGTATCGATGAAGGCATAGATGAAATGATCGATGAATCAAGAGACGACTTTATCGATAATGATGCTGACTGGGAATATAGTGATGATGTAGGAATCAACGGTGATGGATCCGGGGGGCTTTTTGCTGGCGCCGGTGATCAAAGACCCACCTCTGGTTCGGGGACTGGCTTCCCTGGTGAACCCAATATTGATAAAACAGATGTAGCAGAATCAGATCAAATGGGTTTAACAGCCGTGGGCTATGATCCTGCGGGAGCGATTCCAATAACAAGTGATAATTATCTCTGGCAGTTTTATATGACCCCTGGTACTTTTTGGCAACCACCGCCTGGAGGGCAACCGCCTGGTGATTACGATTTATTTGTTACTTCAGGATTTTTTCCATTAAAAGCGGGTCAAACCGAACGTATTGCTATGTCTGTTACACTTGGAAATGATGTAGCAGACGCTCTCCGAAATAAAGCAGTAGCACAGACAACCTATGATTTTGATTATCAATTTGCAAAAGCACCTAACCCACCAAATGTTTCTGCAGTTACTGGAGATGGATTTGTAACACTTTACTGGGATGAAAGTGCCGAACAATCCATAGATAAATATATGGGTGAAGTCACTAATGGGGTTGATATTAATGATTTTGAAGGTTATAAGATATACCGAGCCACGGATTTTGAATTTAATGACGCTTATACTATTACTGATGGCGATGGTAACCTGACTTTTCTGGAACCCTATACCCAAAATGGACAAAAAGCCCAGTGGGATCTAAACAATGGTAAAAGCGGCTGGCACCCAATTGATTTGAATGGTGTTAAATTTTATTTGGGTGACGATACTGGACTGAAACATTCTTATCGGGATGAGAATGTGGTTAATGGTCAACGCTATTACTATGCTGTTGTTTCCTACGATTATGGCGGTGATCTAACAAATGAGATTATTCCTAGTGATTCGCCTATGCGATTGCGAGTGAATTCATTAACTGGTGTAATTGAAATGGGCCCCAATGTTGTTGAAGTAACTCCATCCCCTCCTGCCGCGGGATATACTGACGCTGAATTTGAAGGATCATTACTAGAGCATGTTTCTGGAACATCCAGCGGTGAAATATATATGGAAATTGTTGACCCAATGAGCATTAATAATCACCACACCTACCAAATAACTTTTGCAGATACCATTCTACCGAATCAGCAAGGATTAGCTGGTTACGATACTGCTACAACAAAATCCTACTATTTAGTTGATATCACTTTTGAAAATGCACCAGACACACTGATAAACAACGATCATAACCTACCGCAAGTGGATGGCCAAGTAATAGATGGATTCAGGTTATCCTTTAATAATGTTAATAAATTGAGCTTTAATTCTGAAAAATCCACCTGGTCCAGGGATAGCATTTGGACGTTTCATGTGCAAAGATATGCTACCTTTAACGTGGTCGGCACACAATTACCATTTGATTACCGAATTATATTCAATGAAGCGCAATCTGATTCAACACTTGATCTATGCATGCGTTATCTGCCAAATTCATCCAATTGCTACCCTGGCTTTCTTCACAGTAGTCGCATTGTCAATTTTAAAGCCCAAAGAAGGGAATCATTAACAGGAATAGATAATATTGACTGGGTAGATATTCCAATAGCATTAATTGATGTAATACCAATGGGGAATCCTGATGGTTATTTCAATGCTGATGGCAATAGAGAAAGTGACTGGATTGTGTTTATGGATTACGAAGATGAGGATGGAAATCCAGCACCTTCTTGGTCATTTTATTTGAACTTGCATCCCAATGACGACGCGCTAATTTATGATGAACCTCAACCTGGTGATACAGCATATTTATTTATTGAAAAACCATTTCTAGCAGAGGATATCTATCAGTTTACCACAATCGCTCCTTATATAGATTCCCAAAAAGCAAAGGAAGATCTAAATAAGATTAAGGTTGTCCCGAATCCATATTATGGAACCAATGCATTTGAAGGTCAGAATACTTTTACATCGGGTCGGGGTCCGAGGGAGATACAATTTCGTAATTTACCCCGGGATTGCACAATCCGCATTTATACAATTTCAGGTGAGTTAGTTAGAGAGATTCATCATTCTTCCACTATTGATTTTGGCACAGGACGATGGGATTTACTCACTAAAGACAATCTTACCACTGCCTATGGTGTATATATTTACCACATTGAAGCAACTGGTGTTGGGGAAAAAATTGGCAAGCTGGCTATAGTCAAGTGAAGAAAGCAACTACCATTATCATTTACTTGCAATTATTATTGACCTATGTATTTGCGGTTGATAAAACGGGTACGACGGCGGCCAAGTTTTTGCATATTAATGTGGGGTCGAAAGCAGTTGGGATGGGAGGCGCATTTACATCAATTGCGAACGATGCCACTGCAATGTACTGGAATCCAGCAGGATTGAGTTTTTACAAAACAAGCGAAATTTATTTTAACCACTCAAATTGGATTGCAGATATATCTTTTGATTATTTTGGTCTTTCCTTACCGCTGCGTGATAACCACTTCTTAGGTTTAAATATTACTTCAGTTTCTATGGATGACATGGAAGTGACCCGCTATGGGAACGAAAATACAGGTGAAACATTTTCTGCGGCAAATTATGCTTTTGGCATTACTTATGCACTAAACCTTACAGATAGGTTTTCTGTTGGCTTCAATGGAAAATACATCCAAGAAATAATCGCTAATAATCGCGCCAGCGGTATAGCGCTTGATATAGGTACTTTGTTCTCAACTCCTTATGGATTCAAGTTGGGAACGAGTATTAGCAATTTTGGCCCAAAGATGAATATGAGTGGGGATGATCTCCTTGTCCCAGTGGATGTGGATGAAACGATTGAAGGAAACAACGAAAGCGTTACAGGATTTTTGTCCACTGATCATTTTGACCTCCCCCTTATCTTGAGAGTAGGGATTTCTGATGATATTCTTTTAGGGTCTTTGGGCAGATTAACATGGGCTTTTGATGTGAATAGCCCCAATGATAATACAATGTTCTTAAATGCTGGTATAGAATGTGGATTTTTCGATGATTTGTTTGTGTTGCGTGCAGGATCTAATTCACTATTTTTGAATGATCGGGAGAAGGAATTTTCTTTGGGTTGGGGAATCAATATGCCTGATATTTTCAATAAGGCCGTGCATATAAACTATAGTGTCGAGACCTTGTCCCACCTTGGTGCTTTACACCA
>Ga0209752_1001111_pt1 | contig 13274 bp, 13 predicted proteins | sample METZYME_3_250m_FD_187548 | JGI IMG/M metagenome (GOLD analysis project Ga0209752, IMG submission 187548) | Marine microbial communities from oxygen minimum zone in mesopelagic equatorial Pacific - METZYME_3_250m (SPAdes) (version 2) | ecosystem: Environmental > Aquatic > Marine > Oceanic...
GGGGGGTACCAATGGCAATCCCCATGGCGTCAGGGATGCTATGACACACCCGGAACCAGGAAATTTCAAAGGCATCTCCAATCTGATGGACAACACCAGGGTCTATGGGATTCACGATTGAATCCCGTGCGGCACGCCGCTCTTTCAACTTGGCGGTGATTAGGCCATGGGCCAGCCGAGGCGCGTAGACCGGGCATTGTAATTGGGGCAGGATGAAGGGAAGCGCGCCGATGTGGTCTTCGTGTCCATGTGTGATAAGAATCGCTCGAACCTTGTTGATCCGCTCAACCAGGTAAGACACATCGGGGATAATCAGGTCAACCCCGAACATGCCCTCTTCGGGGAATTGGACCCCACAATCGACGATAACAATATCGTCTTCGTATTCAAAGGCCATCATGTTCTTGCCGATTTCACCGAGGCCTCCCAGAGGAATTACGCGTAGCTGAGATGTCAACGTTTTATTCGTTCCTAAATGTGGTTTGCCCGCCCCGTTTCAAAACTTTTAGAATAGAGACAATTGCTCGGGCCGAGGTGCTTCTTCTACGTTGACGGTTGATGGCTCGGCCTGCGCCGCTGGAGCGGCTGCCTGGCCAGGGGCGTTCACAAAAGATATCAGGGCTGCGTCCGTATCTGATGGGGCTTTAGGCGCCAAAACGGCTGGTTCTATGCCTGTATCCTCTAATCCGCCTTCCAATATCTCCGAAATCGCTTTGAAGTCTTCTATCATTGTGGGCCTTAGCTCTTCACGGCGCAACACCGCGGCAGGGTGAAGCACTGGAAAGATTTTCTGCCCGTCTTTCTCTCTGAGTTTCCCTCGGGCCTTGGTTATTCCCTCTCCTGGGAAGTACCGCCCAAATGCGAACCTGCCCAATGTGACTATGAGTTTGGGGTTGACCAACTCTATCTGCCGGTCCAAATATTTGGTGCAGGCGGCCATTTCCGCAGGCGACGGATCACGGTTGTCGGGGGGCCGGCATTTGACCATATTGGCAATGAATACATCATCCCGGTTGGAACCGATGGACGCCAACAGTCCTTCCAACAAATTCCCGGCCGGTCCGACAAAGGGGCGGCCTTGACGGTCTTCTTGATAGCCAGGCCCCTCTCCGATGAACATAACTTCGGCCTGGGGGTTCCCTTCACCCGGTACCGCGTTGGTGCGGCCCCGTCCCAGAGGACAATCAGTGCAAGACCTAACCAATTGCGCGACCTGTTCTAGGTTGTCCATCGGACTGAACCCGGCAGCACCTGGGCCGGCGCTGCCTAGTTCTTCAGTTCCCGGAATCATGTAAGTCCTCTGATCGCTAGGCCCATATTCCGACGAAGTCATGGTTTCCAACCTCCAGGTTCGACTAAGTTAGCCAACTGGGGTAAGCGGCCCGAATGTCGGGCTGCTGGTGCCGCCATTGGACCGTTATATTGGGAAAGTGCGGCAGCTCGATACTACCTTTTTACTTTATGGCTGAGGCTGACCTGATGATCTCAGGCTCAGTTGACACCATTATTCCCTGATGAGCCGGACGAGGCCGGTCAGATAAGGCGCGGGGGAGGGGGCAATCAACAAGGAAATAAGAGCGAATAGGAAAACAAAACCGGAATGGCGTTCTTCAAACATCGGCTCCCATCGCCGCCTCAGCGCATCCCAAAGCCAAGTTCCGCCCAACAGAGGTCTTAGTCTGTGACGCCGTGCTCCTTGAGATAAGTCACCGCATCGCTGACGGTCGCGATATTGGCAGCGTCCTCATCGGATATCTCCAACTGAGCGTCACCAGTGGAGAACTCCTCTTCAAACGCCATGATCAATTCCACCAGATCGAGGGAGTCGGCATTCAGGTTCTCAATGAAAGACGCGGATTCGGTGACCTCGTCCTCTTCAATTCCCAACTTGTCGACCACGATGGCTTTTACTCTGTCATAAACAGTGGTCAATCAATCATCTCCCTTCAGGCACCGGCTCAATGGTGACGATCTCTCCAGATTCCAGTCCAGACATCGCGGATCCTAAGACCCCGTTGACGAACCGAGCCGAACTCTCGCTGCCAAAGATTTTTGCCAACTCCACGGCCTCGTTGATAGCCGTCTTTCTGGGAGTCTCAGGAGTGTATATCAGTTCGAATAGAGCTATGCGCAGGATGTTACGGTCTATTACCGACAATTGGCTCACCGGCCACGCCGGGGCGTATCGGGTGATCACATTGTCCAACCCCAAGTGGCTCCTTGATACGCCGCAGAGGAGCTCATGAGCGAACTCCACCGCGTTCTCCGGCAGGTCTTCGTCCTCGTCCAACCACTCCAATCGCAGGTCATTCCAGATGCCCCGCACATCTGCAGCGAACAGGGATTGCAGCGCCGCCATTCTTGATTGTCGCCTTTGGTCAGTGTATTTAAGCTTAATTATAGGTCACCATATAAAACCGAGCGGCTTAGGTTTCTTCTTCGGCCAGCTTCCGCATGGATGCGATATCTGACACAGTTGTCACCTTGACGCCTCGTTCGATTCGTTTAATTAGTCCTGCCAGCACCCCGCCGGAGCCGAACTCCACAAACTGGGTCACCCCAGAATCAACTAGATGGCGGACTGAGTCTTTCCACTGAACGCACTGGCAGAGACCGTTGACCAACTCGGTACGGATATCATCCGCGGTGAATAACGGCTTGGAATCACAATTGCCAACAACTGGCATCTTAGGGTTTTTGAAATTGAGGGCCTTAATCGCTGCGGCCAAACCGGCTTCCGCTTCCGACATCAACGAGGAGTGGAACGCCCCACTGACCGTTAGGGGTATGGTCTTCTTGGCGCCACGGGCTGAAGCAAGGTCCATGGCCCGGGCCACGGCGATCTTATCGCCGCTGATCACTATCTGGTCTTCGGTGTTGATGTTAGCCAATTCAACACCGGTCTCATCACATATCTGGCCGAATGCTAGTTCGTTCAGTCCCAGTATGGCGGCCATGGCACCGGGGCGGTTAACTGCGGCATGATTCATAAGTTCACCGCGTTTGCGGACTAATCGCACGGCATCGGAAAACTCGATGACTCCAGCGGCCACAAGGGCGGTGTACTCGCCTAAGCTGTGTCCGGCAACGGCCTTGGCGGTGACTGCCTGGGGACCTTGCATCTCTTGCCAGGCCCGCCAGGCGGCAATGCTCATGGTCATGATCGCCGGCTGGGAGTTCGCGGTGTTCTGAAGGTCCGAGGCCGGTCCTTCTAATATCAAACGAGACAGGGGAGCCCCCAAACTGTCGTCGGCTTCTTCAAAAGTTTCTCGCGCGGCCTGAGACAACTCGAGTAACTCGGACCCCATTCCTACGCTTTGGGACCCTTGCCCAGGGAACACATACGCCCGGTTATTCGTTTCTGCGGTACTCGTAACTACCTCCACCGGCACCTGCCGGTTTTCAACACCTTACAGATTTTAGGGCAGAGAGATAAAAAAGTACAACTCGAATCCAACTCCTCTATGCCCCTTTTGCTGCCCTTAGCGTATATAACTCGGTGGTCTGTACCTAAAACGGATATTAAGTGAGGTGTGAACCTCAGCGCCTAACTAGACCATCTCTTCTATGACCTGACGCCCGCGGTAGAACCCGCACTGAGGGCATACCACGTGGGGTCTCTTGGCGACCCGGCAGCGAGGGCACAAAGATGGATGCAACGGATCCAGCCTGTAAGAAGCTAGCCGCCGCCCCTTCCTAGCCCTTGTCAATTTCTTCCTGGGTACTGCACCCATGTTTGGTCACGTCCTTTTTCCTTAGTCAACAGGTTAAACGGTCAACAGGTTAAAATTCTAAACTTCACTTCAATGGCCACTGGTCATTTTACCAGGTGGACACCAAGGCGTACATTTTTCCTGCTACAGAAGGCTGAAAAGGGAGAGTGCTTACGGTTTTAGAGGTTGCCTGAAATCCATATCTGCCGAGGGCCTCTAGTTGTACTTTAAAATCGAGAAGACCGGTTATTTCCGCCTCTCAGCTAACAACTCCGCCAAGGCCCCCACCGGGGGGTCGACTAGAGTTGTACTACATCTACATTTTTCCTTGTTTAAATTGATCCCACATTCCGGGCATAAGCCCAGACACTCGTCACAGCACAAGGGTTTTATCGGTACCTCAGTGAGCACGTATTGACGTATCACCTCTGCCATGTCCAGAACATGCTGATCATCGAGATGAATCTCGCCCTGCGACTCTTCCGCGGATTCTGTCGTTTGATCCGTTTCCGAATCATCGATCGGGATGGACTCTTCTTCCATCGTTAATTCGGACTGGGATTGGAATTGGTCGAGGCACCTGCTGCAGGTCAGATTGATCTGGGTCTCCAGCTCAGCCCGAACCAAGACACCTTGGTGCGTCCGAATCACCCGAATCCATCCCTGGGCCTGGTCCATGCCTCCATCAGGGCCGACAAACGAGTCGTCTACTTCGTAGTTTCTCGTTGATCCGGTAGGCTCCTTCAACAACTGAGCCAAGTTGTAATACATCAAGCCTATTCAAACCCTGTTTACAGTAGACGGTAATTATAGTTTCTACTCATGCTAGGATGTCAAGTAAATACAGCTTTCCACGCGGTGTAGAATCCGTAATACCAATCCCTTAGCGACCATTGGATAAACCAATAAACCCTAGATGCGGAACAGCCCCTAGCCCACTGTCCTTTCTTTGACCCGCTCTTGGATGAACTCAACGATGCAACCGGTGCTGGTGCCCGGGCCGAATACCTCAGAAATGCCCAGATCCTTCAACGGCTGGCGGTCAACCTCAGGGATGATCCCGCCGACCACTACGATGACATCATCCATGCCATGGTCTCGCAACAGATCCATGATCTCCGGCAATATCTCCAGATGGGCGCCGGACAGGATGCTCATGCCGATCACGTCTACGTCCTCTTGAGCGGCGGCCTGGGCAATCATCTGAGGGCTCTGCCTGATGCCGGTGTAGATTACTTCCATGCCCGAGTCCCGCAGGGCCCTGGCGATCACCTTGGCGCCGCGGTCGTGGCCATCCAGCCCCGGTTTTGCCACCAGCACCCTTATGGGACGATTATTGTCTTGCATTATTGTCTATTATTCCCGGTGCGTTTCTTAATATCAATAATCTTAGGCATCGGTTGAAACGCTCTCAACTAGCTCGGTCAGGATACCGAATACCGAACTGGGATGGATGAAGGCGATGGTGCCCGACAATCCTTCTCTAGGTGTCTGGTCGATGAGGTCGACGCCCAGGGTTTGCAACGTTTTCAGCTTCCCGGATATGTCGGTAACGTTGAAGGCCAGATGGTGCAAACCTTCGCCTCGGCGCTCTATGAACCGGCCTACTCCAGATTCCGGGCCTGTGGGCTCCAACAACTCCAATCTGGTCTCGCCTACCTCTATCAGGGTGGCGCGGACGCCCTGGTCTTCCATCAGTTCGATCTTGGCGTCGGGAACGTCGAAGGCCTTCTTGAAGAACGCCAAAGCCGCTTCGATATCGTTCACGGCCACGCCCACGTGATCGATGTAATTAACCGTGCAGACCTCGGTCACGTTAAGTCTGCCTCCTTAATTGTTGAGTTCTATCTCCCATTCATAGGAGAGGGTTAGGTCCGAGGGAATCGAGACTCTCGACGTAGTCGTAGGTGAGGGCTTAAACCGGGTACTGCTCCATCAATTGCCGGGCAATCAGCAAGCGCTGTACCTCGGAAGTGCCTTCATAGATGGTAGTAACACGAGCATCACGGAAGATTCGCTCAACCCCGGCCTCTTGGAAGTAGCCGGCCCCGCCGTGTACCTGGATGGCCTTGTTAGCCACTTCAATGCACATCTCAGACGCCATCAACTTGGCTATGGATGCTTCCTGCAGGAAGGGTTGCCCCGCATCCATCAAGCTGGCGGCGTTCATCGTCGCTGTGCGGGACGCGTGGACCCCGACGGCCATGTCGGCCAGCATGAATTGTATGCCCTGGTGTTGCGCGATGGATTTACCGAAGGTCTCCCGCTTCTGAGCGAACCGAACCGCTGCCTCCAAGGCCGCTTGTCCGATACCCACACTTTGGGCGGCGATAATGATCCGGCTCTGGGTCAGAATCTCCATGGCGTGGTTAAACCCGCGCCCCCGGTCGCCCAGCAAGTTGCTGGAACTGACCGGCGTGTCTTGGAAGACAACCTCGTCGGTTGTGGAACTACGCATGCCCAACTTACCATGCATGGGGTTGATTGTCAGGCCGGGCGAGTCTTTCTGCACCAAGAAAGCACTGATGCCCTTATATCCCTTGGAGCGGTCCTCATTCGCAAACACCACTATGGTGGATGCAACAGAAGCGTTGGTGATGAACATCTTGCTTCCGTTAAGGAAGTAGGTGCCGTCCTTCTCGGTGGCCGTGGTCTGGAGCGCCGCTGCATCGGAGCCGCCGCTGGGCTCAGTGAGAGCAAAGGCGGCCACCGCCTTCCCGGATGCCAAGGGAGTAAGCAAGCGTTCTTTCTGTTCGTCAGTGCCGAACCTGGCGACGCATGCGGCGCCCAGGGCCAGGTGAGCTAGCCAACTGACGCTGGTTGAGGCATCGCCCCGGGCCACTTCCTCGGCGGCGATGGACACCTGCCGATAGCCGGCAGGGCCGCTACCCCCGTATTTTGCGTCAATGCCCAGGCCGGTGAGTCCTAGGTCGGCAAGGCCACGCCAATTCTCCCACTGGAACTCTCCCTTCTCATCCGACTCTTTGGCCTTAGGTGCGATCTCTCGGTCGACAAAATCTCTGACCGTGGCCTGGAGCATCAGTTCTTCTTCGGTCAGTATTAGATCAGGCATGACACTTCTCCATTTTTACCATGTTATGTCTAGTTAACCCCAGCTTCATAGTAACTCGTCCACCAGCAGGTAATCACACCACCTGTGGTGGTTAGAAAGATAGGGTCCCGTCTTGTTCCCCGAATATACTTCTGAAAACCTGGCTGATCTCCCCAAGAGTACAGTAATTTTCAACGCACTCCAAAATGGCCGGAACAGTGTTCTCCTCAGTCTGGGCCACTCGTTCCAACTGCTCCAATGCGGCCCTAGCCTTGCCGTCGTCCCGGTCATTCCGGAGCTTTTCCAGCCGGTCGATCTGCACCTTGGCAGCCTCTTCATTCACCCGCATCAACCCTTCCACCAAAGGCTCCTCAATCGTGAACCGATTCACGCCGACGATGGTCCGGTCGCCTGACTCCACTTCCTGACCGTGCTTGTAGGCGGCGTCCCCAATCTCTCTGACCTGGAACCCCTGCTCGATGGCTTCCACCGAACCGCCCAAGTCGTCGATCCGCTTGATGTATTGCAGGGCTTGGGCTTCCAACTCGTTGGTCAGACTCTCGATGTAATACGAACCACCAAGGGGGTCGACCACATCGGAGACTCCGCTCTCGAAGGCCAGTATCTGCTGGGTCCGGAGAGACAGCTGAACCGAGTCCTCCGAAGGCAAGGCCAACGCCTCGTCCCGGGAGTTTACATGCAGCGACTGGGACCCGCCCAAGATGGCTGAAAGGGCCTGGATAGTGCAGCGGATCAGGTTGTTGTCGGGCTGTTGGGCCGTAAGGCTCACGCCGGCGGTCTGAGTGTGGAACCGCAACATCATGGAGCGCGGGTCCTTGGCGCCGAATCGGTCTTTCATGATCCGGGCCCACATCCGGCGGGCCGCACGGAATTTGGCCACTTCTTCAAACAAGTTGTTCTGAGCCACGAAGAAGAAAGACAGCCGGGGGCCGAAATCGTCTATCTGCAAACCGGCGTCCAGGGCCGCTTGAACGTAGGCGATGGCGTTGGCAAAGGTGAAGGCAAGTTCCTGCACCGCCGTGGCGCCGGCCTCCCGCATGTGGTAGCCGGAGATGCTGATGGTATTCCAATTGGGCACGTTCTCGGAGCAGTACTTGAACACGTCCACCATGAGGCGCATAGATGGCCGGGGCGGGTAGATGTAGGTGCCCCGGGCGATGTATTCCTTGAGAATGTCGTTCTGGATGGTGCCGCTGATCTGGCTCTTGGATACGCCCTGCTTCCGGGCCGCCACAATATAGAAACACAGCAGTAGCGAAGCGGTGGCGTTGATGGTCATGGAGGTGCTGACCTTGTCCATAGGGATGTCTTTGAATAGCGTCTCCATGTCCTCAAGGCTGCAGATAGGCACTCCAACTTTGCCGACCTCGCCTTTTGCCAACAGGTGGTCCGAGTCGTAGCCGATCTGGGTCGGCAGGTCGAAGGCGATGGACAGGCCGGTCTGGCCCTGGTCCAAGAGGTAGCGGAACCGTTCGTTGGTGTCGGCGGCGCTGCCGTAGCCCGAATACTGGCGCATCGTCCAGACCCGGCCCCGATAGGTGTTCGGCTGAACGCCCCGGGTGTACGGGTACTCCCCTGGATAACCCAGGTCGTTGTCGTAATCCAATCCCTGGGCCCTTAGATCCTCGGGGCTATAGAGCGGGTCGATGTTCAGACCGCTGTCGGTCTGGAACTTTTCGCTCCGTTCCGGAAATTTCTTAACAGCGGGGTCCAAAGTATCCCGTTTCCACTGTTGTTTATTACTGCTAGGCATGCCAAACTCCAAAAAATCGCTGAGCCGCCGATTAAAGGGGTTCAACGACCCAACCCGGTCCCCCAATCGGGTAAGCCTACCAATTGTACCCATATATATGGGGCTGCTCAAGGTTGATGGAGGTTGGGATGCCGATCCGTTCCAATCCGATTGATTTTCGTTTGTGCCGGATATAATATCCAATACCTTAACCAACCGAACCACCCCGGTCTTTTGATAAGGACGAACCATGCAACCCCAAGACCTAAACATGACCACCACCGTGACCGGACACCAGCTTTTTCTGTTTGTCACTTTAGGCGACGGGGCCGATGGGGGCCTGGCCGAGGCCATTGACCTTCTGGGCCAAGAGATGGAGAACGTGCATGACATTGACGGTGGTCCGTCAGATGAGGCGTTCGCGCGAGGGCGGTTCCAGCTGTTGCGAGCGGAGTACGGGTTCACCACACAACAGCAGATTGTCCATCCGGCGGTGTCTGAATCCGATGGTCTGGTCCGTTTGGAGTGCTCCGAGCTAGAACCAATCAAGGAATACGAAGCCGGCCTGCGGGCGGTGATCGACCAGACCGGTGGGTCGGTCGAAACTTTGGCCGGGGTAATGCGGCCCCGCAGCTACACCAGCCACGCCATGACCGAGTTCGCCTATGCCCATGCCATCCCGCCCGGACCAGGAAAGAAATTCCCGTTGGCGGCGGTGACCCCGATGAACAAGACCGACGCCTGGTGGCAGATGGACTTCCTACACCGGGAGAGCTTCTTCCTGCCACGCTACAACGAGAACGAGGAGATGGTGGTCAAAGGACACGCATTGGCCTCAGCCGTGGGCATTCCGGGTATCAACCGACGACTAGTCCACTCGCCGGACGGCTATGGCACGCAGGGAAGCTACGACTTCGTTGGGTACTTCGAGTTCGCCGAAAAGGAAGCGCCGGTCTTTCGCGAAGTAATGGCAGGACTCCGCAACACCATACAGAACCCCGAGTGGAAGTACGTGTTGGAAGGCCCCGAATGGTGGGGTCGACGGGTAAGCCGTGCAACCGCCTTTTTGGGGCGGTCCTAGCCGGCAGCAGTGTCTTAAAGCCCCGTTTGAGGTCGGAAATCGCTCCGGGCGAGCCAGAACAAGTAGTGGGGAGGCAACCGCTCCAGCCTTTCGCCGAACAACTTGCCCTTCCAAGGCCTGACCGATCACCACCTACCAGAGGCTGCCCGTTTCCCAATCACGCATCGACGCCATGCTGCGGCACTCCATCGCCGAGGAGCACCCCCATCTCCGACTACGTCGAGAGTCACGACCTCATCGCACCTACCCGTCGCCTGCGAGGGGGACGGGGCTTCTTGCATGATTCGGCGGCTCGGCTCTTAGTCCAACACCACTATAGCCTCAATCTCCACGTCCAGTCCTGGCTCGGCCAGTGCTGTGATCTCGATAAGGGAGTTGGCTGGATACTGTTCTTCGAAGTGTTTGGCGAATAGCTCCAGCTGTTTTTGAGAATCAAGTTGGTAATCTGCGATGCTGGTCACGAAGCAAGTGATTTTGGCGAAGCTGCCGGGACCGGCGCCTTCAGCCGCAGCCACAGCAACTAAACGGCCCAGAGTTACGTCCAGTTGTTCCATCATGGACTTGCCTTGCGAGCCGGTGCCCCGGGCCGTGCACCCTGAGATGAACATCATGTTGCCCGCAATCACAGCCCGGTAGTAGGTGGGGCCTGCGGGCGCGATGTCCGGATACTGCTTTCTTTCCAGTGGCATATTTCGGCTCCTAAATCTCGTTCTTATGACTCCAAAAGATTCTAATCAAATCCCAAGACCGCGTCACGTTGGGCCACGACGGTCTGGCACCCCACGCCCGGAGCCCCTATAATCTGGATGTCCCTGTAGGCGGGTGTAGCTCAGTGGTAGAGCTCCAGCCTTCCAAGCTGGCCATGTGGGTTCGATTCCCATCACCCGCTCCACCTCGCAAATGAAAGAAGTCCTTCCAGGTCGACCTGGAAGGACTTCTTTCCCTTTCATGCATCGGGCCAGACTCTTAACCCGCCAGCAAACCCCTAGCAGCCTCCCGGACCGCTTCCCCCTCTAGCGCCACCTCGTACTTGCCGTCGTCCATCTTTCTGAACGCGTCTTCGTTATTGAAGGTTTTTAGGAGCTCAGCCACCGCATTGTCGCGTTCCTCTTCAGGAAATTCAACCGGCCGGTCAGACTCTGCCAAGTGCCGTTTAATCTCATGGACGATGATCTCTTCTTCGACATAACGCTGCTGGATCAGGTTGATCTCGCCGGTATGGTTGCCTAGGTAGCACCCGCCAAACTGCATCGACTCGCTGTGACGGCCTTCGAAGTCTCCCTCGCTGCGGTACTTGGGCTCCAGCTCGTTGGCTTTCAAGTAGTCGCGTATCTCCTGGTCTTCCGGGTCCGGGTTCTCCAGGTTTGCAATCACGATGACCCGGTACATAAAGAAATCGGCCGGCTCTACTTTGATAATCACCTGGTTACCTCCAATTAACGCGGTTGTACCGCCTGCCTAATGGCCCACTGCCTTCAGGACGCGGTCCACGTGAGCTTCGTCTTGTCGCAAGGTCTTGTCGTCGATGCCGTTCATGACCTCGATCACAGCGTCGTTGTAGGGCGTCGGGATAGCCACTTCGCGTCCCTTAGCAGCGACCAGGCCGTTCATAAAGTTGATCTCTGAGCGACGGCCTTTGTACACATCCTGTGCCATGGACGCCAGCCAATTGACCCGGCCTCCATGCGAGGACATGTGAGCATCCAGTTCCTCGAATACGTCGCCCTTATCGGCATCGGCCCAAGTTTCGGCCGGAACACCGTTAATGGCTACAACGCTTAGCCCCATGGCCAAGCCAACCTTGGCCGCCTCTTTTGCCAGGTTGATACGAATCAGCCGCAGCCGTGGGTCCTCCGCCATCTGCTGCGAACCCAGTCCGGTGGAAGCGGAAATACCGTTGCCCATGGAATTCTGGGACAACTTGGCCCAGCGTTCGCCCCAGAGATTATCGGAAGCGTAGGCAGCATCGATATTGTCCAGAAGCGCCGCAATTTTTTCAGCGCGCGGGGTGATGCGCCCATCCTGCTCGCCGACCCGGAACACGGTGTGGCCCGAGTCCCGCCCCACCGCGCCGCCGCGGGTGACCAGCGCCGGCTCCCACAGGGCGACTTCGATGTGGGATGCGATGCAGCCAAGTTGCCGTGTGGGCCCGACTATCTCGCCCATTGGGACATCATTCCAGCAATTCTGCAGGGAGACGAAGAAACCGTCCTCCCGCACGTAACGCTTGATGAAGTGGGTAGCCCACTCGGTGTCGTAGGACTTGACTGACACAAAAACAAAATCAAAGGGCTCCGAGATGTTCTGGGCCTCAGTCAGGTGCATGGCTTTCACCGGCACCGTGAAGGGACCTTGGCTGCCCGTGACGTGCAGACCATCGTTTCGCATCTTCTCAACGTGTTCCGGCCACATGTCCACAAAGGTCACAGATTCGCCGATCCTACTCAAGAAGGCGCCAACGTAGCTGCCCAGGGCTCCTGCGCCCATGATTCCAATCTTGTCGGCCATGTCCGTTTTCTCCTGTTGGTCGGCTCTCCAGCGGCTTACAAAGACCCCAGATGGGCCAGCCTCACGTTAAAGATGTGGCCCAGTCCCTGTATCTCAGCCATCACGTCGGAAGGTACAGGGTCGTCCAGACCGATCACCATCATAGCCCGACCCCGCAGCGCCAGACGCCCCACTTCCATGAAGCTGATGTTGATATTGTGGGCGCCGGCAATCATGCCCACGGCGCCGATGGAACCCGGCTGGTCCTGGTTGTCCACGAACAGCATGTAGGGTGTGGTCGGCACGATATCCAACCAGTAATCGTCAATCTTCACGATGTGCGGTTCGTTTCGCAGCGACGTCCCGGCCAAGGTAATCTTGCCCTCGCTAGTCTCGATGGTTGCGCTGACGATACTTGAGTACTCCGGGGCCGAAGTGTTGTGCTGCTCGGTGATGTTCAGCCCTCGTTCCCGGGCCAACACCGGCGCATTGATCAGGTTGACCTGACCAGTGGTGATGGGCTCCATCAACCCGGCCAGGACCGCCGCCTGCAAAGACCGGGTGTCATGCTCAGCAATCTCGCCTTCATAGCTGATGGTGATGCCTAAGAATTGGCCCTCGGCCAAGTGGGTCAATAGCTTTCCAACTACTGTGGCCACTGGAACGTAGGGAGCCAGCACCGCGTGCACCTCTGGGGCGACGAACGGGGCGTTGACCGTATTCCGGGCTGGCTCGCCGTTCAACACCGCCAGCACCTGCTCAGAGGCCTCGATCGCCACTTCCCGTTGGGCCTCTTCGGTTGATGCGCCCAGATGGGGAGTCACCACAACTTTGGGGTGCCCAACCAATTCTGTGTTCTGTGGCGGTTCCTGGGCGAAAACGTCCAGCGCTACGCCGCCCAGCTGTCCCGATTTCAGCCCATCAAGAATCGCCTGTTCGTCCACCAATTCACCCCTGGCCACATTGACGAGGCGGGCGCCGGGTTTGAGCATGGCTACCTGTTCGCAACTGATCATGTGGCGGGTGCCGTCGGTCAATGGTGTGTGCAAAGTGATAAAGTCAACCTGCGCCAACAACTCTTCCAATGAAACGAGTTCGATGCCCATACGGCTGGCGTAGTCGGGGGACACAAATGGGTCGTAACCCAACAGCCTCATTTCAAAGCTCTGGGCGCGGCGGGCCACCTCC
>Ga0209752_1001117_pt1 | contig 13209 bp, 6 predicted proteins | sample METZYME_3_250m_FD_187548 | JGI IMG/M metagenome (GOLD analysis project Ga0209752, IMG submission 187548) | Marine microbial communities from oxygen minimum zone in mesopelagic equatorial Pacific - METZYME_3_250m (SPAdes) (version 2) | ecosystem: Environmental > Aquatic > Marine > Oceanic | place...
CCTCGTGGTGTCCACCCCGAGGAATGGACCTTGGCGGAAGGGCTCCGTGACCGTGGTTATGCAACGGCCATTTACGGCAAGTGGCATCTCGGGCGCCCAGAGGAGTACCTGCCGCTGCAACATGGGTTCGATGAATATCTGGGGCTCCCTTATAGCAATGACATGCAACCGCCACGATGGATTTCTCTACCACTGATTGAAGGAAATGAGGTTGTCGAGCTTGACCCGGACCAGACACTGTTGACCGCTACGTTCACCCGCCGGGCAGTCGAGTTCATCGAACGCGACCGACAGGAGCCTTTCTTCCTTTATGTGCCATATTCGATGCCACACTTGCCGCTAATGCCCGGCGCAGCATTCGCTGGTGGTTCGCCCCGCGGAACCTACGGGGATGTCATCGAGGAACTCGACTGGAGTATCGGCGAAATCATTGGAGCTATTAACAAACGTGGTTTAGCCAAGAACACCCTCGTATTCTTCACTTCTGACAACGGACCCTGGATTATCAAGAATGAACACGGCGGATCAGCGGGTCCATTCCGCGACGGCAAAGGAAGCACTTGGGAAGGTGGCATGCGCGAGCCTGGTATCGCTTGGTGGCCTGGAACAGTGCCAAAAGGTTCTGTCGACCACGAAGTCGCGACTACGATGGACATCTACGTAACCGCACTTCAATTGGCAGGAGCCCGGGTGCCCACTGATCGTACCGTCGATGGCCAAGACATCTCGCCCCGCCTGCGTGGCAGTTCGTCGTCGGCTCCGAGAAACCCGCTCTATTACTACGGCCCGGGCCAGAAGCTACACGCTGTGCGGCAAGGGCCCTGGAAGATGCACATCATGACATCGAGCCAAACCGGTATAGATTACTTCGAAGCCAAACTGCCTTTGCTTTTCCACCTCGAGCGAGACCCTGGAGAAAGATGGGACGTCGCCGACCAGTTTCCTGAAGTCATTGAGCGACTAGAAAGTCTGGTCAGCACCCACCTGGCCGATGTCGCCGCCGAGGGGAGTTTTTTTGACCGAAACTAAATGGCTTACGCCTAGTACCTAGGATCAATTATCGATGCTGCCGAGATCTTGAAAATAAGCCACGACCCATCCCCGCCCGGCATTTCGGCGAAACAGCCAAACTGGATTCCATCCATGTGGATGGTAATTCTTGTTCCAGTGATGGTCATCGAATTTTCCCTTGCCGCATGCGGCTCAGGCAGTAACCTGACGGGCGGGTCCACAGTGACGGATTCAAGGCCCAACGTCGTCCTCATTGTCACCGATGATGCTGGCTATGCCGACTTCGGGGCATTCGGCGACCCCGAGATGAGAACCCCAAACATTGACTCGATCGCCGACAACGGTATCCGCTTCACTCAAGGCTACAATGCCGCCTCGGTGTGCAGCCCATCTCGCGCGGCCTTGTTGACTGGACGTTACCCACAACGTTTTGGCCATGAGTTCAACATTCCACGGACCGCGCAGCCAGGCGCCAATATCGATGACATCGGCCTACCGCTAAGCGAATCAACTATCGCTGACGTGATGGGTTCGCTCGGTTATGCCACGATCGCGGTGGGCAAATGGCACCTTGGCACATCCGATCGTTTTCACCCGCTCAAGCGTGGTTTCGATGAATTCTACGGATTCCTCCACGGCAGCCGCAGTTACTTTCCTCTCGATGATATCTCCGAGCGTGGGACGCACTTGTTACGCAATAATCAACCGCAACCCGAGCGCGGTTACATGACCGACGTGTTAGCTGCTGAAACCGTGAGCCTCATCCAACGGTACCGCGATCGGCCCTTCTTTATGTATGTCAACTTCAATGCTGTCCATACACCGATGCACGCTAAATCAGAGCACGAAGCTTTGTTCAAGAACATCAAAGATGAAAGGCGTCGAACGTTGGCGGCCATGACCGTTTCGCTAGACGAGGGTGTCGGTACGATTCTGGACGAACTGACGAAGCAAGGGCTTGTCGACAACACGCTTCTTCTCTTCATCAACGACAACGGAGGCGCTACTAACAACGCGTCAACAAATCGTCCATTCCGTGGTCAGAAGGGAGACAAGTTCGAAGGCGGGATCCGTGTCCCCTTCATGATGCAGTGGCCAGAACGCCTGCCGCCCGGAGCCGAGTACAATTTACCGGTCAGTTCGATGGACGTTTTACCGACGATCGTTGCTGCGGCACATAGTGATCTTGATAGCACCTCTCCCCAACTCCGGGCGCCGAAAAATAAACCTCTCGACGGTATAAACCTGCTTCCCTACCTCACTGGCGAAACAAACGGGCCACCGCACGAAACTCTATTTTGGCGCCGTGGCGCGGTTGCAGCGGTACGCTACACGCAAGGCACCGAAGACTGGAAGCTCATCCGTGTTAACGAGGTTTCAACCTGGCTGTTCAACCTTCTCGACGACCCTTACGAAACAACAAACCTGATCGGCGAAGCTCTGCAGAGACGCGTCTATTTGGAATCTGTACTAGAAGCTTGGGAAACAAACACGGTGGAACCACTGTGGCGGACCGACCCGTACTGGACACAAAACCAGATCGATAAGCACACACCCGGCACTGCCCAACCACCGGCTGTTGTCTTGGGGGAAAGATACACACCGACCGCCTTGGGGGCACCGTCAACAGATATTTATCTTGCGACGCTTTCAGCTAGCGACGGTGTCACCGATGTGACCAACGTCGTCAACATCACTGACCGCTACGGATATGACAACCAGCCCGCCTTCGAACCGTACGGTGACACATTGCTATACACATCGGCACGCAACCGGACTCAAACGGACATATACCGATACAACATACCGGCGCAAACCACCCGCCAGGTGACCCAAACTGTCTCTAGTGAGTTTTCTGCCGCACCACTAGCCTCGGGCACGGGTTTCTCGAGCATTCGAGAATCCGCCACAATGCAACAACTATGGGGCTTTGAGAATGACGGCACGAGCCGTGGTGGCATTTTCAGCAACATCCAACCCGTCGGTTACCATGTTTGGGGCAACGAAAACATAGTGGTGATGTTCGTCCTCGGGAGCAACGGAACACCAGCAACGCTGCAAATTGGGGACCTGCGAACCGGTGAGGCCAAGGTATTAGCAGAGAATCCTGGCCGCTCATTACAGAAGGTCCCAGGTCGCCACGCCGTGAGCTTCGTCCGCAAGACTGACCAAGACAATTGGTGGATCGATGTTTACGATATAGATACTGGTGAATTCACCCGCTTGCTATCAACGCTCCCTACTCGCGAGGATTACGCCTGGACGCCCAACGGGGCAATCTTAATGGGCGATGGCTCGAAGCTCTTCCAAGTTCTGTCTGCAAGAAGTAGGCTGGACGGGGTGTCCATTGGCGTTGACGCATCCTTGGGCCCAAGCCTCCAATGGACAGAGATTGCCGACCTCTCCGATGCCGGGATCGGAGACATCACCCGTCTAGCCGTAAACAATTCCGGTACGCTTCTCGCTATTGTTAGCAAACGAGAAAACAACTGACTCGCGACCTCTGATGGGTCGCGCGGACACGTCCTGCTAGAATTCCCGGGTCTGCACTTCATCGCCAATGTTCCTTAAATTGCGCCTGACGACGATCACCATCACACTGCTGGTGCTCCTGCCGGCTTTCGCGCAAGCTGAGGCGATCCCGAAAACCGAAGCTGCGCTCCACGTCACCAATACGGCTCAGAACGCCCTGTTGCAGATAGGTATCACCGCCTTGGAAGAAGGCGACCTGCAAACGGCTCTTTCGGCACTCGAGCAAGCGGTGCTGATGACACCTAACCTGGTGGAGCCATACTTCTGGCTCGGACGCGCTCGCCTCGAAGCTGGCCAATCAGCGGCGGCCGTGGAGTCTTTACAACGCGCTGAGAAACTCATCGGCGGTTTCGATCAGCGGATCGCTTATGAGCTCGGTTTGGCATTGATGCGAAGTGGCGATCTCAATGCAGCACGGCTGCGGTTCGAGGCCATCATTAAAGCTAACCCAGCCGCGCCATTGCCTAAACTTAATCTGGGCTGGATCCTGATGCAGGAAGATCAAGGAGGTGAAGCGCTTGAGTTGTTCGAGGCAGTCACGATCGAACATCCCGACAACGATCTAGCCCACTACTATGCTGGTCGGGTCCATGAGGGCAACGCCCGCTTCGAGGAAGCAGCCGCAGCATATGAACGTGCTTTAACGCTATCTCCTTATCTGCTTCAGGCTCTAGTCGCACTCGGCAAGCTGGAAATGGCACGTGGTGACCTGAACCGGGCCCGGACTCTCTTCGAGCGCAGCGTCGTCCACCACCCTCAGGTCGCCGACGCGCACCTGCAACTTGGCCTTCTCGAGCTTCGTGAAGGTAACCTTGATGCCGCTGTCAACGAGTTGGAGCGAGCAGTGACACTCGATCCCACCAATGAAACGACTCGCTACCACCTTGGCTCGGTATACGCTCGGGTTGGTCGGTTTGCTGAATCCCAATTAGCGTTTGAGCGGTTCGACAACACACGAATAAATGCTGTAGAGGTAGAACGGACTATTCGGCGAAGCCGGGCCGAGAGCCACGCTGAATTCCTCGTCCGCAGAGCACAACAAGAGATAGAAGCTGGCAATTGGGAGGCTGCGCAAGCAACCCTGGCTGAGAGCATCGCCCTGGAACCCACGAACCCTGAGGCACTGAAATCCTTATCGACGACTCTCCGGCAGTACGCTCAGGTATTGCTCGCAGAAAGTAGCTTCAGCCGTGCTGTCGAGGTGTTGGAAACTGCAGTCAACCTTTGGGCTTCAGAGATAAAAAGCTGGGAGTTGCTAGTTACGGCATATCGTGCTGTCGGCGATGCTGCCGGCACCGAGCGGGCGTTGGAACGGGTTCGAGCTTTGCGATGACTCGGTACTTATCACAAACCACCGTTCCTTACCTGCGTACCGCGGTGACCATGTTATTGGTCGCATCACTATCGCAACCCACAACCTCCGGTGGAACCCAGCAAGCACCCCTTGGTCCACCCGATCCCGCACCCACTTTTTCGGACGTTACGAGCGCGACGGGCGTTGACTTTCAGCATCATCACGGTGGTACGGGGAACAAACAACTTGCGGAAACAATGGGTTCCGGGGTCGCATGGCTCGACTTTGATCGAGATGGGCGGTGGGACCTGTATTTCGTCGATAGTGACGGGGCAAACGCCCTTTATCGCGGCTCCGATGATGCATTCGAGGCAGCTCCCCAAGCCAACATCGCGGACCCTAGCTATGGGATGGGTGTCAGTGTTAGTGATTATGACGGTGACGGCTTCTCTGATGTCTATATCACGAACCTGGGACGTAACGCTCTGTATCGCAACAACGGTGACGGAACCTTCTCGGGGGTTACTGAAGAAGCGGGCGTCGGTGACCCCGAATGGTCAGTGAGTTCAGCATGGGGCGACCTCAATGGCGACGGTCTTCCCGACCTTTACGTCGCCAACTACATCGTCTCAAACCGCGAGAATCCTCTTTACTGCGGTGAACCCGATAAAGGTATTCGCTCGTATTGTCACATTAGTCTCTTCGACGGAGTCAGCGACACTGTTTACCGTAATGATGGAGATGGACGTTTCACTAACGTTTCCAGAGAAGCCGGATTTGCCGAAGACGGGAAAGGCCTAGGCGTAGCCATGGGCCACGTCGATGATGACAACTGGCTCGACGTATACGTCGCCAATGACACGACGAGGAACTTCCTTTTACTCAACCGCGGCGGGTTCATGTTCGAGGATGTCGGTCTTGTTTCGGGGGTTGGCTACGGGGCCAGCGGCCGGCCTCAGGCCGGCATGGGAACCGAACTCGCTGACCTCGATGGCGATGGGAGCTCTGAGATACTCGTTACCAACTTCGCCTTTGAACCAGTTAACCTGTACCGCTCGGTAACGCCCGGTTTCTTTCTGGATGACACGTTCCAACTTGGGCTCGGTGAAGCAACCTTTCCAACGCTTGGTTTTGGGCTTGCGGTAGAGGATTTTGATGGAGACGGTGACCTCGACATCGCCGTGGCCAATGGTCACATACTTGACGATGTCTCGAGAATGAAAGACAACGTGACGTTCCCCCAGCCCAATCAAGTGCTGGTCAACCGCCTCACCGAGTTGAACCTTAAGCACCCAGTGGGTACATGGCGACCGGACCGAAACCTTCTGACCGAGACAACGTTGGCTGCCGGTGAAGCAATCAGCCGCTCCCGGGTATCTCGTGGCATGGCCGCCGGAGATTTCAACGGTGATGGCCGCCCGGATCTAGCAGTAGTGAATTCCAATGGTCCAGCAGAATTGCTTCGCAATGACACACTGGACACAGCAAACCGTCTAGTGCTGAGGCTTACCGGTCGGAAATCAGACCGTGATGCGGTCGGCACGCGCCTTTTTGTACAACCCCTCGACAGCGAGACTAGATGGGTTCGCGAAGTTCGAAGTGCTTCGTCGTACGCCTCACAACACGCAAGTGACGTTTATTTCGGGTTGGGCTCAAGTCCCGCGGCGCGTGTCGAAATCGTCTGGCCGAGTGGCAATGAAGAAACCCTCGGACAACTCGAAGCCGGCCGGTTGTACGTCCTCGTCGAGGGTCGTGGGGTGATAGCGAACCGACCTTTGGTTGCCCGGGAAACCGTAAATCGCTAGTTGCGCGGGTGGCCTTTTATCAGAAGTTCATTGATTGGCCGAGAAGGCCGTGTCAAGTACCGCTCAAGAAACTGTTGGTGTTTTGGATCACCAGGATACGATTCGGTGGCCGGGTACGGATAACTGGACATTCCATGAAAAGGCAGCGGCCCGACACGGTCCCCTCGTGCGCTGTTCAAGTCGGTGTCCTTGAGCCAACCATGCAGATAAACGAGGAAGTCGCGACGCCAACCATCGGGGGGCGGTGACAAAGAGGCCTTGAAATTAATGGCTACCTCGTCGCCGGTCCCCAAGACAACATAGCGATCATCCGCACCATCCAGGAGTTCCTCTACGTCCCCGAAAGCAGTATAAAAACCGGGGTGCTGCTCCCACGGAGCCGCAGACACCAACTTCTGGTAATCGAATGTCTCGAAGCCGTCAGCAGTTCGTGAAACAGCAGAAAAGCCACGCGGACGAAGCTCTGCATCATTGGGTGCAAGCACCTGAACCCGCACAGGAATACCGGCACCGGCGGGTGGTTCAGAGGCAACATCATCGATCCTTTCTCTTGAGGCCTCTAGACTTCCCCCTGCTCCTCCCGGTCGGAGTTCGAGCAGACCAACTCGTGGCACACCGTGTTCCAACTGCCAATCTCCAGACGGCACAAGCCCTTCCGGGAAGATCCCTCCAACGGTGTAGGCCATTGCGTCCCAGTAAAGACGCATTGTTGTACCGATCCGCACTCTTGGATCTGCACGGTTCAATACCGACGTAACGTCAACAATCTGCGTTGAGTTTTTTGCCACCGGTAAACCGATATCCTCGATGGCAGTCTTCCATCCCCCTTGACCATCGGGAACCTCAAGCGACACCGGCGTAAAACCAGTACGCGGGTCTTGATCGACCGCCAGATTGACACTCCCCATTGACCAATAGACCCAGCCCGTTAAATAGAGGTGGACTGGTTGGCCCTCGGGAGCCTCTGGAAGCTCCAACGTCAGGGAATGGTTCGTTGCCAGCCCGTCGTAAGCTGCGGGCTCGAACGGCCGGGCCCAGGTCCCATCAATTGCCGCTAACTCGTTTGTCCAATCGGTCCCTTCTTGGTCTGTAACACGCAAAGGCAAGAGCTTTTCGTATGCGTAGAGCCGGAGCGCGGGACGCACCTGCCCACCAAAAGCTTCATCGGGCAAGATCTTGATTGATTCAGGATGATCAATCGCGAGAACCCTGACGGCGTCAAGATATACAGTCTCACGCAACTCTTCGGTAATGCGAATCTCATAGTTTCCATCGACAGCACGGAAGTGTTCCCCGGGAACGAACACGTATTCATCCGGTTTAGGGTCTGGGAAGTGGTAGAGATCATCGGCCAACAGCATTCCGATCGGTGCCGCTCCGAGTACCTCGTTGACGAAATGAAATCCGTGACCATCCCAGGTATAGAGAAATGGGCAAGAGCCTTCGAGGCGTTCTAGCTCTTTAGTGGTCACGAGTTGATCCGCAACGACGTCAAAGAGATTCTGCACGATTCCATTCGGCCAGGTGATCCGAAGGATTTCAGCACGTTCTGCCGAGCCAATCCCAAAGTGCAACGGTGCCGAGCGCAGCGGACGCAGTTGGTAGGAGCCATCGACCTTGACCTCTACGTTAGCGCCAATACCGTTGAGGTTGTTCTTTATTCCCTCGACGCTGAGGGACAACCAGTTGCCGACCGGCTCAGGTTGCATGAAACCGAAGAGTTGATTAGCACGCGCCACCATGACGTCCATACCGCCGTTACCATCAATATCGGCCGCACCAAGAAAACGGGCCGGTGAGCCGTCGCCAAGGTCAGCGTCCGATGGCAACGGACCGAAATTCACAAACTGAAAGTTGTCCCTATTGGCGAAGAACTGCATTGTTCCGCCCACCGTTAGCACTAAATCGAGATAGCTATCGTTGTTGAAGTCAGCAATATCCAATGCATCGGCTTGCAGGTCAGCAAGCTCGCCAAGATCTGCTGGCAGAAACGTCCCATCGGACATGTTCCGAAGTGCTACAAGTCCCTCTGCCGTCGCCAACGCTAAGTCAATGCGTCCGTCGTTGTCGAGATCCTCAGCCACCACCGCCTTCGTCGCAGCTGTGACAGCGGCACCGACGGCGGCTCCAACCTCTATAAACTTCCCACCTCGCTGGTTGCTGTAAAGTTCTGTGCCGTTTTCACCCCACACGAACAAATCAACGTCATAGTCGTGATCGAAGTCAACTGACAGCGCTCGCTGCCCCGTCTGGGCGGCGTTGAGCCCGGCCACCGAGGTTGTGTCGTCAAACGATCCATCTCCAAGGTTCCGTAGCAAACGTAACGAACCACCAGTGTGGCCGATCAACACATCAAGGTCGCCATCGTGATCGTAATCAACCCACAGCACGCCGGTGGCGTCGCCAGTCGCGGCAAGCCCCTCCGTCTCAACTGGCAGGAAAACAATGGGTGCATCATCCGCGTCAACAAGCACATTGCGAAATAAACGGCCACCAGAGATGTCACCGACGTAAAGGTCAGGCCATCCATCGCGATCGAAATCCCCCAGTCCGGCAGGGCCTGCCGGTGTCGGAAAGCTTCGAGGCACGTGCGCGTTGCCGCTAGACAGCCATACCTGCCCCGTTGGCCCGGTTGTGATCCAATCCGGACGGCCGTCTCGGTTTAGGTCCGCAATTGCGATGTCCGCCCCCACCGGCAGGTCAATGGGTGGGCCGGTGGAGACAAACCGCAAGCTTTGCGCGGAGTCAGGATCCGCCGGCTGCAGGCTCACGTCAGGCACAACGATGAATGTCGAGCGACTCTGCTCTAGCGCGTCCGGCGAACGCGCTGCAGGCGAAAGCCGCCGACTGGTTTCCGTATAGAGCGCTATCTCGGGCTCTGCTTCCTCCCTCTGACCTCGCCTCAGAAGAATCTGGAAGTGTTGGTAAAGCGCGCTAACGTAATGCTGTAGGGCAATGTCGAATCCCATCGCCGTAACAGCCTCGAATTCAGCCAATGCCAAATCCTGTGCACCAAGCTGTACATACACAGCACCAAGGTTGTAGCGAATTGCTGGGTCAGTAGGATCAAGATCGCGTGCCCGCTCAAGCGTCGATCGTGCTTCCCCAAGTGTGTTGGTCCTTCGGGCAATCAATCCTCGAAGATACGACGCGCCTGGATGGTCATCGAGCAAACCGCCAGCGTCTGCAAGAGTTTCAATAGCCAACTGGTCGTCACCGTCACGATACTGTGCGATCGCCAGATTGAGTCGATCCTGGGGCGTAGCCGAAGCATTGGACAAAACTTCTGTAAACGCCTTCACTGCATCTGCGTATTGCTTTTCCTCGTAAGTCGCCTGGCCCCGGTTGCGAAGCCGCTGGACATCAACTGATTGGGTTTCGCCATTGCCAGAAAATACCGCCAACGCAGCACCACAAACCGCCACACTCGTTAGGATCGAAAAACCCTTTACCATGGGGAGGTTGTCCGTTCTCCTGGGCGAAAGATGTTCTTAGCCATGACCAATCAGTCTAGCAGGGTGCTGAAAAGTATCGTTGCGCTTTTTTAGCATCCTACCAGCCACGATATCGAAATTTTGAACTCGCTAGCCTAGACTCGTAACTAAATTATGAACACTCACTCGAGCATGCGGGCACATCTGAAGATATCTCTCCAGCGAATCATGATCACTAGCATCGGAGCGATCATGTTTTCAATCGGAGCTGTCGGCATCGCCCAGCAAAAGACAGCGGCGATCGACACCGAAGCACTAAACACCACTGAAGAATTTTCTGAGTCTTTAGCCAACGATTTACTCGACCTCTCAGTAGCAGCGCGTGACAAAGACCGCACAATGATCGAGCGGTATTTCGCCGATCACCTAATTGCCACACCTATCCCGATTGCATCGTTTGACCAACCTGGAGCAGTTGCCTGGATCACGAACCGTGACTGGCCAACCGGAAACGTTGCAAGCATTGACCGCGACACTTTTCTCTTGGGCCTAGAAATCCTTCTCGAGCACTTCCTATCGATCGAGGATGTTCGTTTCAAGGTCAAACAGGCCAGCTTTGACAATCGAGGAAACAGTGCAGCCAATATCTCGTTTTTCATCGTCGGCCGGAACCCCACAGGACAACGCGAGTGGCTGACCGCCACAGCCAACATTGAGGCTTTCCGAAACATAGACCAAGAGACAAATAGCGAGGTAATCAGCGTTCTTCGTGGTACAGAGTTACCACTGACCGAAGATGATGCCACCCTGGAAGATCTGCCCTGGGAGATCACCCGCTTTGAGCTTGACACGGTCAAATCAATGGTGGCCGAACGCGAGGTATTCTCGGAGGTGGCATTACCCGCAGGTCTCCACGCGGAGTTTCCACGCTACGGCGTCGCACCCAACGACACCGTCTCAGCCCACGGCGTCGCTGTCGCAGACGTCGACAATGACGGGCTGTTGGACATCGTCACAACGGGTGTAATACAGAACCGCCTTTACCTGAACAACGGTGAAGGATCGTTTGACGACGCTACCCAAGCGAGCTTCCTAGCACTGTCGCCACCAGCAACTGGACCGTTATTTGTCGACTACGACAACGACGGCGACGCAGACTTGTTTCTCGCCACAGTCGGCAATCAGGTATTGCTGGAAAACCGCCTTGTGCCCGACGGTGTTCTTCACTTCCTCGATCGCTCGATCGAAGCGGGCGTCTACGTACCGGCCAATGGGTTCAGCGCTGTCGCCACCGATGTTAACGGCGATGGCCTCCAGGACATCTATGTCGCCTCGTACAACCGTTATGGCATTGTGATGCCAAACTCTTGGGACCAAGCAACCAATGGGACACCAAACCTCTTGTTCCTCAACCAAGGAGACGGGACTTTTCGAGAAGTCGCGGCAGAGTGGGGTGTCAGGGACCCGCGTTGGAGCTATGCAGCAGCCTTCGCAGACATTGACGATGACGGAGATCAGGACCTCTACGTCAGCAACGACTTCGGTGAGAACGGCCTCTACCTAAACGAGGAGGGAAGTTTTCGCGAGGCGGCTATGGAGCGGGGGGTCCTCGATCCCGGCAACGGCATGGGTGTCGCCTTTGGCGATTACGATAACGACGGCGATCTCGACCTGCATGTCACCAACATGTCGTCGACCGCCGGCAACCGCATCCTGTCACGCATGTACCCAAATGCCGATCCTGAAGAACTAGTACTCAAGAAGCTGGCCGCGGGCAATTCGCTCTTCTCTAACGATGGTTCCGGCCACTTCGAAAACATTACTCATAACGTCGGTGGCTTACCCGCCGGCTGGGCCTTTGGCGGCGGTTTCATCGATTTCGATAACGATGGCTGGGAAGACATCTACAGCCCGAACGGCTTCATCTCCGGCAAGACTATGGAGGATACGTGAAGCTTGTTTTGGCGCCACGTCGTGGCGTCGAGCACCGCAGCCGAGACGGCCGGCAACGACGAGTATCGTGACAACCACATGAGCGCTATCTTCACCGAAGGATTGTCGTTCAGCGGCTTCGAGCGTGACTACGTCAGTTTGAATCTGGGCGCCGTGGACGCAGCGGATCGCGCCGCCGTTTCGATACGCTACCTTGACATTTCTGGTATCTCGGGCGCCGACTCGATCAGTGACGGGCGCGGCGCCATGTTCGCCGACTTCGATAACGATGGTGACAATGACATCTTCATGGTGGCACTGCAGGGTTCAGCGCATCACCTATTCCGCAACAACATAGGCCAAGATGCGAACTTCCTTCGAGTCGAACTGCAGGGCAGGCGGAGCGGCAGAGACGCTTTCGGTACGATCGTGCGCGTCAAGACCTCCGCTGGAGTCCTGACTAAAGTCAAATCGGGCGGCGCAGGGTTCCTGTCGCAGAACGACCCTCGGTTGCTGTTCGGCTTAGGGTCAGATGCAGAGACCGAATGGGTCGAGATCAAGTGGCCCAGCGGTGCAACCCAACACTTGGGGAACGTCCCTGCGGGGAGCTCAATTCGTGTCATCGAGGACTCGTCACTCACGACGACCGCGGAAACATTCGTCAACGAGCGCCGCTTCAGTCTTGTAGATCCACTGGCGCCAGAAGACGCGCTGTTCACCAAGCTCACTATCGACCGTTCCGAGCGGATACCCGATCTCAGCCTCGAGAGCATCGATGGAGAAGCCACGTCGCTGCACAGCATCATCGTCCCCGGACGCCGGACGCTGCTGAATATCTGGGCCACCTGGTGCATCCCCTGCCGCAAGGAGATGCCTGAGCTCGAGCTCCTCGCACCACGACTCGCGGCGGCTGGCATCGATCTGGTTGGCCTAAGCATTGACACCGAACAGACGAGGGGAAGGGTTCAACCGTTTCGCGAAAGCCTAGGTATCACGTACCCATCGTATTTCTCCGACACCGCGGAGGTCGCCGGTCTGTTTCGTGGCGACAATATCTTCGTGCCAATGAGCATTCTGCTCGACGAGGACGGCCGTCCGGCTCGCGTGTTTAGTGGTTGGTCGCCAGAAACCCAGGCGGCATTCGAGGAGTTAGTCAACACTAGCCAGGAGTAATACCTATCGCGCCATCACCAGCTTTCTT
>Ga0209752_1001119_pt1 | contig 13195 bp, 10 predicted proteins | sample METZYME_3_250m_FD_187548 | JGI IMG/M metagenome (GOLD analysis project Ga0209752, IMG submission 187548) | Marine microbial communities from oxygen minimum zone in mesopelagic equatorial Pacific - METZYME_3_250m (SPAdes) (version 2) | ecosystem: Environmental > Aquatic > Marine > Oceanic...
TTTTGCCCAATTCTTTTGAATCGGCATTACTAGCAACCATAGCGGGCATTCCTCGACGGGTCGGGTACGCAACTGATGGTCGCGAACTATTGCTCACCGACATAGTTTCCGAGATTCGGCCAAAACACATGGTTCACGAGGCAGATCGATTTGCACGTCTTGCTGAGCACGCTGGATTCGCAGCCGCCAGACCAAATGACGATCGACTACGCATTTCAGAACCTGACAACCACATAACAAAAAACCTTCTGCCGTCTAACAAGTACGTTGGCATCTTCGCCGGTTCTGCCAATGATCCTGCAAAGCGCTGGCCCGCAAGATCTTTCGCTCATTTGATCGATCTCCTGCACCAAGAATGGGGAATACATCCAGTACTGTTCGGGAATAATGCCGACCGTTCGGTAAATGACGCCATCATTGCAGCGTGCAAAACAGAAGTGGCTAACCTCAGTGGTATCAGCCTTACCGACCTAGCTAGAGCACTTATGAAGTGCCGCATGATCGTCAGCAACGACACCGGTGGTGCTCACCTGTCCGCAGCGCTTGGACGCCCAACGGCAGTCGTTTTTGGTCCTACGGACCCAGCGCGGAGTTGCCCACGTGGAGACCATGTTCTGGAGCTTTCGACTCAGCGCTTCTGCCAACCATGTGGTTACGGTGAATGTCCACTTGACCACGCCTGCATGGAGAAACTTAGTCCGGATCTATTGCTCACCAAACTCGAAGGGTTTTGGCGGACAGCTCTGTAACAGAATGCTTAAAACCGACAGGGACAGCGCTGCCGCAAGCTAAGCATCAGCTCTCAGCTAACTACTTACGTCCATTTCAAGAAGCCAAGAAACAGTAACGGGGGGGATTTTCCCCATCCTGTTTAGGTTGTACCCTAGCAAGCGTACGGTGGTCTGCGTCATCCCTAATCTATGCTAGGTGAGAACTCGCGTACTTCTTCCCCCACCCACGAATCCCATGCAGGATCTGACTCCTCCTGATTTGCCAGCGCTCATAACCCTCTGCCCTTGGATAGAAAATTTCGCCAAGGCGCGCATTGTCGTGTGGGGTGACGTCGTCGCTGACCGCTTTGTATACGGTTCCAGTACCCGTATCTCCCGTGAGGCCCCGGCTCTAGTGGTGCGGCGGGAACGTGAGGAGATTCGCCCAGGTGGCGCCGGTAACGCAATGATGAACACTGCAGCACTGGGCGCTCAGGTAACAGCGGTCGGCTTTTGTGGGGGAGATGACGCTAGCCGCGAGTTGCGCACCGCCTTCGGTGCGGCGGGTATCGACACAACTTACCTCGTCGAACGTAATGACGCCCTCACACCTATGAAGACCAGGATTATGGCTGGCGGACGTCACACCGTCCGGCAACAGATCTTGCGAATAGACGCCGACCGAGGTTGGCCTGTGTCCGATGCTTCCGATCAAAGAATCCGAGAAGCCCTCACCTCAAGTCTCTCAGATGCTGATGCCTTGCTCATCTCCGACTACGGGATGGGGAATGTTGCCGCTGAGACCGTTTCCGAGATCATGAAACCATTGCGTGATCGTGGCGTTGTAGTTGTAGCTGACTCACGCAACGCGTTAATGAACTATCGAGGAGTCAGTGTCGTTGCCCCCAACGAGGAAGAGGTGGAAGCGGCACTAGATATTCCGGACGGAGCACTCGGCAACGAACTCGACAACGCCGGCAGGCGACTGATTTCAGAGCTGGAGTGCGAAGCAGCTCTTATCACCCGCGGCTCGCAAGGAATGTCACTGTTCCAAGGCAACGGTACGATAAATCACCTGCCAGTTTATGGGACCGACCAAATCGCCGATGTCACCGGGGCCGGCGACGCAGTCATCGCAGCATTCACGACTGCCCATGTTGCTGGGGCGCCGATGTTCGAGGCCGCCCGCATCGCGAATGTGGCCGCCGGCCTCGCAGTAATGAAGCGCGGCACCGCAACGGTCCCAGCAAACGAGCTAAGAGCTGCACTAGAGGCGCCAGCGTGAGTCGATACCAAACATCGCCCATCATGGAACCTGAAGAACTTGCCGCAGTGCTTGCTATGCGCCGCCGAGAGGAAAACCTCACCATCGCTCTTGCCAACGGCTGCTTCGACCTATTACATCCAGGGCATATTGCCTTCCTGCAAGGCGCTGCTGCTGAGGCAGATATTCTTGTTGTCGGCATAAACGCTGACGATACCGTGCGGGTACTCAAGGGCGCCGGTCGCCCGATCATGGGGGCCGCGGACCGAGCACGGCTTGTAACCGCACTGGGAATGGTCGACTACGCCACGATCTTTGCTGAGTCAACAGCAGATCGTCTGATCGAACTACTCCGTCCCAATGTTCACTGTAAGGGCACAGATTACAGTTCGGGTGTACCTGAGGAGGCAACGGCGCATAGAGTCGGTGTCCGCGTCGCTCTCGTTGGCGGACCCAAGACTCACAACACCACCGATATCCTGCACACGATCCAAGAAGAAGCTTGAGAGAAAGAGCCCCCCGAAGTGTATTGATCGTGCGCTTAAGCTCGATTGGTGACGTCATTCACACGCTGCCCGCTTATAGTGCGCTACGCAACGCCTGGCCTTCCACCCATCTGGGCTGGGCGGTAGAACCAGCAGCGGCGCCACTGTTACGGCGCATCCCAAACGGTCCAAGCGTTCACGTACTCGATACACACGCCTGGCGGCGGAGTTTCTGGCGGCCGGAGTCCCTTAGATCGATGCGCGGAGCTATAAACCAACTTCGTGAGGCACGGTACGAGCTAGCACTTGATTTCCAGGGCTTGATGAAGTCAGCAATCTTGGCCCGTGTTTCAGGTGCCCGTGTTTGGGGACTTGCCGACCGAGATCTCCGCGAGCCATTTGCGTCCAGACTCTACGACGCCAGCGCTCCACCTTCGGACCCCGAGGCACACATCATCGAGCGCAGCCTCCACCTTGTGGAGACAACCGGAGTGTCCAAGTCAAGACCGCGCTTTCCGCCTGTTCACAACAGGAAAGACGAGCGCCTGGTAGGTGCCGAACTCGACGAACTGGGTATCGAACAGTTTATCGTCATGCACGGATCCGCTAACTGGCAGAGCAAGCGATGGCCACTGGAACAGCAAACCGCGGTTGGTCGTGATCTATACCGCCAGTCAGGCATGACTGTTCTTTGGTGCTGGGGCCCGGGAGAGCAACGCTCGGCACATCGCTTAGCAGCCATAGCTGGCGAAGGCAACATGGCAGCATTCCCCACCACCTTGCCCCAACTCGCCGCGTTGCTAAACCGTGCTCAGTTGTTTGTCGGCGGGGACAGCGCTCCGTTGCACCTAGCGGTCGCCAACCAGACACCGACTGTCGGGGTTTTCGGACCGACTTCGCCGCATCGCCTCGGGCCTATTGATCCGGCTGATCAGGTCGTCGTCAGCCTCCAACCATGTTCCTACTGTCATCAGAGACGGTGCCCTTTGGGTACGAGAGCCTGTCTAGAAACTCTAACCTCTGGCGATGTGGTCAGCGCAGCTCTCAAGCGTCTGTCAACCTCGGTCGCTAAGGCAGGTTAATCAATACCATGCTGGCTGAACTGACAAGACGATGGCGACGGTGGGTAGCACACAACCGTGTCCGGGTCACAATCATTGTTATCCTCATCTATGTTGCTTTCAGCAGTCCGCATTGGACCGGTCTGACAGTCGGAGCAACCTTGATCATCCTCGGGCAAGCAGCACGTTTCTGGGGGGCTGGCTACCTCGAAAAGAACGTTAAACTGGCTCGTGGTGGTCCGTACCGTCTTGTTCGCCATCCATTGTATTTCGGTAGCTTCCTGATGGGCCTAGGACTCGCGGTCAGCGTGGAGGATGCAGCCTGGTGGACATTCGGCTACGTACTACTGTTCATCGCCTTTTTTTTGCCCGCGATTCACGTTGAAGAGCTACGGTTGCAATCGATTTTTGGCGCGGAATACCAGGACCTGATGGTTGAGGTTCCGGGACTCGTACCGCGGCTCGTCCGCCAACCTAGCCCACAACAGAAACCTCCTGAGACTAAATTCTCATGGGCCCGCGTAGTAAGTAACCGCGAGGTCCGGTCCGTCGTGGCCATGGTGGCGATTGTAGCCCTACAAGCTGTAAAGATTCTTTCTGTCTGATCGCTCAGCTTCAGCGCGAATTATCCGTATACGGTTGATGACCTCGACCACCCCGCGGACGCGAGAGATTCGTCGCAGCACAGCGCTGATTGATTCCAACTCAGATTGGACACCGTAGAGCACAACGACACCCTCTCTGATTTCAATGCGTAGATCGGCAGTGATGATGCCCTTCTCGTCCTCGATGATGCGGGTGACCTCTGCAGTGATGCGTTGATTCTCAGCAACAAGCCGATCTTCGAGGTTCGCACGAGCTGTACATCCCGCCATGAGGACCGCTGACGTCGTGAAGATCACGACGAATGTTGACACGTTAGCAAGCTCACCTTGGATTCTGTTCAATACTCGCCTCTTACGAGAAAAGGCGGAAGCGCCTGGGAATCGAACCCAGCAACGCCGCCTTTCGACGACGCCCGTCGGATTTGAAGTCCGAGAGGGCCACCAGACCCTATTCGCTTCCTCCAAGGTCAAACTGTTTAGTAACAGCAACTTTCATCGATTCCGAAAAGCTGCTGGCCCGGCTGAAATTGGCTGCTTACTCATGTTGCTCCCGTTTCAGCGGCTGTCAACTTCCCGAGAGAGCCACCAAGGCCCGCTTCTTTGACATGTGTAGACGTTTCAGGCTGTACCGTTGAACACGTACTCAATCTCCTCTATAAACTACCCTGCGTGAGCCTACTCTCAAGGAAGATCGACGTGTTTCGCCAGGTACAGGCCTCGTCTCCGTTATCCTCTGTTTGTATTGTGTCAACTAGCCCCCAAAGCACCTTCAGCTTAAATGTTGGGAGCACGCGCGTGCTGCCGCTAGTGAGTTATGCCTTTTGATTCCACACGTGTTAATCGATAAACGCTCGGCACGAACATCGAAAATACTCCGTTGATGTTCGCACGAAACCGGACCAGTTTCGTCCTCCTTTTTGCCTCGATCATTCCGATCATCCTGGGGGTCTACCTTTTTCGTGTAGCGGTCTGGGGACCAATGCCGCTCACAGGCATTGCGATAGAGGACGGATACGAGCGAGCAAGCGGCGTAGTACATGTCCACACCACGTTCTCAGACGGGGGCGGGCGCCCCGAAGACGTGATCGCCGCAGCGCGTCGCAATAGCCTCGACTTCGTCGCGATTACCGACCACAACAACCTCGATGCGTTTCCCTATGCCGGTTATCACGGTGACACTCTCGCCCTGGTGGGCTCAGAACTCTCAACGACTGCGGGCCACCTGCTTGCCCTAGGACTAGAAGAAGACCCAGGTTTTCGTTTTTCAGGAAACGCTACCGACGGGCTCGTCGATATTCATGATCTTGGCGGATTTGCGTTCGTAGCTCACCCGCTTTCCCCAAGGAAGGACCTTCAGTGGTCGGCTACGAATCTCACCGGTCCTTGGGGCATAGAGATCATCAATGGGGATAACCAGTGGCGTCGAGCTGGACTTCGTTCAATCATGACTTTGGCTCTGTTCCAGCTGAATCGGCCATACTCGCTCCTCAGGATCATGACTTCTCCAAAGGCTACTCTGGCCTACTGGGACGACATGCTAGAGGGGCGTGATGTCATCGGGATCTTTGGGGCTGACGCTCACAACCGACTGCCCATCATAGACGGATGGTCTTTAAAGTTTCCTTCTTACGACTCACTTTTCTCTATGGCCCAGAATCACCTGCTGCTTAACAACCCTCTGTCGGGTGAGGCCGACATTGATCGAGCTTTGATACTCGGTGCGCTCAGAGAAGGACGTTTCTATATCGGTCTTGACGGCCTTGCCCCAGCCAACATGTTTTCTTTCATCATCGAATCCACGGACGGTCGGCAGTGGACTATGGGACAGAGCGTTCCATACGAACCCAATTTGCGTGCTCGCGCCGGCGGCCATGTTCCCGCAGGTGCCCAAATCCGGCTCTTGCATGACGGAGAAGTGTTCGCTGAAACTTTGGAGTCTCTCAATATTCCCCTGCCTGGAGTCGGCGTCTATAGAGTCGAAGTCGCTGTGGATGGCTGGCAAGTACCGTGGGTTATCTCAAATCCGATCGCGGTGTTTGAACGTGAGAGGCTTTTAGCTCGCAAGGCTGACTGGCCTTCCAGGTCGAAAACTGTCGAATCAGCCGAGATCCTTGATCGTTTCGACGGGGATACGGTCTTCGTCGCAAGTCGAGACACGGCATCGACGATCAACGAAAATCTTCTCGACCCAGCTGGCGACAGGCACAACGGTGGCGCTATTCGTATGACATTTCGCCTCGGCCAACCTACTTCGGACCATCCGGATGTGTTTGTTGCTTTGGTCAACTTGGAAGACCGGAACTTGGAAGGTCGCGAGGGGGTTACGTTCTGGATCCGAGCTGACGGGGCGTATCGGATGTGGGTGCAGGTTCGCGACGAGAACCTTGCCTCGTCCGATGAATCCACGGAATGGTGGTTCGCGTCTGTGAAGACCCAAACGGATTGGGAGCAGGTGTCTGTCCCGTTCGCTAGTCTCCGGTCAATCAATCCGCAAACCGATGGACAACTAGACCTTGACAAAGTTCGCGCGATTGTCTTCGTGATAGATAAAGGTGCGATGAAACCCGGCAGTCAAGGAATGATCTGGCTGGATGATCTCGGTGTGTATTGAAGTCTAGTAAACAAAACCAAAGCGGCGATTGACCACACCCAGTCCGAAAGGATCCAAGCATGTCTAGAAACCGCGCGCTTACCCTCAATCTAGCGCTTGCGATTCTGGTCGCCGCGCCACTCCCTGTCACTGCACAGCAACGTCCCGATTTGGAATTTCGACCTCTAATCATTGACCCTGCCTTCGAAATCGGTACCGGCCCAGTTGTCCTCATCGACGAGGCACACTTCAACTTTCACACTGCTGAGGGCCGATATAAACCGTTTGCTGAACTGCTGCGTCGTGACGGCTACATCGTGCGCCCAGCGACAACGGAGTTCACTGAACTGTCACTGGCTGGCGCCCGCATCCTGGTGATTTCCAATGCGCTGAACGAAGACGACGTCGAGGAATGGATACTACCGAACCCATCGGCTTTCACGCGATCCGAAATTAAGGCGGTTGGGACTTGGGTCCAGAGCGGCGGCTCCCTTCTTCTGATCGCCGACCATATGCCGTTTCCCGGTGCCGCCAGCGAACTCGCCGCACACTTCGGACTGTTGTTTACCAACGGATACGCTCGCCGAGAAGGCTTGGATATTGAGAGGGGCGAAGGCGAGATGATTTTCACCCGAGCCGACGGCTCTTTGAGGTCCCATCCGATCACCAACGGGCGATCAGCAGGCGAACGCATTGAAAGCGTCACGACGTTTACTGGCCAAGCCTTCCGTCCCCATCCTAGAACACCGATCGACCCGCTGTTGGTCATGGGCGATGATGTCGTGGTCCTCCTCCCCAAGGTGGCCGCGCAGTTCACGGATACGACACCGCAACTTGCCGCAGTAGGCTGGTTGCAGGGTGCCGTTCTGCACCACGGTACCGGCCAGGTCGCCGCATTCGGGGAAGCAGCGATGTTTTCAGCACAGGTGGCCGGTGCGGAACGCTCCCCAATGGGCATGAACGCAACCTCCGCCGGAGAGAACTATCAGTTCCTTCTAAATCTCATGCATTGGTTGTCGGGTGTGTTCGATTAGAGCCCACAGCACATACTTACTCCGTGCCATTCACTTCTATGCCCCCGTTTACCGCTCACCATTGCAGCAACTGCAAATGTTCAGGGGCAAACTTTTCGGGACCAATTCCGCTAGAATGAATAATGGTCACATTATGAGGAGCAATACTTCATGAGTGAAAAACTTGAAATGGAAGCAAAGCAGGAAAAGGGGCAAGTCAGTGAGCAACTTGGCCGCGTCTGGAGTGAGATCAAACAAATCTCCAAGCAGGTCGAGCGCGAAACTCGCAAGACCGGACGCGTTTCCCGTCTCAGACTCGCCATACACAGGCTTCACCGGGAAAAAATGGCCGCCCAAGCTCGGCTCGGGCAAGCTGTACATGCGGCACTCCAGGAACATGGTGACTCGGTTGCACTTTCTGAAGTCGAGGAATTCGCTAACGGCGTCGCCACGATCGACATTTTAATCGAGAAAATTACCGCTAAAGAAGCGCAAGTCGAGCAACTCCGCCAAACTGGAACGGCTGACGATCAGCTACTTGAAACATCTGGAAAGGTCGCCTGATCCGTCTACAACGAATAGAGTTTCACTTTCGATCTTTACACCGTCGCACGGTGAACATCAGGGCTCAGGTGGGGCTGTAGCTCAGCTGGGAGAGCGCGTGACTGGCAGTCACGAGGTCAGGGGTTCGAGCCCCCTCAGCTCCACTTGGTTTTGTATCCGAGGAGTGTCGGATGACAAGCCGACTCTTGTTTTCTCTAGTGGCGATTGGGGCGTTCGTGGTAGGTGCTTATGCCCTACCCGGAGTCCCTCCCCGCCAAATCGAAGTTGTGATCCACGAGGGAACAAATCTCGCGGCAGCGCTGTCCCCGGACGGTGAAACACTGGCGATCGATCTATTGGGCTCGATCTGGGTCATCCCGGGCTCGAATCACGTGGCCCACCGAATCACCGATGAACTCAGTGATGCTCGCCAGCCGGATTGGGCGCCCGATGGTGAACGAATTGCCTTTCAAGCCTACCGCGACGGAAACTGGCACATCTGGAGCATCGACAAAGATGGCCAGGATCTAAGACAACACACTTTTGGGTTGTTCGACGATCGTGAGCCAGCCTGGTCACATGACGGAAGTCGAATAGTCTTCTCTTCGGACCGAAGTGGTAACTACGACATCTGGGAGCTGAACGTTACAAGCGGTCTCATTGCCCAAATTACCAACGATCCTATGCCAGACTTTGCACCGGTCTACGCGCCCAGCAGCAGTGCCATTGCCTACGTGAAATCCGGAGAGCCAGGGGGACAGGTTCTTGTTCGGCAGGCTGATGGCAACGAACGTACCGTCGCTCAGGTCGAAGGGGAGATTGCAGGCCCATCTTTTAGCCCGAACGGCAGACGTCTGATTTTCAACGAGATCGGGCAGGGCTCGAGCCGTTTGCTGTTGTTGGAATTGGGAATTGGGACATCCGATGCTGGGCCACGTACGGTATCTGGTTTAGCCGAAGACGTCTTTCCCTTCCGGGTTGCCTGGATCTCCGATAACGAGTTCCTCTACACCGCCGATGGCAAAGTTAAGCATCAGCGGCTTCTCCAGAGCAATTTGGACAGCCCTCAACAGCAGTCAGGCGAAACAGTTGAGTTCGAGGCGCGTGTAACATTCGATCGAGAACCATACGAACGGCGGCGACGCGATTTTGATTCTACAGATGCTCAACCGGTACGCGGGATCGTCTCGCCCTCAATTTCGCCAGCAGGCGATGCCGTCGCTTTCGTGGCGGTGGGCGATCTATGGTTCTTACCAGTGACCCCAACTGCCGGAGCACTTGATGCCAACCCGAGCGGAGCACTCGCAACAACTGGCCCACGAAACCTCTCAAGCTCATCAGGCACCATACCCGTCCGTCTGACATCGGACCCCTTCATTGAACTCGACCCGGCATTTTCTCCGGATGGGCGGCACCTGGCGTTTGTAACCAACCGTGCCGGTACCTTGGACATCTGGCTACGAAACCTTGCCACGGGCAACGAACAGCAGCTCACTAATCTCCCAGGGCGTGAGCTCGCGCCATCATTCTCCCCTGACGGCTCTAAGTTAGCTTTCCTCGATGAAGGTGGGCGAGTGATGGCAGTAGAAGTTGACTCAGGGGAGGTGGCCACATTGCATACGGCTCTGCGCTACCCTGGTCGCCCAACGTGGAGCCCCGACGGCCGTACCGTAGCAGTGGCAGCTCTAACCCCGTACTCAGGACGCTTTCGCGAGGGTCGTAACGAGTTTCTAATGATCTCCTTGGACGGTGATAACGACCGCTTAGTATCGCCATTCCCACATCGATCAATAGGGACTAGGAATTACGATGGGCCCGTCTGGGCACCAGACGGAAACAAAATCGCTTTCACGGCCAGCGGTGCTTTGTGGGTAGTCGATGTAAACCCCTATGGCGAACCAATCAGCCCCGCTCGTCGCCTCACCAACGAGCTCGCGGATAGTCCAAGTTGGACAGCCGACACCGGCAGCATTACCTATCTCAACAACGGACATCTTAAGCGGGTCAACTTAGCAGATGGTCACATCGAAGAGATTCCCCTTGACCTTACCTGGCGACGACACAACCCGGTTCACCGTCGCCTAGTTCACGCGGGACACATGTTCGATGGGCAAACCGATCGACTTCGTGCCGATGTGGACATCGTAATTGACGGACACCGAATCGCCGCTGTCGAAAACCACTCCGCTTCGCTCCACGAGGACGTGCGCCAACAAGCACGGGACGAAAGCGAGGTTTCTCAAATTCCGATTTCGGACCCGATCTTGGATGCCTCTTCACTGACCGTTATTCCCGGTTTGATTGAGATGCACACGCACCAATCACCCGTCACTCACCGTATCTGGCTTGCCTATGGGGTGACGGCGGTCCGCGAGCCAGTAACCAATGCATACCAGGCAGTGGAGATGCGTGAGGCTATTGCCGCAGATGTGCGGCCGGGTCCGCGCGAGTTTTTCACCGGTGAAAGTTTTGACGGGAGTCGGATTTACTACTCGAGTTCGATGGCTCTCGACGCTGGCGCTGAAATCGACTTGCAGTTGGAACGAGCTAGCCTTCTTGGCTACGACCTAGTCAAGACCTACGTTCGGCTGCCGGACGCGGTGCAGAAGCGTGTAGTGGCAGGAGCACATCGGTACGGAATTCCCGTGACTTCGCACGAGTTGTATCCAGCTATGACGTATGGTGCCGACGGTGTTGAGCACATTCGTGGCACCAGTCGACGTGGGTACTCTCCAAAGGTCAGCGAGCTTAACCGAAGTTATCAAGATGTGATCGATTTACTCGCTGCCTCGGGAATGGCGCTCACACCAACCATGGGAATCGCCGATGGCTCACCCGGAGCGGGAGCATTCTGGCTGGCGGTCGCAAGGGATCCATCGCTGCTCAATGATCGGCGGTTTCGCGAACTGTTTCCGGCAACTTTAGTACAACAAGTAACGCAGCAGGCAACTGATTTACGTCAAAATCCGCGTCGACAAAACGCTATGGTCACACAACTCATCATGCCTTATGGGGACACCCTTCGCCGCCTCATCGCAGGTGGAGGGAAGGTTGTTGCTGGAACTGATTCGCCGATCATCCCTCCCGGCATTAGCCTACATACCGAGATTCGGAACTTCGTTGAAGGTGGATTGACCCCATTCCAGGCTCTCCAGACTGCAACAGTGTGGGCGGCAGAAGCCTTGGGAGCAGAAGAAGACCTAGGGACCATTGAGCCGGGCAAGCTAGCGGATCTCGTGATCATCGACGGAGATCCTTTGAGCGATATCCGAGCAACGTGGAACATCCACACGGTGATCAAAAACGGCAAGACATATCGACTTGATGACCTATTGCACTGAGATTTCGAATGGTCCCGTTCCAAGCCTTCCCCCCACTTGAAACCGTAGGGCGATATCCCGGACACCTAATGCTATGAGAACGCCATTCGACATTGCCGTGGTGGAGCCTTTACCACAGTGGGTCCGAAGCTTTTATACACCGGAACTGCTTCCCGATAACTTCAGCTTGCATTGGCTGGATGAAGGTACCTTCACCGAGGACCTAGAGGCGATCGGCGGCGCGGACGTGATTGTGACCGGGAAACAACGAATAACAGCAGCAATGATAAATGCGGCAGGCCCTATCCTTAAACTCATTCAGGTACAGGGGCGCGCCCCGTGGGCAGTTGACCTCGATGCTGCGATCGCCGCCAACGTTCCAGTTTCATTTATGCCGCATCGGGGCGCGATCGCGGTCGCCGAACATACGTTAGCACTAGCACTAGGTGTCTACCGCAAGCTGGTTCCGGGTCATTTACAGACTGCCTCGGCAGCCTACAAGGATCTCGGCATGGAACCTGTGTTGACCGACGAGCGCACGATCGCTTTTAACTGGATGCGGTTCGACGGCTTGAGCGAACTATACGGTAAGGTACTCGGTCTGGTGGGCCTAGGTGATATAGGGCTGGAGGTGGCACGTCGAGCACGCTCTTTCGATATGGAAGTTCTGTACATGAAACGCACACCGATCCCCCCTGAATTCGAGAAAATCCTGGGTCTCCGCTACGTCTCCCTCGAAGTCATCGTCGCCCAGTCAGATATCCTTAGTCTGCACACACCTCACACGCCCCAAACTGAAGGCATTATCGGAGCGAATCAACTGGCTGCCATGAAGCCAACGGCAGTCCTTATCAACACATCACGCGGCGGACTCGTCGACGAGGACGCCCTTGCTGCCTGCCTGGATAAAAGGGAAATCGCAGGTGCCGGTCTCGACGTATTCAGAATGGAACCCCTTCCCACAGGTCATCCGCTCATGGACCTGGACAACGTGCTGTTAGCCCCGCATGTTGGCGGTGGCGGAGGAGGAGGCCAGAAGGGTATGGCAAGCGACGTGATAACTAACATCACCCGTGTTGCGGAAGGTCTCCAGGCCGAGCATCTATTCGAACCAACAGAGCGTGCGGTGTGGTTGTGATCAGCGATCCGATCCTGTTGCTCGCATTCATGTTTACCGTGGTGGCATTTACCCGCTGGCTGGAAGGTCGGGTTCTCTTTATTGAGAAGATTAGCTCCGCAGTAGTGTGCACATTGCTTGGCATCACGCTCGCGAATTTGGGAGTCATCCCGTTCACTTCGCCGACACAGGAAGCGGTGTATGAATTCGCTGTTCCCTATGCCATCGTGCTGATCATTCTGGGCTCAGACCTCAAGCAGCTTACGGGAGCCGGACGCCCAATGATCTTAGCGTACCTATTTGCTGGCGCGGGAAGTTTCGTAGGGGGAGCAGTCGCTGGCGTAGTCCTTTCTGGTTGGGTTGGCCCTGAAACATGGAAGCTTAGCGGCGCGTTTTCGGGCGCATTCGCGGGCGGCGGGATGAATTTTGCTGCAGTTGGCCGGGGCCTGGAGATAGATACCGGTACATTTGCGGCCGCAGCCGTCGC
>Ga0209752_1001121_pt1 | contig 13173 bp, 11 predicted proteins | sample METZYME_3_250m_FD_187548 | JGI IMG/M metagenome (GOLD analysis project Ga0209752, IMG submission 187548) | Marine microbial communities from oxygen minimum zone in mesopelagic equatorial Pacific - METZYME_3_250m (SPAdes) (version 2) | ecosystem: Environmental > Aquatic > Marine > Oceanic...
TTGGTCCTTCCAGTGTCGACTCAGGCACAGCGGGGTCGACAGCCGGTCGAGCTGCCTGATGGGCCCGGCCGGGAGCTGGTGCAGACGGCGTGTTCCGAATGTCATCGTCTCAACCTCATTGTCAACTCCGGGGGGTATACGCAGAAGGGCTGGAATGACCTGATGGCTTCGATGGTCGAGCTGCCAGCGGACCAAGGGGAAGTGGTTGCTGGGTATCTCGGCACGCACTTTCCAGTGAGGCCGGCGACGGAGGCGGTGTTAATTCCTGGTGAGACGCAGGTTTCCATCAAGGAGTGGCTCTTGCCGTCACTTGGCTCCCGGCCTCACGACCCGCTCGCGGCTCGGGATGGTTCGCTCTGGTGGACTGGGCAGTGGTCCAGCAGGTTAGGGCGACTTACTCCGTCCACAGGTGCTATGACGGAATACTGGCTGCCAGAAAACTCAGGGCCACACGGTCTAGTTGAAGATGCTGCTGGCAACGTCTGGTTCACGGGCATTTCGCAAGACTACATCGGCATGCTCGATCCGAAGACGGGTGCTGTGACTGGGTATCCACTATCTGAGGGACGAGGTCCTCACACTCCCATCTTCGACCAGAACGGGACCCTTTGGTTCACCATGCAGTCGGGTATGGTCGGGCGGCTCATACCGGCGACCGGTGATATGCGGATCGCGGCCACGCCGACTGCCAATACATATCCCTATGGCATCGTTGTGAATTCCCAAGGAGTGCCTTGGTATGTTGACTTCCGCGGCAACCGCATTGGTAGTGTCGACCCAGATACCATGGAAATTCGGGAGTACACCCTGCCGGCTCCAGACGCACGCCCCCGCAGGATCGCCATCACTCCTGATGATGTGATCTGGTACACCGACTTCCCGCGTGGCTATCTTGGTCGGTTTGATCCAGCGACTGGTGCGGTGCAGGAATGGGCTTCTCCAGGTGGACCCGAGTCCAGACCCTACGGTATTGCCACGGTCGGTAACGTCGTGTGGTACAGCGAATCTGCGGTGCGACCAAACACGCTCGTGCGCTTCGATACTGAAACGGAACGTTTTCAGACCTGGATAATTCCGTCTGGAGGTGGCGTGGTGCGCCACATGGTGGCTACGGCCGAGGGCAACCTCGTGCTGGCCTGTAGTGCGGTGAATCGCCTCGCTCTGGTAGAAGTCGGTAACTAGAACCCAAGCGCGGTAGAATGCGGTTCTCCTCTAGGCATTGTCGGCGGAGGAGGAATCCTATGGTCGATTCCCACGTTCGATTTGCGGTCCTCGCGGTTGTCGCCATTGTGATTCTGGCTACACCGGTTAGCGCGCAGCTCAGGGATTTAACACCGGTTCAAGTCGCTAATCTTCGCGCTCGTGCTGAGCAAGGCGATGTCACTGTGGAAAGCTTGCTGGACGGGGCAACCGGAGGTCCCGGGTGGCTTTCCTGGAGTTGTGGAGCTAGGTGCAAGATTAGCAGGGGCGTTCGACTGGATGACGCTCGGGCGCTGAAGTGGGATGCGCTGCACTACGCCAGGACATTTCATTGGGTTTGGGTAGCGCGTGGGAAAGGGGATGGAATCCTGCGACACAACCTCGTTCGGAATTTTGCCTGGCGTCTGAGCGGGGGCTTTTAGTGGTGCAATACCGCTTCGGCATCTCCCACCGGTGAGTTAGAGACTCTAGATTTCCGGGGCTCTTAACGCTGGGCGGTTAGCGACTCACTTCATTAAAAGCGACTTTTAAATTCCATCGATGAAAACCCGTCATCAAACCCTGAAGCGACGGCTCGATCTCGTAATTAGGATCCACATGAGCCGTGGCCACAAAGTCGTCGATCATGATCCCTGCAGCAACAGCTTGCTCAGACAACACCCGTATCTCCGCAAGATATTGCCGATAACTGCGCACCAAATCACCGCTCACGATCTCGCCGTGGCCAGGGACAATCGTTACCGGCTGCAAGGCTTCTGAAAAGTTCCGAAGCGTTTCTTGATAAGCCAAGATATCGCCCGAACGAGCCCATGGAATCGTGCCTTTGCCAAAAATCAAATTTGCGGTCCAGGCGACATTCACGTCAGGCACGAAGACCACGCTGTCGTTGGGCGACATGCCCTTTCCAAACCAATACATTTGGACAACCTTGCCGCCTAAATCAATCTCCCAAGATCCATTGAAACCAACATCTGGAAGTCGTAACTCAACGCCGTCAAACACAGAAATGTCACCACCGACAGTACGCGCCATCGTCTGCGACATTCCTTGAACGCTTGATATCTTGAGCGCATTTATAGTGCTCTGATGCGCGACGATGATCGTATCGTCAGAAAACACGTAATTACCGAAGACGTGGTCTCCGAAGGCATTGGTGTTTAGCAAATACTTGATGGGTAAATCCGATACACGACGCACTGCCTCAATGATTTGCCTACCCATAGCCCCGTTAAAGTGAGAGTCGATAACCAAGACCTCGTTCGAACCAACGATAAACCCGGCGTTGTCGGTAAACGGCCTATTCGACATAAGCGCATAAACGCCATCACCCAATTCACGTGTTTCCAGCGTCACCCCGCTCGGATGGAGCGGTGGCGGCAAGAACCCAGGTGGCGGAGAAGGGGGTGCTGCTAAACGGGAGTTCGGAAGGACCTGTGCATAGGCAGCCGAAACAAACATCCCAACCAAGAGGGAAAAAAGGCAGGCCCTGATCATTTTATAAGGGCTAAATTGGAGCCGGCGAGCGGACTCGAACCGCTGACCTGCTGATTACGAATCAGCTGCTCTACCAACTGAGCTACGCCGGCCCAGGAGAACCGTGTCTTTGTGTGGCGCACAGCGATCGGTACGACCGGGGATGGTAGCACACATCCAGCGGTCTCTTGAGCGCACGCTGCTGGAGGAATTACAAGATGATGAGAAGCCGCCTCGATACTACAGGCGTAGGTTAGTGCGTTTCACTTTTTCTCATCTGAGTTTCTCAAAGGCGGCGTTTAATTCCTGACAGTTTGTGCGAGTGTTGTTCGGTTGCAGTTCACTCTGGGCTGGACTAGGATGGCCTGTTCGATACTTGGAGAAATTGAGCACCGTACCCCCAGAGATGTCCGAGCCCGTTACAAACCAGGACGGTCAGATTGTCATCAGCGGCGCACGTACGCATAACCTGAAGGGTATTGACCTATCGCTCCCTGCCAACCAGCTTATTGTTGTTACGGGCGTGAGTGGTTCGGGTAAATCGTCACTTGCGTTTGACACGCTCTACGCTGAGGGGCAGCGACGCTATGTTGAGTCACTGTCAGCCTATGCCCGTCAGTTCCTTGAGCGGATGGAAAAGCCCGATGTCGATCGGATTGACGGCATCGCCCCGGCAATCGCCATTCGCCAGAAAAATAGCGTCCGGAACCCTCGATCAACGGTGGGTACCACTACCGAAATTCACGACTATCTCCGCCTTCTGTGGGCGCGAGTAGGCCTGACCATCTGCCGGCAATGTCGCCGTAACGTAATTCGCGAAACGGCCGAGCTTGTGGCTAAGCAACTCAGTGGACTTCCAGAAGGTACGCGTTTACTGCTTGGTTTCGAAATGCCGGTGGTCTACGGGCTTGATGCGGTCGTTGTGAACGGTGGCGAAGGTGACGGGGGAGGCGATGTTTCAGAGGGGCCCTCAAATGAGCATGGTGAGTTGGTCGGGGCGGTGCCGGCGACGATCGAAGCGCTGCGACGACGGGGTTTTGGCCGACTTTACGTTGATGGCCAGGTCGTGGGATTTGATGATGTTGACTACGAGTCGCTCGTCGATCGTTCCTGTCTGGATGTGTTGGTTGACCGGGTCAAGGTAGCATCAGGTCTTCTGGCGCGGTTAACAGATTCGATTGAGGTTGCCTATCTGGAAGGCGGGGGTAGCGCATTCGCAATTCAGCTTTCTGAGGAGGGCAACGAAACCACCCGGCAGGTTTTCAGTGAACGCTTTGAATGCCGCACCTGCGCCATCCCGTATGAACTCTCTCAACCACGGTTGTTTTCATTTAACAGTCCTTTTGGGGCGTGTCCTACCTGCAACGGGTTTGGCAACGTGATCGAACTTGATTTAGGTCTAGTCATTCCTAAGCCAGAACTGTCAATTGAACAGGGTGCCATCGAGCCATGGACCAAGCCGCATTATCGGTCAAGACTGGCTGACCTAAAACGGGCAGCGCGCACGAAACGAATCCGGGTTGACATACCGTGGGAGGAGCTAAGTAGCGATGAACGGACGTTCGTTGTTGATGGCGACGGGGAGTACGTGGGGGTCCGTGGCTTTTTCCGCTGGCTCGAGCGGAAGAAATACAAGGTACACATTCGCGTCTTTCTGAGTCGCTACCGGAGTTATCTCACCTGTCCCGATTGTCAGGGTGCCCGCCTACGTCAGGAAGCGCGCGACGTTTACGTTGGTGGTCGGACGATCGATACAGTGTGTGCATTGACCATTCAGGCTGCCGCGGAATTCTTTGAGGCACTTCAACTTGACCCTCGCGAAGCGCGGATCGCTGAGAAGATTCTTACTGAGATTCGAAAACGGCTGACTTTTCTACGTGATGTTGGTTTGGACTACCTGACCCTGGATCGAGTTTCGTCCACACTTTCTGGAGGTGAGACCCAGCGGATCAATTTAGCGACTTCGTTAGGCTCAGCGCTTGTTGGCACGTTATACGTGCTCGACGAACCGTCGATTGGGCTTCACCCTCGGGACAATCAGCGGTTGATTGGCATCCTTCAGCAACTTCGTGACCAAGGAAATACCGTTGTTGTAGTCGAGCATGATGCTGAGATGATGCGAACTGCTGACTATATTGTTGATCTTGGACTGGGGGCTGGTGAACAGGGAGGACGGGTTATCTACGCGGGTGAATACGGGCCACTTCTCAAAGAGCCACGATCGTTAACAGCGAAATATCTTCGTGATGATTTAGTCATTCCGTTGCCCACGAAGCGACGAAAGCTAACGGGACAGCAAATTCGAGTTATCGGCGCGACCGAACACAACCTACAGTTGTGCGAAATCAATATTCCGCTGAACGCACTGACATGTGTAACCGGCGTCAGTGGTTCGGGTAAATCGACCCTTGTTCACGATGTTCTCTACGCGGCGGTGAAGCAGGCAAAGGGTGGGTGGGACAAGAAGGTGGGGGCGCATGAACGAGTTGAGGGCATAGAGCTGATCAGTAGTGTTTCGCTGGTGGATCAAGCGCCGATTGGTCGATCCCCACGGTCCAATCCGGTGACCTACCTCAAGGCATTCGATCCGATCCGGCAGTTGTTCGCATCAACGAAGGAGGCCAAGGTGAGGGGTCTGACCGCTAGTCATTTTTCTTTTAATGTGTCTGGCGGGCGTTGTGATGTGTGCGAGGGGGAAGGGGTCATCCGTGTTGAAATGCAATTTCTGGCCGATGTCTTCGTTCCTTGCGACGAATGCGAAGGTGCGCGATTCAAGCCGGATGTGCTTGATGTGACTTATCGTGGGCGTCGAGTCGATCAAGTGCTGGATATGACAGTTCACGAGGCTTTATCTTTTTTTAATAATTCTCCGAAGATACTGCGCCGACTCCGCGTCCTGGACGAAATTGGTCTAAGTTATCTTCGTCTCGGGCAACCGGCGACGACCTTGTCGGGAGGTGAGGCCCAACGAATTAAAATCGCCTCGCATCTTACAGGGCAGGGTAGTGACCGGACGCTCTACATACTGGACGAGCCTACGACTGGGCTGCACTTTGACGACATTGCCAAATTACTCGGGGCCTTCAAGAAGCTATTGGATGTCGGGCATACACTATTAGTCATTGAACACAACCTTGACGTTGTTAAAACGGCTGATTGGGTTATTGACCTAGGGCCCGAAGGTGGACACGAGGGCGGACGACTTGTAGCTGCAGGGACACCGGAGCAGGTCGCCCAGGTCCAAGAGTCTTACACTGGCCAGCATCTTCGCGATGTGCTGGGCAGTGGTCGTTCGAACGCTTACGCGACCTAGCGGCGGCTCCGAGCCCGACCGATTTCCACCTCGAAAATGATTTCGCGTCCTTCCCGAGAACCCGTTAGCACGACGGTTTCACCGATTGGTGCGTCCGCAAGCAACCGCAGTAGGTGAGATGCATCGTCTACCGGTTCGTCATTGAAAGCGACTATAACGTCACCGGGGCGGATGCCGGCATCGTAAGCGGGAGTGTCACGCCGCATGCGCGAGACCAGTGCGCCGCGGTCATTAGGCATGCCGAATTGTTCGGCTTGCCGATTAGTCAGCGGTGCGAGCTCAATGTAGCCGATAGAACCCCTTTGTACCTCCCCGTACGTAACAAGATCGTCCATGACACGCCGGGCTAAGTTGCTCGGCACCGCGAAGCCCACCCCTTGGTCGCCTCCGCTTTGTGTGAAGATTGCTGTATTAATCCCAATGAGTTCACCGCGTCCGTTGATCAAGGCGCCACCAGAGTTCCCTTCATTGATAGCGGCATCTGTCTGAATGAAGTCTTCGTATGTCGTGATGCCTAGATTTGCGCGCCTGACGGCGCTGATGATTCCAAGGGTAACGGTCTGGTCTAGTTGAAATGGATTACCGATGGCGAGTACCCATTCTGCTACGCGGATCGTAGACGAGTCACCCCAAGGTGGGACTGGCAGCCCGTCGGCTTCGATTTTCAGTAAGGCAATGTCGGTCCACTGGTCTACGCCGACGACGGTTGCTGGTAATTCCCGATTATCGGGCAGAGTCACTGTGACTTCGGCATCGGCACTTCCTACTACGTGGTTGTTTGTGAGGATATAACCATCCGTTGATACGATGACTCCTGAACCGAGGCTCGTGCGTTGCTGCTGGCCGAACAGGTTTGGCTCGTTGCCAAAAAAATAGTTAAAGAAGGGATCGTTGAAAAACGGCGACGTCGACTGCCGCTCAACGGTTTGTGACGAAATGTTGATTACACTGGGTACCCGGGCTGCTGCGACGTCGCTGAAATCCGGTAAGTTCACGGTAGGGACTGCGGTAGTCCTAGATTGCACTACTTCCGGTTCCGGCGCTGGACGAGCCGAGGATTCTTCGGTGACCTGAAGCTGACCGGTGAGCACTAGGCCTGCGACAGCGCCAGACACAAAGAGTATGCAAGCAAGCAGAGTGTGTTTCATAAATGCTCCTCGACGGTGTGGGGTGGTGTCGCCCACAAGATACCGGAACTCTCTTCCTTCCAGCATACGACAATCTGGCCGCTAGGCCCATGTCAGAGGTCTTAACGGCCTATGCTACGATCAGTGGCTCTGTTTCAAGGGGTGCTCGGTACACCATAGGGGGCGGTTCGGTGAGTTCAATTCAAGCTACGCGGCTCCGAAAGGGGATGCTGATTAAGTTGGGGGATGACCTGTTGCGTCTTCTTGAGCTTACTCATTTAACTCCAGGAAAAGGACGAGCGTTCGTTCAGGCCAGAATGCTGAACATTCGTTCCGGTGCCTCAGCGGACCACAAGTTTCGCTCTGAGGACACTGTCGAGCGTGCTGTACTCGATGATCGCGAGATGCAGTATCTTTACGAGGACGGTGGCGGTTATCACTTCATGGACACTGAGAACTTTGAGCAAACGCACATGTCTGGTGATGTCCTCGGAAAGACAACTCGCTACTTAATTCCAAACGGTCTAATCCGAGTACAGTTCTATGGTGAAGAACCAGTGGGCATCGATTTGCCGCAGACTGTGGAGTTGAAAGTGGAGGACACCCCGCCCTCCATTAAGGGAGCGACGGCTAGTGCACAAATTAAGCCGGCTAAGCTTGAAACGGGGTTGGTTGTTCAGGTGCCAGCTTTTATCAACATAGGCGATACCATCCGTGTGAACACGGAAACAGGCGACTATCAATCACGAGTTTAGGTGTTAGCTACCAGTTCCTGGGCTGGCTCGATGTCTCTTCCTGAACTGCTTTCGGCGTTGCTTCTCTTCTTGGGGGCAGGGTTTCTTGTTGCTAATGTCCGGGTTGCTTGGTCGTTTATCAGAGCTAGGCGGTTGCAGGCGACGGCCCTCCTGACCTGGAGAGGTTCACGTCCACCGTTCTATGGTCTTCTCATGCTGATCGGTGTTGTACTCGGCCTCCTTGTTGCTTTCAAACTTGTCGTTCAAGGACGGTCCCCGCTGCAGGTATTCGGCGAAGGAATGATGTTTCTTTACTATGCCTGCGCGATTCCGCTCAGTCTCCGGATTGCGCGCGGGTTCTACCAAGATGGGATCTGGATAGACAGTGGATTCGTGCCTTACTCAAAAATCGGCGGGTTAACTTGGCGTGAAGGCGACCAAATCACCCTAGTGGTGGTTGATCGGATCCGCTGTCTAGCGCGGTCGCTAATTGTGCCGCAGGAGCACTATAGTGAAGCCCGGCGTTTGCTTCACGACAAGATTGCCTCGCACGACCTAAACTTTAGTGGTAGGAGCCTTGACCTGGGTGGTCACGATGAGCGTGATGATGTCTAGGACCCGGTGGGTCGGTTATTTGGATTGCACTAGTTGATTAGGGTTAGCACCCAGCCAACGAGGCCTTCACCACTCGCGGTCGGGTCACCCAACCATGTTGGTGGCGTGAGCCAGACGAATGCGAGGATGGCGATGACCATGAGGTCGTACTGCCAAGTGGCGCGGTCGTAGGTCCAGAACAGAGCGTTCCACAGGATGACCAACGGCCAGGTGAGTGCACGACTCATTTTCATGTCAGAGTTGCAGCCTGGCCGTGGTTCAATTCTCGCCAGGTGTAGATTATTCGGTCGGCGACGGTGAGGATCGAGAGCACGCCGATCACCAAGAGGACCGCCGCCATTCGATTGGTAAACGCGCCAATCATAAACAACACGATGCGCTCAGGGCGCTCCATGAAACCGACCTTGCACTTTACGATGAGCGATTCAGCACGAGCGCGTGTATAGCTTGTGAGCACCGAGAACATCATCGCGAGAGCGGTGATCATAACGTAGTCAGTTCGGCCGAGTTGCGCGTAGAGATAGATGAGGCCAATAAAAAGTGAGATGTCAGAAAATCGGTCCATCACTGAATCCCAAAAGCCGCCGAATGCTGATCCCAACTCCAACTGTTCGGCAACCTTGCCGTCGATAAAGTCAAAAATATTTGCTACGATCATGATTGTACCGGCCAGCGTGAACCGACCAAGTGCTAGTGCCCAAGCTGCAAGAATATTGATTAGAACACCCACGAAAGTGAGTACGTTCGGGTGCACACGTAGCGCGACACTTGCCGAGATAAGTGCGCTTAGCGGAAACATGCAGAGTGCGCCGATTGCGCCAGTAAATGTCATCAAAACCCTGAAGAATCGAGGGTAGAATCGTGGGATCGCGTGACTACAATGCGCTGGTCTGTAACTTGCTTCATTGGCAACGTAAGCGCCAGCCGAACGAGACGACCCCAGCCGTGACGGCAGTTTAGCCCATGCCTATCGGGAATCTCAAGCATCAGATCAATCGTTTACCGAAGCACCCGGGAGTCTATCTGTATACCAATCGTGCTGGTGACACTATTTACATTGGTAAGGCGCGCACGCTTCGCGGTCGAGTCCGTAGCTATACGACAGCGTACGGAACCAGCCCGAGGTTAGATGCCCTACTCGAAGAGATTGTAGGGCTCGAGGTCATTGTTACTGATTCTGTTGTTGAGGCCTTGGCGCTCGAAAATCATCTAATTAAGCAGCGGTCACCCAAGTACAACGTGTTATTACGAGACGACAAGAATTACAGCTATCTCCAACTGACAACGAATGAAGCATGTCCGCGAGTGCTTGTGGCCCGTCGTGTCGAGCGCGACGGTGCATTCTACGCGGGCCCTTTCTTGCCGACTCGGTTAGCTCGTAAGACCATGTCACTTACGCATCGTCTTTTTGGGATTAGGTCGTGCAACGAAGTTATTACTGGTCGGCGGGGGCGACCTTGCCTCGAGTACGACATCAAACGGTGCATCGCGCCCTGTGTATCTGAACTTTGCTCTCCTGAACGCTATGCGCAGGCCGTGGAAGACACCAAGTTCTTTTTGGGCGGGCGTAACGCTGAGTTGAACCAGCAGCTCAAGGTGCGGATGCATGCTGCTGCTGAAGCGGAGAGATTTGAAGAAGCGGCGCAGTGGCGAGACGCTATCCGAACGGTCGAGACTCTTCGTGACCGCCAACAGAAGATGTCGACTACTAAACTTGGCGATCGCGATGTTTTCGGCGCTCATGTGGGGCCTGAGGGTGCTGTCATTCAGGTATTTCAGATGCGGCGTGGTCGTGTGATTGAACGCATTGAGTTGGTTGCTGAGACTACGTCGCTGGATACAGACGGTGATACTGCGGTTCTTCAGGCTGGTGTGCAGCAGTTCTACGAGGAACGCCCACCGCCGCCTGAAGTCCACGTGCCGATGGTTCTGGATGAGCCCGTTGCCCTTGAGGGATGGCTTTCGTCGCGGGGTGGCCGCCGGGTGCGCTTGGTGGTGCCGAAACAGGGCGACAAGCGTAGGCTATTAGAACTCGCCGCTCGAAACGCCACGTTAGCTTACGAAACGCGGTTCAGTAGTGATGCGGCCGTCCACCGTGCAGCAGTTGAAGAGCTCAGGGAAGCACTTGGTCTTGCAACAGCACCCCGTCGCATCGAATGTTTCGACATTTCGACAATTCAGGGCAGTGACACTGTTGGGGCGATGGCCGTCAGTGAGGATGGAAGGATGGTGCGCCGGGAGTACCGGAAATATCTTGTTCGTCAGAACGGTGGTACTGGGAACCCCGATGATTTCGCAGCGATGCACGAAGTTATCCTTCGGCGTTATCGGCGCTTGCTCGAAGAGGGTGGGCCGTTTCCGGACCTCGTAATCGTTGACGGAGGGAAGGGACAGCTCTCTGCTGCTTATGGGGCGTTTCAGGAACTTGGCCTTGGTAATCTTGTGGCAATCGGTATCGCCAAGCGAGAAGAGCTGGTTGTGATGCGTGACCGGTCTGACCCAATCGCTCTACCGTCATCGAGCGTTGCCCTCCATATGCTTCAGCGGCTCCGAGACGAGGCGCACCGCTTTGCGGTCACTTTTCATCGAAAGGCACGCAGTAAGCGGATGCTTAGGTCGGAACTCGATGAGGTGCCAGGGGTTGGGCCACAGCGGCGCCGTAGGCTATTGAATCGATTCGGGAGCTTAGCAGGGGTTCGGCGGGCCACACGTGAAGAATTGACCGCCGCTGTTGGTGCGCACACCGCTGATTCTGTTTTAGCCTATTTTGCTCTGTCGCGATAGCGTCGGCAATCAGTGATTGGTTGCTCTGTCGGCTCCCAAGCCTTATCCTTGGGCGTTGGTCGATTTTAACAACATTAACCTCCTCACCGGCTTTCTCGTCCTGCTGTTTTCGTTGACCGTGCATGAGTCAGCGCACGCGTGGACCGCCGATCAGCTTGGAGATCCAACGTCACGCATCCTGGGCCGAATCTCGCTCAACCCGTTGGTTCATATTGATCTGGTTGGCACGGTTGTGCTACCTCTGGTTGCGATTTTGACTGGTGCTCCGATCATCGGTTGGGCCAAACCGGTTCCTGTGAATACTGACAGACTCCGTCGAGGACGACGGGACTTCGTGTTGGTAGCAGGAGCTGGCCCAGCGAGTAATATCTTAATGGCCGTGCTGGCCTCATTGGCTTTGACTGTTATTGGGGGCGCTAATTCCGTTTTCTACTTAGTCGCGCTCCAGGCAGTTCAGCTGAACCTGTTGTTAGCGGTTTTTAATATGGTTCCTGTGCCACCTCTTGACGGTGGTAATGTTTTGGGTGGGTTGTTGCCGTCAGCCCTCGCCGAATCGTTTGACCGGCTGTTACGTCCTTATGGATTTTTGATTCTTTACGCATTGCTGTTGACCGGCACCTTGTGGGACCTCATCGGCCCGACATACAACACACTTCTTTTATGGCTTCTGTAACTCTGAAAAAACGTGTTTTATCGGGCATGCGCCCGACAGGAAAGATGCACCTCGGTCACTTAGCCGGAGCGCTTGGCAACTGGGTTGAGTTGCAGTCTAAGTACGATTGCTTCTACTTTGTGGCTGACTGGCATGCGCTTACCAGTGAGTACAGCAATACAGAAGGATTAACTGACTACGCAGTCGATAATGTAACGGACTGGATCGCTGTCGGCCTTGACCCCGAACGCAGCACGCTCTTCGTTCAGTCCCTAGTGCCAGAGCATGCTGAACTGTACCTGCTGCTATCGATGATCGTGCCCACGCCATGGCTAGAGCGCGTGCCGAGTTACAAGGAGCAGATCGCTCAACTTGCCGAGAAAGATCTTTCCACGCTCGGGTTCCTTGGATATCCACTATTGCAGGGTGCCGACATTGTCATGTATCAGGCGCACTATGTGCCGGTTGGCGAAGACCAAGTGCCGCACCTAGAGTTGACACGAGAGGTCGTGCGCCGCTTTCACAGTTTTTATGATGAGGTTTTCGTTGAACCACAGCCGTTGCTAACGTATTTTTCACGGCTACCCGGGCTCGATAACCGAAAGATGAGTAAGAGTTACGACAACGCGATTGATCTTTCTGATGATGCAGAAACGGTGTGTAAGAAAGTGAAACGGATGTATACAGATCCCAAAAGGGTGCGTGCTGATATCCCGGGCACAGTTGAAGGCAACCCCGTCTTCATGTACCACGATGCTTTTAACCGTGACACAGCGGAGGTGGAGGACCTTAAGGCCCGGTACCGTGCAGGCAAAGTTGGGGATGTTGAGGTTAAGGAAACGTTAGCACGGGCCTTGAACGCCGTACTTGATCCGATTCGAGAGCGACGATTAGAACTGACCGCCAAACCTGAGCGGATTCGTGAGATCCTATTGGATGGGTCGAGTCGGGCTCGCGAAGAGGCGAAGTTGACGATAGCTAAGGTTCGTGAGGCGGTAAGGCTTAAGTATTAGTGAAATGTCGAAGTATTGTGGTTGAGGCTATGGGATATCCGACCGATTTCGAATCGATCGTCGAAGCCTACCCCGTTAAGCTCGACAACTTTGAGGGGCCGCTTGATCTCCTACTTTTTTTGATTCGGAAGAACGAACTCAATGTTCAAGATATTCCTATTGTGCCAATTACAGACCAATATCTTGACTATCTAGCGATTATGCGGGAACTAGATCTCGACACTGCGGGCGAGTTTCTTCTAATGGCTGCGACACTAATCCA
>Ga0209752_1001122_pt1 | contig 13172 bp, 8 predicted proteins | sample METZYME_3_250m_FD_187548 | JGI IMG/M metagenome (GOLD analysis project Ga0209752, IMG submission 187548) | Marine microbial communities from oxygen minimum zone in mesopelagic equatorial Pacific - METZYME_3_250m (SPAdes) (version 2) | ecosystem: Environmental > Aquatic > Marine > Oceanic | place...
CGGATTCTACTGGCCATCGTAAAGTATGTTGAGGATCGGATGAACGTTTCTCGAGACACCGGCGAGATGGGTGTCCAGGCGATCATCGTCATCGAAAATAGCCGTCGTTATTATTCATCTTTTCTACCTGTTATCTATACCGAACTCGTCCGTCATACACAGAATCTTCTTCCTGATGGGATGAATCGGGCAGACAAGTTGATACGTATTCAGGCACGGCCGAAAATTCTACTGTCTACCTCCTATGAGGAAGCCTGGGAGTTCTTCGAGCGATATCAGTCAGACGTGCTCGGGGTGATTTCCGATGTTGCGTTTCCGAAGGGCGGGGTGATTGATGCTGAGGCTGGATTTGAGTTTGCAGAGCAAGTACGTGCGTTTCAGCCAGACGTGCCAATTATGTTGCAATCTGGTTCTGGCTCGTCGGACCACGTGTCACGAGCCAAAGCCGCTAATGTCTCTTATGTGCGAAAGGAGTCCCCGTTTCTATTAAACAACCTTCGGGAGTTTATGACGGAAGGTTTCGGCTTTGGTGATTTTATTTTCCGTCGACCGGATGGTTCGATTGTGTCAGTGGCGAAGGATCTTCGCCAACTTGAAACGCAATTGCGGGAGGCGCCTGCTGAGAGCGTGGCGTTTCACGGGGCAAGGAATCATTTTTCACGGTGGTTGAAGGCACGTACCGAATTTGACCTCGCGCACTTCTTGCGGCCCCGTAAGCTTTCCGATTATGAAACGGTAGAGGGTTTGCGGGACGTATTGGTCCAAGCAATCCATGACTACAACGAGCAGCGGCACCGTGGCATTGTGGCTGATTTTGCTCGTGATCACTTTGATCCGATGCGAACTTTTGGACGGATCGGCGCCGGGTCACTCGGTGGAAAGGGCCGTGGGCTTGCCTTTGCTAATGCACTCCTTGCTGATGAACGTCTTGAATCGAAATTTCCAGGTATCCGCATTGGCGTGCCACCGTCTGTCATTCTGGCGACAGAAGTTTTCGATCAATTCCTTGAGGCGAATGACTTGCGGGACTTCGCCATCGAGTGTGGCGATGATGACGCATTAGCCGAGCGCTTTAGATCTGCTGGGTTTCCGGCGACGATTCAGCAGCAGCTGGCCGATCTTGCTCAGTTGATGAACTATCCGCTGGCCGTCCGATCATCGAGTCTACTGGAAGACTCGCCTTACCAGCCGTTCGCGGGCGTCTACGAGACGGTAATGTTACCAAACGACGAACCTGATCGAGTTCGTCGGCTGCTTGATGCAGTGAAGGCAGTGTACCTCTCGATGTTCCGACAGAGTTCGAAACTGTATTTGAATGCGTCGCCGTATCGTCTTGAAGAAGAGAAGATGGCGGTGGTTATCCAGAAGTTGACGGGTGTCCACCACGCTAATCGTTTCTATCCGGACATCGCCGGCGTAGCACGGTCACACAATTTCTATCCGATCGCGCCGATCTCCGCGGAGGACGGTATTGCTGCCGTTGCGTTAGGTTTTGGCGCCACTGTGGTCGATGGAGAGGCTTGTTTCCGCTTCTCTCCAGCGCACCCTCAGCAGGTCGTACAGTTTTCCTCGGTTGATGACACGTTACGCAACTCGCAGCGGTCGTTCTACGCACTTCGGCTTGGACAGCGTGAAATCTCTGAGACGGACGGTTTATCTACAGAGCTACAGCAAATGGAGTTGGATGTCGCTGAGCGGGATGGGAGCCTCCAGTTTGTTGGATCAACCTTCTCACCGGAGAACGACACGATCTACGATGACATTGCTCGGCAGGGTGTCCGACTTGTGAGTTTTGCTCCGATATTGAAGCACAAGATTTTTCCATTGGCGCCGCTTCTACAGTCATTACTCAAGGTCGGCAAAGATGCCACCGGTGGCCCGGTGGAGATAGAGTTTGCCTGTAATTTACAGTCCTCTGATGACCAACCAAGAGAGTTTGCGTTTCTACAGCTCCGACCGCTAGCCTTATCGCGCGAATCTAGCGAACTGGAAATAGGTGACGTCGACCGCGAAGATTTGGTGTGCGCGAGTGACGCCGTACTCGGGCACGGGCTGGTTGAGCATGTTTGTGATCTGATTGTGGTCAATGTGGAGAACTTCGACCGATTGAAGACAAGGGAGGTTGCAGAGGAGATCATGCGACTCAATGCAGTCCTTGCGGATGAGGACAAGCCTTACATTCTTCTTGGCTTGGGCCGTTGGGGTTCTAGAAACCCACACCTAGGAATTCCAGTGAGATGGGATCAGATTTCTGGTGCTCGTATCATTGTAGAGGCGGGATTCGAGGACATGGCCATTACGCCGTCACAGGGTTCCCATTTTTTCCAGAACATTACGGCAAGCCAGATTGGCTACTTCACGGTCAATCCGCAGGCGGGTGAGGGGTTCATCGATTGGAAGTGGCTATTGGCCCAACCGTCAACGACTGAATTGCACTACGTTCGCCACGTTCGATGTTCGTCACCAATTGTTGTGAAGATGAATGGCCAAAACCACAGCGGCGTCATTCTAAAACCCGCGGTTTGACTCTAATGGATGTCGTTATGCGTAGGCCTAACGATCGGTAACCCGGTCGCCGTTGATTTAAACTCCTCTAGTGCCTATGCTTGGCTGAACGATGCTTGATGCCTCGGCATGGCGTCGAAACTGGCTTCGAAAACCTTGGCGCTTCTGAGTTTGGTGTGGTGGTTTTCGACTGGAGTTTGCTGAATTCGCATGAGCCTCCGTTCAATAGCTAACCGTTGCAACCGTGCGTTCCGCTGAAACCAAGATGTCCAAGGGCATTCCATCTGCTTCGAAGGTGCAACGTCCGGAGCACATTCATACGATTTCTGGTGTGCCGATCGAACCGGTATATGACCCGTCACACATTGAGGCGGTTGATTATGTCCGCGACCTGAATGACCCGGGTCAATTCCCGTACACTCGTGGAATTCATCAGAATGGTTACGCCGGTAAGATGTGGACGATGCGTCAATTTGCCGGCTTTGGTACGCCTGAAGAGACGAATGAGCGTTACCGACAACTACTCGCAGCCGGTGGTACCGGTTTAAGCGTGGCATTCGACTTACCAACGCTCATGGGGCGAGATCCTGATCATCCGTTATCGCTAGGTGAAGTTGGTAAATGTGGCGTCAGCGTTGCTTCGTTGGCTGACATGGAACGTCTATTCGACAATATTCCACTGTCTGCGATCACAACGTCGATGACGATCAACTCGCCTGCAGCGATGCTCCTGGCAATGTACTTAGTGGTTGCTGAACAGCAGGGTGTGGACTGGCAGGAAATTTCCGGCACAATTCAGAATGACATTCTCAAAGAGTACATTGCGCAGAAGGAGTACATTTATCCGCCGGGCCCATCGATGCGGCTCGTCACGGATGTCTTTGCTTTTTGCGGTGAGCGCGTGCCGAGGTGGAACACAATCTCGGTGAGTGGCTACCACATTCGCGAGGCCGGGTCGACGGCACTTCAAGAACTTGCCTTCACGTTACGGAACGGCATCGAGTATGTACAGCATGGAGTTGATGCTGGTCTTGATCCGGATAAATTTGTACCTCGGATGTCCTTTTTCTTCAACGCTCACAACGAGTTTTTCGAGGAGATCGCCAAATATCGCGCGGCCCGCAAGCTTTGGAGCCACGTGATGCGGGACCGATTTGGCGCCCGCGACGAGCGCTCGTGGAAGCTTCGCTTCCACGCCCAGACGGCTGGTGTATCACTTACGGCCCAGCAGCCTAGAAATAATGTCATTCGAACAGCTGTTCAGGCACTTGCTGCCGTGCTGGGTGGCGCAAATTCGTTGCACACCAATTCGTTAGACGAAGCCCTCGCTTTACCAACCGTTGAGGCGGCAACCCTAGCGCTACGCACGCAACAGATCATCGCACATGAGAGTGGGGTAACCGGCACCGTTGACCCCTTAGGGGGCTCGTATTTTCTCGAGAAGCTCACCACTGATATGGAGGCCGGTGCAGTTGAGTACTTTCAAACCATCGATAATCTCGGCGGCATGGTTGAGGCGATTGAGCAAGGTTTTCCGCAGAGGGAAATTGCCGAGAGCGCTTATCGGTTCCAGAAGCAAGTGGAGCTTGGCGAGCGAGACATAGTCGGAGTGAATGTGCATGGAGATAATGAGGAGCTTGGCGTCGAGACGCTATATATCAACGAAGACGTTTCTGAGCGGCAAATTGCGAAACTAAATGATCTGAGGCGCACTCGGGATGCGAATAGAGTGGCGCGTTCACTCGCAGCGGTACGCGAGGTTGCGCTTAGCAAGACCAACCTCATGCCTTCACTACTTGAGGCGGTCAGGGCCTACGCGACCCTCGGCGAGATATGTGATGCACTCAGAGACGCCTGGGGTGAGTATGAGGAAACCCCGACGATCTAGGCGGGTTCTCCATTTATGCGGAATATTCGCGTCGTCATAGCTAAGCCAGGACTCGATGGGCACGACCGGGGAGCCAAGGTCATCGCCAGAGCACTTCGTGATGCTGGTATGGAGGTGATTTATACCGGACTCCGCCAGACGCCAGAACAAATTGTTGGTGCGGCACTGCAGGAAGATGCTGATGTGATCGGACTCTCAATCCTGTCGGGAGCGCATAATCACATTTGTCCGCGTGTCATCGAGTTGTTACAGACGAAGGACATCACGGATGTGCTCGTGGTCGTTGGTGGAATCATTCCTGATGTTGATGTGCCGAAGCTTAACGAACTTGGGATTACCGGTATTTTTCCACCTGGAACCCCGATGCAGGTCATCGTTGAGTTTATTCGGCAACACGTTCGGCCCGCCGCATCGGCTCGCTGACCAAGACTTTTGTGGTTGAACTACCTTCACTTCGACGCCCGGTGGAGGCTAGGGCCTGATACGATCAACGCCGTCTATGCCTAAGGTATTGCTGTCCAAGACATTTGAACATCGCCAAGTCGATCCCAAATGGTATGCGTACTGGGAATCGATTGGGGCATTTCGCGCCATGCCCGAATCGGGTCGTCCACCGTTTAGTATGGTACTGCCTCCCCCGAATGTGACTGGCCAGCTTCATATCGGCCATGCCTTAAACCAGACTTTGCCAGACATCATCGCCCGGTGGCGACGAATGCACGGAGATGATGTGTTGTGGCTGCCGGGGACGGACCATGCGGGTATCGCGACCCAGAATGTTGTAGAGGGACAACTCGCAATGGAGGGTAAATCTCGACACGACCTCGGGCGTGAGGCATTTGAAGAGCGCGTCTGGGCTTGGGCACGCAAGAGCAAGGGGACGATTATTACTCAGATGCGTACCTTGGGCTCGTCAGTTGACTGGAGTCGCGAACGGTTCACTCTCGATCAGAATTTATCACGTGCTGTTCGGCGCGTGTTCGTTGCACTTTATAAAGAAGGTTTAATCTATCGTGGTAAGTACATCGTCAATTGGTGCTCACGCTGTCGTACGGCGTTATCTGATTTAGAGGTCGTTCACCGAAATACGACTGGCAAGCTCTACTACATTCAGTACCGTTACGTTGGTCGCGATGGTGCTGTCACCGTGGCAACCACGCGCCCAGAGACGATGCTGGGTGATGTTGCTGTGGCGGTTCATCCAGATGACGAGCGGTATCGGTCTGAAGTTGGAAGCTGTTTGCGACTGCCGCTACTCGATCGCGAGCTTCCGATCATTGCTGATGCGGTCGTCGACCAGGAGTTTGGAACTGGTGCTGTTAAGGTGACTCCCGCACATGATCCCAACGATTTTGCCATAGGTCAGCGTCACGATCTTCCGCAAGTGTCAGTAATCAACGAAGACGGCCGAATGACCGATACGGCTGGACCTTTTACCGGCTTAAAGGTCCTGGAGGCTCGTGGTGCAGTGCTCGATCGTTTGGAACGTGAGGGCGCACTCATCGAGGTCAAGGATCACGAGCATGCCGTGGGCCATTGCCAACGATGTAGTACGGTCGTCGAGCCTCTCGTGTCGACGCAGTGGTTTGTACGTATTGGCCCACTGGCTAAGCCTGCTATCGATGTTGTACGAGAGGGAAAGATTACGTTTATTCCTGAGAACTGGACGAAGACTTATTTTGAGTGGATGTCTAACATCCACGATTGGTGTATCTCAAGGCAACTCTGGTGGGGGCACCGCATCCCTGCGTGGTATTGCAATTCGTGCGATCAGATTGTAGTCGCAGAAGAGGCCCCAGGGATGTGTGAGTGCGGTGGTTCACTTCAACAGGATACGGATGTTTTGGATACCTGGTTCAGCTCAGGGCTCTGGCCTTTCAGTACGATGGGGTGGCCGGATCGGACTGTCGATCTTGAGCGGTACTATCCCACAACCCTCATGCTTACCGGTCTCGACATTATCTTTTTCTGGGTTGCACGAATGATCATGTTTGGGTTGAAGTTCGGGCAAGAAGTGCCGTTCAAGACGGTCTACATTACTTCACTCGTGCGAGATGCCCATGGGCAAAAGATGAGTAAGTCTAAGGGTAACGTTGTAAACCCTCTTGAACTTATTGATGAGATCGGTGCTGATGCACTGCGATTCACTCTGACGGCACTCGCATCACCCAGCATGGACATTTCACTGTCCGAGGGCCGTCTGCGAGGTTCTCGGCAGTTTATTAACAAGTTGTGGAACGCTTCACGTTTTGTCCTAATGCAGCTCCAAGAGGGCGAGGTCAGACCAAATCCCCCTGCACGCCCATCGGAACTCGTACACCGATGGATTTTGCATCGCGTCAACGAGCTAAGTGCCGAAGTTGGTGAAGCGCTTGAAACGTTCCGTTTTGACGTTGCGGCTGATCGGCTATATCACTTTTTCTGGCACGAGTATGCGGACTGGTACATTGAATTAGTCAAACCTTCTCTCCAAGAAACTGGTCCAGAGCGTGAGAACGCCATTTCTGTTTTACTGGAGGTTCACGACCGGACCTTAAGGCTTCTCCATCCAATTATTCCGTTTATATCGGAGGAAGTCTGGCAGCAGTTACCACAGCGACCTGGCGATGGCCGTTCCCACGATGGCCAGCACCAAACGCTGACACTCGCTGCGTTTCCTGGTCCGGAAGCCAAGTGGAAAGATGACGCGGCTGCAGCCGAGATGACCTTAATCCAAGAGGTTATCACTGCAATCCGCATCGTTCGAGCTGAGTGGGGGGTGCCACCAGCACGAAAAATTAAGGTTTTTATTGAAGGTGCAGACAAGCTGTCACAGCGGATTCTTGACGGTTGCGAAACTCATCTCGTCAGACTCGCCGGGCTTGACGAGGTAGAGTTTCAAGATCGCGTAAAACGTCACCCGGAAACCGTGGTTCGGGTTGTCAGGGACCTTCAGGTGCACGTCCCGCTTGCCGGCATCGTTAATCGTCAGGACGAAGCTAATCGTGTTGCGAAGGAACTCTTGAAGATTGAAAAACAGCATGCCGCTGACCAAAACAAGCTAGCGAATCCCAAGTTCAGGGAGCGCGCAGCGCCAGAGGTCGTGGCCGATACTGCGGCACGGGTTCAGGGGCTGATTAAGCAGCGTGACAAGCTCAAACGCCTTCTGGAGGAGCTTTCCCGGTAATGACTGAAGCATTGGAGCCGGCAGTCTACCGGAAGCTTGTCCAACGCGCACTGAAAGAAGATCTCGGCGCTGGTGACATTACGAGCGAAGCGATTGTCGAAACTACCAGCTGGGCCAAAGGTCGCATTCTCTCAAGGTCTACCTGCGTCCTGGCTGGACTTGAGATCGTAACTGAAGTATTCAGGCAGGTAGATTCCCGCGTCAAGCTAACGTGCCAGCGGTCTGACGGGGACAGCTGTGTCGCTGGGGAGGTTGTAGCTAATTTGTCAGGAGCTGCGCGATCGATTTTGGCTGGCGAGCGTACTGCGCTGAATTTTCTACAACGTCTGTCTGGTATAGCGACCCTTACGCGCGCGTTTGTTGATGCGAGTGCGGGCGTTTTGACTGTGTTAGATACACGTAAGACGACTCCGATGTTACGGAGGCTGGAAAAATACGCTGTACGGGTAGGAGGTGGGTCTAACCACCGCTTCGCACTGGATGACGGGGTTTTGATCAAGGATAACCATATTGTCCTTGCTGGGGGCGTGGCAGTAGCGCTAGATCTGGTGCGGGGGGCCAAGCTTGATAAGTCGATTGAAGTCGAGGTTGACAGCGTCGAGGAAGCCGACGATGCCCTAGATGCGGGTGCTGATAGGTTGCTGGTGGATAACATGACTGATGCTGATGTTCGTGAAGTGGTGCGCCGTAGTCGGGGCCGAGCCAAGATCGAAATATCAGGAGGCGTGACATTGAAAAGGATGCCAGGCCTGGTCGCAACGGGGGCAGACTACGTCTCGGTCGGTGCGCTAACGCATTCAGCACCGTCGGTTGACTTTAGTCTTGAGCTTGTGCGGTCAGATCATTGAGTAACTACGGTCTACCGGTGCCAATGGTGGATGCGATTAGAACACATAGGGACCGGCTCGGATGTTTCGTGGGGCGAGTTACCTACCTGGAAGAAACCGGATCAACAAACGATAAGGCGATCGAACTTGCTCTGGCTGGTGCACCAGAGGGCACGACTGTAGTTGCTGGGGCCCAGACCGCTGGGAGAGGTCGCCGCGGACGTTCTTGGTTGTCTCCCCAAGGTGCCGGCCTTTACGCTTCGGTGGTGTTCCGACCTCCACTATTGTCTCCGGTATTGACGCTGATGAGCGGCGTCGCGTTGGTCGAAGCGATACGCTGTCGGGCAGGGCTTACAGTGGTGCTCAAATGGCCGAATGACTTAATGGTTAAGCGAGGTGTTATTAGGAAGCTCGGTGGTATTCTTTCCGAAGCTGGAGCCTCGCCGACTGGTCTTGAGTACGTCGTGGTCGGGTTTGGTATTAATCTGTTAGCGGTGTCGAATCTGTCGGCACTGTCCGATACGGCTACTTCAATCGAGTCTGAATGTGGCGAAGTTGTGCCATTGGAAGACCTCCTAGTTGAAGTTTTAGCTGCACTGTCGGTATGGCGAGCAAGGATGGTCGACGGCCAAATGAATGCTATTTTGAATCGTTGGCGCACACTGTCCCCGTCGAGCATTGCCTCTACGGTCGAACTGGATGGGCCGTCTGGAGTGCGACGTGGCACGACTGCTGGCATCGACGCTGATGGGGCGTTGTTGGTACGCGTCAATGGAACGACTGAACGGGTTGTTTCTGGTGAGGTACGCTGGGTTTAAGGCTCACCTGAAGACCATTCTGCTAAGGAACGGTATGACATGCTCCTGACGGTTGACGTGGGCAATACGAATCTCGTGTTTGGGGTCTTCAAAGGTGAAACGCTCGCCCAAAGTTGGCGTCTTGCCACGCTGCGGGAGCGCACTGCGGATGAGCTCGGTATTCTTGTGAGCGATCTCTTTGAAGCGAGGGGCCTCGATAAAGCAGAGATTGACGGCGTTATCATGGCATCGGTTGTTCCGTCACTAACCGGCACAATGGCCGAGATGATCAGACGTTACTTCGATCTCCAAACCAAGGTCATCGAGCCAGCCGAGGACGCCGTATTCGCGGGTATGCCTATACGCTACGAGCGGCCGAGCGAAGTAGGCGCCGACCGATTTGTCAATGGAATCGCTGCCTATGAGCGCTTCGGACGTGTGGACGGCAGGCCGGTTATCATCGTCGACTTTGGCACTGCTACGACGTTCGATTGCATCTCTTCGCGTGGTGAGTATCTTGGTGGTGTCATTTGTCCAGGCGTTGACATTTCAGCTGATGCGCTATTTCAGCGTGCAGCGCAGCTTCCACGCGTTGATGTCTGCAAACCCAAGCGCGTCATCGGGCAAACGACGGTCGAGTCGATGCAGTCAGGTTTATTCTACGGATATGTTGCGATGGTCGAGGGTATCGAGGCTCGACTACGCGAAGAATTTGAGCCTATGTCTGGTGAGGGTGCACCGATTTGTGTTGCGACCGGAGGAATGGCTGCCGTCGTTGCTGAGCAAACTTCAGTTATAGAGGCAGTCGTGCCAGAACTCACCTTGTGCGGTCTCCGGATAGTCTGGGAACGTTTTCGTGCCAAGATGTCGCAGTGAGTGACTACGCTGAATACTGTCGGGCTGTTGAAACTTACCTCTGTCAGAAGAACCGAGGTCGCCTCATCCGTTTGGTTGGTCCATCTTTTGAGTTGGTACGCGGCTGGGCTGAACAGGGCTTGCCACTAAAAATAGTCATGCGCGGTATTGATGAGCGCGTAACACGGTATGAGGCCAAGAGTAAGAGTAGTCGACGGTATCCATTGCATATCGAGTTTTGCGAGAACGATGTGCTTCGTGCATTTGATGATTGGCGGCGGTCTGTTGGTCCCACGATAGATGTTGACCAGCGCGATGATAGTCGGGCTACGGCTAAGAGCCTACCAAAACATCTGACCACTGTGATGTCGAGGCTAACGGCTTGCCTTATGAATCCAGAGCCTTGGCCAGGCCTTCACGTTGTGTTGAATCGCGTCGTTCGTGCCCTTGATGAACTTCGTGAACCGGCTAAAACAGCACGCGGTTCTGTTCGTTCCGACCTCCTCAAGAGTCTCCAGAATCTAGATGGAGCCATGATGCGGGATATTCGGGTCGTGGCCGACGAACCCACAATTAAAGCTGTGGAGGCTGAAGTGGCGACGGAACTTGGTGTTTTCCGAGAGAGGATGTCACAGTCTGCGTACGAGGAAGCGACCAAACTTGCAGTCGAACAACGTTTACGGGTTCAGCTCGGCCTACCGCGCTTGAGTTCCACCTAATTGAATCGGTTGAGCTACGAGATGGACTCGGGAGCCCTACTTGAGCTAGCGATTGAGCGGCCAGCTGTTGGCGGCCGGATGATTGCAAGGCACGACGGCCGTGTAATATTGGTGTCCGGAGCAATTCCCGGTGAGCGGGTCCGGGCACGGGTCGCACACTCCCGTCGTGGCGTGCCGGTAGCCTCGACCGAAGAGGTCATTCTTGCTGACCATGACCGCCGTCCTGTGTTATGCGATCCCTCCTGCGGCGGGAATGTGTTTTCCCATATTGCATATTCGCGGCAACTCTCACTGAAACGTGAAATTGTTGCTGATGCGTTCGCCCGTATCGGGCGACTTCCGCCTCCAAAAGACATAACGATCGCCCCTTCTTTTGAGCAAGGTTATCGATTACGAGCCCGTTTGTATGTAGCAGGGAAACGGGTGGGATTTCTACGTAGTGGGTCGCACCACCTATGTGATGCTGCCAAGACAGGACAGCTTTCGACCGAGACTGGGAAAGTTATCGGCGATTTGCAATCTTTATTTTCATCGCACATTCCTGACAGCACTATCAGAGCTATTGACCTCGCCGAGTCGGTCGATGGTGAACAGCGAGTAATCCATTGCTGGCTAGACCGAGAGCGACCGGCCGATGTCACAGCACTCTCGTCACTGGGCGCTGTATCAGGCATTGGAGGAGTTTCAGCCTCCGTGCGACGCGCTGAACCAGTTCAACATGTGATCGGTGAGCCAGAAATCATCGAATCTTGGTCTACGATGCTTCCGTCGCTGTCACAAGTGCCTGAAGTTCCTCTCCGTCGACGTCCCTCCGCATTTTTTCAGGGCAATCGGTTTCTCCTAGCTACGCTCGTCGAGCGCGTTCTTATGGAGCTCACGCCTGGCCCCCTAGTTGACCTCTACGCTGGGGTTGGCGTGTTTGCGTTGGGAGCTGCAGCGTGTGGGGCGGATGATGTGACAGCCGTAGAAAACGATCCGATTTCTGGGATAGATTTGGTAGCCAATGCACAGTCTGCCGGGGGACGGGTGCGCGTCGTGAGACGAACAGTCGAGCGCTACCTGCGAGGGAAGCGGCGCAGTTCGCGTGGCGTCTGGATTATCGACCCTCCACGAACCGGGCTGTCGCGTGAGGCGCGGGTTTTGATTGCGAACACTGGACCATGCCGGCTTGTCTATGTTTCGTGTGACGTTGCCACACTTGCACGCGACCTCTCCGTACTAGGTGGTGCGGGCTACAGTCTCCGTCGGTTAGACGGCTTCGACTTTTTCCCGAATACGGCTCACGTTGAGTTGATGGCAGTGCTCGAACGTTAGTGCCAGGCCTACATTCGAGAGGGAACCTCGCACCCCATCAATCCCAAAGCACGAGTCATTTGCGTCTTAAAGTAGAGCGTCGCTCCTGCCCGCCAGAGTTGGAGCTCTGTCTGTTCTTCGTTCACGATTGGGTGATGGTGGTAGAAGGTGTTAAATAGTTGCGCCAGCCCGAAAGAGTACTTGGCTAGTATGGATGGCTCGAGACTTCTCACGGCCTGATCGACAACCTCGTCGAGTCGTGCAGACTCGAGCACCAGTTCCCATAGGCCATCGCCATCACCGCGGGCTAGGCAATCTGTAGATACTGAACTGAGCTTTTCAATGATGGCAGGCTCATCAAGGTCTGTCCGCTCGTGCAGTTTCTTGAAGATATTATTCGCACGGACTGCAGCGTATTGTAAATATGGACCACTTTCCCCTTCAAAACTCAAAGCTTCGTCAATGTCGAAGACAATGACTTTGCTGCGCGAGAACTTGATCATGAAGTAACGCACAGCTGCGGTGGAAATCATACGGCTGATACTTGCTGACTCGTCAGCAGGTAAATTCGGATTCCGCTTGGTTACTTCACGGCTTGCGGCTTCAACGAGGCGGTCCAGGAGCTCATCGGCCTTTACGCCGAGGCCTTTGCGGCCTGATACTTCAACGAATGGACGGTCCGTGTCGATGTTTTCTAGGCCTAAAGCTCGCGCCGTGCTGTGGGACAACGTGACCATCTCATATGAGAAATGAATTGAGTGCTCGGCTTGGGCGGTATAACCCATAGCCCCTAGGGCCTGCGCGAGTAGTTGCTGTAAATAGGCTTGACGGGTGTCTATAACGTTGTAGACGGTATCGGCACATCCAAACACCGGTGGAGTAGTTGCAGTAGGTTCGCCCGACGGGTTTGAACTAGTGGCCCACAGCGGTTGGTCGTTTTCCGAGGTATTAAACGGGCGGTAGAAAAAGTTGGTGCCAAGCAGTCCAAACTTCCAGAACTGGTAGGCAATATCCTTGCCAACGTAGGTCACTGTGTTGTCCGATCGGACAATCACTTTTAGGCGTACTTCTTCTGGTTCAACAGCCGTGTTGTTCGACGAGTTTTCGGAAGCGGTAGTGGTC
>Ga0209752_1001126_pt1 | contig 13156 bp, 11 predicted proteins | sample METZYME_3_250m_FD_187548 | JGI IMG/M metagenome (GOLD analysis project Ga0209752, IMG submission 187548) | Marine microbial communities from oxygen minimum zone in mesopelagic equatorial Pacific - METZYME_3_250m (SPAdes) (version 2) | ecosystem: Environmental > Aquatic > Marine > Oceanic...
CCCAGTCAAACAAACGCCGGTGCACAAAACCGACGCTCTCGCTGAGATGGTCTGTAGCAACTCGCTGCGCTCCGACGGTCTAGACAATGCTGTCGGACTGCTGCACGAAGAAATGCGGCGTCTCGACTCGCTGTTCTTGTCGTCCGCCGATAACAATCGCGTCCCGGCGGGAAAGGCACTCGCCGTCGACCGGAGTCGCTTCGCTCGTGAGATCACCGAACGACTTGCAGCCGTCAGTGAGGTCGAGATCGTACGTGAAGAGCTCGCGGGAATTCCGAAGGGTCCCTGCATCATCGCTACTGGCCCCCTTACGTCGGAGGCCCTGTCCCAGAATATCCGCAAACTCACCGGCTCCGAGCATCTCTACTTTTACGACGCCATTAGCCCGATTGTTCTCGCCGACACCATCGACACTAATAAGACTTTTGCCGCTAGCCGTTATGACAAGGGTGGAGCGGACTACATTAATTGCCCTTTTACTCAACAGGAATTTGACCGTTTCTACACTGAACTAATGCACGCTGAGACCCAGGAGCTCCCCGATTTCGAACGTAAACTGTTTTTCGAAGGCTGCCTCCCGATCGAAGAAATTGGCAGGCGCGGTCCAGAGACCTTGCTTTACGGACCGATGAAGCCAGTTGGCCTCACTGATCCCCGAAGCAATGAACGTCCACATGCCGTGGCGCAATTACGGCAGGACGATATCGCGGCCGAGCACTACTCATTGGTTGGCTTTCAGACCCGGCTGAAGTGGGGCCCACAGGAGAAAGTTCTGCGCTTGATTCCGGGCCTAGAGAAAGCTGAATTTGTGCGGTTTGGAACAGTGCACCGCAACACCTACATCAACGCACCGCGGATGTTGAGCGAAACTCTACAGACTCGCACGCGTGGCGATTTATACTTCGCTGGCCAGATCGCCGGTACCGAAGGCTACGTGGAATCAGCAGCCGGCGGCCTGCTCGCGGGCATCTATTGCAGTATGGCTCTGTTGGACGGAGGTATTAACCCCGTGCCGCGCACGACAGCGCTCGGATCATTGGCCTTCTACATTAGCCACGCGCGCGCGCTAAACTATCAGCCAACAAATATCACGTTCGGCATTATTCCTGCGTTGGAAAACCCTGTTCGTAGGAAACAAGAACGCCGGGAAGCAATCTCGCGGCGCGCGCTGCGCGATCTCGACTCCTGGATAAAGAGCAACAGTGGCGTTGAATAGTTTCTGAAAAGCGAGAAGTAAAATGCGATACGTTAGGTACGCGTTGCTTACCGTAGCTGTTGTGGGCCTTGTCGGTTCCCTTGGCTACATTGTCTACACGCCTCCTATGCCACCCACCCCTGAGGCTTTTGCCAGCCTGGTTGCAGAACGTTTCGATGGCACCGAGATGTCGTTTGAGGAATTAGCTGGCAACATTTTAATCATTGATTTCTGGGCCACGTGGTGCGGCCCGTGTATTGCAGAGATTCCGCACTACAACGCGCTCGACAACGATTATCGCGACAAAGGTGTCAGTCTCATCGGTTTGACTGTCGAGTCGGGAACCCCTGAAGAGGTTCTTGAGTGGATGGCTTCGGACGAAAAACACAACATCACCTACCCTCTCGTGATGTCAAATGACGAAATGTTGAACGCTTTTGGTCCGGTGTTCGGCTTCCCAACGACACTGCTAATCGATGCCGAGGGAAACGTTGTTAAGCGTTGGATCGGGGCGTCTAACGGCAAGTCGGACCAAATTCGTGAGTTCCTCGACAAGTTGCTCGCCGGCGAACAGCTTGAGGGTCTCCCAAGCTAGTCTCCTGGAGCGGAAGAGGTTTCGCCCCTTGCCGAGAGATCTAGTTCGCTGCGGCTTCTTCCTTAAAGGTTGATGACGTCCGCTTAGGGTGTCGAGACGGCGGCCAAACTTGGTACCCTTTTATCGGGCGAAGCTAGTCGGGCTCCGGTGAAACTGCGTCGCGTGCAGCTGGCACGCTGCCATCATCGGGCTAATAACGGAGCTAGCTCTAAACTATGAGCAGTGATCAGGGTCTCCTGGAAGACCTCGGCGCTTTTCTTCGTGGACTTGAAGTCGAAGAAAACGCTTCTCAGCACACAGTAAAAGCCTACCGCACCGATTTGTCGCACTTTGGCCGCTTCCTCGATGCTTGGTTAAGTGGACGAGAAACCGACTATCGAGGTACTGCACCCGATAGGCAACAAGCGCAAACTAATGCCGGGATTTGCGGGTCCCGCATAGTCAAGGCCGCCGATATCGACACAGGCGCTGTGCGTGCTTGGGCGGCTCGCATGCACGCCGCCTCGCTTTCGCCCCTTACGATTGGGCGCAAGCTGGCTGCTGTGCGTTCCTACTGCGGCTGGCTCTGCCGTATGGGCACTCTGCAAAATAACCCTGCCCGCGCGATTCGAAACCCAAAGGCTCCACAAAACCTGCCACGCTTTCTCAGCGAACCTGAAATTAAGAGCCTACTCGAGTCTCCCGCGGACACCGAACTAGGGCGACGTGACCGAGCTATCCTCGAGTTGCTTTATGCCACCGGCCTACGTGCGGCTGAGCTAACTGGTCTCAACACAAACAACATCAACCTCGATCAACGCACCGTACAGGTTCTCGGTAAGGGACGTAAGGAACGTCTCGTACCATTCGGTTCACATGCTGCCGACGCTATCCGTAACTACCTGGAAATACGCAACTCTTGGTCGAACCGGTCCGACGCTTTGTTCTTATCCCCCAATGGGAAACGTCTATCGACTGATGGTTTGCGTAAACTTCTCGTCGAGCATCTTAAGAACGCTGCGATCAATAAGCCGGCAACTCCGCACGCTATCCGCCATTCATTTGCCACTCATTTGTTAAATGCAGGGGCTGACCTCCGGACCATCCAGGAACTGCTCGGCCACGCCTCGCTGGGCACCACCCAAAGATACACGCACGTCTCGACGAAACAGCTGAAGGCAGTCTATGACAAGGCACATCCACGCGCCTGAGGAGTCACGCACTTTCGAAGCGGATTCGGAACTATCCACGTTCTTCTGCCCCGCCCGGGAGCGGCGCACAGGCCAGGTGAGCGCCCAGTTGCTACAATCCCCCGATGAACGACTGGCACCACACCACGGTATGTTGCGTGCGCCGAGGAGATCAGGTAGCAATGGTCTCCGACGGCCAGGTAAGTGTCGATACGACAATAATGAAAGGTGGCGCGCAGAAAGTTCGGCGACTACATGAAAACCAGGTCATAGCGGGTTTTGCTGGCTCGTCGGCCGACGGTCTGGCGCTATTTGGCCGTTTCGAGGGCAAACTCAAGGAGTTTCAAGGAAACCTGCGCCGCGCTGCCGTCGAGCTGGCGAAGGATTGGCGCATGGATCGCAGCCTGCGAAACCTGCAGGCATTGCTGATCGTTGCCGACGTCGACGCTTCGATTTTGTTGTCTGGTACAGGTGACGTGATCGAGCCTGACGACGGGCTGTTAACAATCGGGTCTGGTGGGCCGATGGCGCTCGCCGCTGCACGTGCCTTGCTGCAGCACACCGATTTCGTCGCCGAAAGAATCGCCCGCGAGGCAGTAGCCATCGCCGCCGGTATCGATATCTACACAAACGATGAACTAACGGTCGAAGTGCTCTCTGTTGGAAATAACCCGGAAAGCTGAGTGAGCCCGATGGTAATTCAACTACCCGAAACCATCGATGCAATGCGTGCTCATGTCGAAGACTTGACACCTCGTGAAATTGTCGCCGAGCTCGACAAGTACATCGTGGGCCAGGCGGCCGCCAAGCGTGCGGTTGCAATTGCTATTCGAAACCGGCGTCGCCGCCTGCGCCTACCCGAAGATCTTCGCGATGAGGTCGCCCCCAAGAACATCATCATGATCGGACCAACCGGCGTCGGAAAGACGGAAATTTCTCGACGTCTATCTCGACTAACTGGATCTCCTTTTCTTAAGGTAGAGGCAACAAAGTTTACCGAAGTAGGTTACGTCGGCCGCGACGTTGAATCGATGGTCCGCGATATTGTCGAGCTGGCCATCACGATGATCAATAAGGAGAAGGCCGAGGAAGTCCGTCCGAAAGCACAGATGCAGGCTGAGGAAAGGTTGCTTGACCTGTTGCTCCCTCCACCCCCACAAACCCAGCCTGTCCCATCCATCAATGAGGACACTGATCCTGCAAGCCGCGCCGAGCAGCGCGCGACTCGTGAGAAGCTTCGGGCTCAGCTTCGAAACGGCACCCTCGATGATCGCACGGTTGAAGTTGAAGTAACTGAAACCCAGTTGCCAAGCTTCCAGGTCTTCACCGGGCAAGGCACCGAGCAAATGGATGTCAACCTCGGCAACATGATGCCGGGCTTGTTTGGTGGCAATAGCGCCCGGAGGCACATGAGCGTTCCAGATGCCCTCGATCATCTTGAACGCGAGGCCACCCAAGGGCTCCTCGACAAACAAGAGATCCCCCGCGAAGCCATCCGACGAGTAGAAAGTTCAGGAGTCATTTTCTTCGACGAGATCGATAAAATCGCTGGGCGCCATGGAGGTTCGGGACCAGATGTCTCGCGCGAGGGTGTACAACGCGACATTTTGCCGATTGTCGAGGGTAGCGTCGTTAACACTCGCTATGGCATGGTTCGCACTGCCCACATACTGTTCCTTGCCGCCGGCGCATTCCACACGGCTAAGCCAAGCGACCTGATCCCTGAATTGCAGGGACGTTTCCCCATCCGTGTTGAACTCGACCCGCTCGACCGCGACGATCTGATCCGCATTTTGACTGAACCGGAGAACTCGCTTGTGCGACAGTACACCGCACTGCTTCGAACAGAGGGGGTCGAGGTTGAGTTCACCGATGACGCTGTTACCGCTATTGCCGAATACGCTGCGTTGGTGAATGATCGCACGGAGAACATCGGTGCGCGACGGCTGCACACTGTGATGGAACATGTCGTCGAGGAGCTGTCGTTCACGGCTCCCGAGCGGTACGGGGAAAGAGTAACTATCGACGCGGTATATGTTCGAGCTGCTCTCGACGATTTGGTGGCCGATGAGGACTTGTCGAAGTACATCTTGTGAGAACTCGTAACAGCATCCTCTGGAGGCTAGTTTTCGGCTCAATCCTGACACTCGGGCCGATCTTGGCCGGCTGCGGGAGCCGTTCTGCCCCTCTTCCTCCGGTTTACCCCAATCCGGCGCCGATCCCTGGGCTGGTCGTCGCGCAGCGGGGTTCTTTTGGAGTCATGCAGTTCCCGCAGCCAGAGTTGTCGACAATAATCGGCGGCCAGGACGTCGAGATCGAAAGTGTTCAGGTGCTCGTCTACGCGGAACGCTATCCGGTGCTGAACGTCGCTATGCTCGTCGAGGGTCTAAAGCACCATCGCGAAGTCATGGTCCAGGACGCCAAGGCAGAGGCCGATGCAGCAAGCGTACGTGCTTATCTAGCGATGCTCGAGGTAATCCTCGGTGCCGACTCCTGGGTTCCGCCACCACCTTCGGACGACGACCCCGATGCTCCGGTTGCGACAGTGCGCCGGCGCACACCCGACGAAGATGCGATTCACCGTGTGCCCAAGGAAATTTTGCTTCAATGGCAACACCAAGGACTGGCCGCAGACACAATCCTCCAGTCGGCACATCAGCTGGCTAACGCTGTCCAGATATTGTCGAATACTCTCGGGCTCCCTGCCTCGATTGTCGATCCGTCGCAACCACTTCGGTCACTTCCGAGCGCAGGCGATTCCATCTGGTACGAAAGCGTCATCGCGGCGGTAAGCGAACCGCTTCTGCAAAACCAGACTTACGAGCGGCCGCTGCAAGTCAACGCCTTCCTCGGCCGCGCAGCAGTTTCCCGCGAAGTTCCCGTGGGGCAGTTTGATACGATCCTCTATGTCGTCGAACCTCCGCCTACACCTCCCTCTATCGTCTACAGTCCCGCCGTACCGCCCGATGAGATTCTTCAGGTCGTCGTTCCGCTTGGTACACCAGCACCCGGGGATCTGCGTACCCGATACTTTTTCGCGGTTCGCAGCAAGTCGGCTCAGGAAGTCCCCGGCGAGGTGACAACAGTGGTGTCGATGGCCCCCGCACCAGTGCCCGTGGCTCCAACCTCACTTAACGTAACAATCGGTAGCTCAGGTGTGAGCCTGACCTGGGACCCATCACTCGCCGACTTATTGTTGCGGCGCTTAGATCCGGAGACTCTGGCCTACAACGTCTATCGGCTACTTCCTGAGGGAGTCGCTGGGCCAACCCCGCTAAACCCGACGCCTCTTCTGCAACCGACTTACACCGATGGAGCAGCGCGCACCGGAGAAACCTATTTCTACGAGGTTCGGGCCATAATCCAGGGGAACGCTTTGCCATCATTGCTATCACCCAAGCGAGAGAGCAGTGGCGTTAAGAGCGATCTCGTGAAGGTTGCCGACAGGTACCGCCCCGCGCCGCCGACGAGCGTGAATCTGACTCGCGCCGATAACGTCGTAACGCTACAGTGGACGCCCTCGACATCAATCGACATTGTCGGGTATCGAGTGTACCGGCACCCTTATCCGGCACCAGCAGTCCCGAACCGGTCTGAGTTGCCGCTAGACGAAGCTTCGCTCATCGAAACACCCGAGGGCCAGGGCTCGGTGGCACAAGAGATAGAGGAATTCAACGAAATGGTGGAGGCAGGTTGGGAGCTGATCACGGACGGCCTGGTGCTATTCAGTCGTACTTTCGACGGCAACGCCGACCCGGCCGTTCGGTACATTTATGCTGTGGAGGCCATCGATGCTGCTGGAAACCTCAGCATCCTGGCAATAGGATCGGAAGATCAGGATAGCGACCTATGAGCAAGCGCCGTTGGCCGTTGCCGTTTCTAAAATACAGCGGTGCAGGTAACGACTTCATCGTCCTCGATGCCCAAGAAGGCGATCCAATCGGCAATCCGGGTTCATTAGCTAAGACATTGTGCCGCCGAGGGCAATCGGTGGGCGCAGATGGCTTAATCGTTGTCGAGACGTCCAACGCTAAAGTTTCGGAAGGTTCCCTGCCACGTATGCGACTGTGGAACGCTGATGGGTCGCCCGCGGAAATTTCTGGCAACGGAGCCCGTTGCGTCGCGCGGTTCCTTGTCGATCATGGCGCCAATCCAGAGTCCGTCTCTTTCAGAACCGATATTGGTCTAGTAACCGCGCAAGTAACCGGTGATATCTGTCGACTGCAGCTTCCTATCAGAGCGGTTGTTTTCCCAAATCGCCGGCTGCGCGTCGAAGGCCGCCATCTGACAGGCACCTACGTCGAGGTCGGGGTGCCTTTCTTCGTCTGCTTTCACGACAATCCCGACGAGCTTGCGGTACGTTTTCTCGGTCGTGCTATTCGCAACCATCCGAAACTCGCTCCGCGCGGCGCAAATGTCGACTTCGTGCGCGTCGATGACGAGCAACGACTCTTCTTCCGTGTCTTCGAGCGCGGCGTCGAGGCTGAAACATTGTCGTCAGGGACCGGAAGTTTAGCAGCGGCTCTTGCCTCCGCAGCCATCGGCAAGGTTGCCTCACCGGTCGTATGCGAAGCGCGTGGTGCCGAACTTACCGTGCGTTTTAGTCACGTCGCGGAGGCAATAGATAGAACCGATTCAGTAACAAACCAGTCCCCGGGCGAGCCATCGGCAGACACCAACCCCAACCAGCCTGTAGGGGATCAGAATGTTCGTGACGGATCTTCCAATCCCCCACCGTTGGTGACGGAAACAGGTCCCAACGATCGCATCGAGTTCGTCGATCTAGAAATCGAAGGCGACGCCATGCCTATCTACCGGGGGGAGGCGCTGGTACAAGCAGCGCGCGCGCCTCGCCGCTAAGCCAACTGTGTCAGGCATCACGGTTAAGGGCGCTCCATGTCGGGATCGCCACCAGCAAACCGAGCCCAACTGCGACAACGTTCATGCCGACGTCCGCCCAATCAAAGTAGCGCCGGGGCCAGATGATTTGCAGCAATTCGTCGAGGAGTCCAATGGATGAGCCAGCCAAAAAGACCCCGAACGCCAACACCATCGTTGATCCTTTTTTGCTTTTGCCATGGCCACGCACGAATCCACGGTGCAACAGTATGGCCAGCATACCGTAGCCGAGATAATGTAACCGTTCTTGTGGAGAGCGGGCGACAAACGTCCCGATTCCATAGGCAAACAGGGCAATCAGGATCCAAGCTCGTTCGCTAGTGGTGCACCTGGTGGATACTTTCCACCCGACCCAACCAACACCCACCGCGCCGAGAACGACGATACTGTAGGAAACCACCTCAAGTGCCCAAGCTCCCCACAATTCCTTGAACTTGTCGATCCCGAGGCCCATGATCGACTGACTCAACAGCAAAACAACTATGTATATGCTGACACTCCACCAGTACTGTCGAGCCGTTACTTCAGATAGTGGCACGCTCACTGGCCCGCGGTTGCTGGCACCCCGGTCACCAGGCCCGGGCACATCAAAGCTGCAACCGGTTGATCTCGGGCCTGTGGGGATACTTGACTAAAAGCGATGATGTTGCCACCAGCGAACACCGCATAGCGATCCGCGTAATCCCAGCGGCTATCATTTCCGTCTCCGCTGAACTTCGTTTGCTTGAGCGGCTCCCCCCAGCTCAACCGCACCTGTTGCTCGCTCATGCCGTGGCGTATCTCGCCAGCAAGAATCCGCTGTTTGTCCTCCTTGGGCCACTCGGTCTCCACGATGTCTGCCCAAACCTGCTCTATTTGCTCTGCTTCCCTCGTTGTCACCACCATCGGCGACCGCGTGTACAACGGCGCACCCTCGAAAGTGTTAGCTGTGATGCTATAGAGCACCACCGACGATGCTGGCGGTTCGGAGACCCAAGATGCGAGGCGCAGTGACGCTCGCTCGAAAATGACCGAGCCCCGTTGCTCTCTTGCCACCGATCGATCGGCAACAAGCAGTCGCACGGTGATTGTATCCGCGTCCATAGGCACTTCGAAGGGAAACGCTACGTGGCCCGCATTATCAGATGAAGGAAACGACACAGAGAAGTGTTCGGGCAGTTGGCCATCCAAGAATCGAATCTCGATGTCGACACCGAACGTAGCGGCCGCCGAGGCCCCCGGAGCGTTGCGTGTAACCAGGTCAAGGACAAGCGACTTGCCACGCAACACTCGCGTGGATGCAGGCCTGAGGGTCTGTTCCAGATATACCGCTTGCTGGCTGTGAACGTCCTGAAGCACGATCCCATTGGGTGGTGTGTATGCGTCCACTCTCGGAGGCATTAGCAAGCTATAAGGAAACAGTGTTGCGATCGTCGGCGGGGCTACCCTTGTGGTCACTGGTGCAGCCCCCTTTCCGGCCTCTAGAAGCACCACGGGTGGCGCCAGCTCAACCGACGGTGGCGCGACCCGAACGCTGCCCGCCGACCTCCCAGCTGGGTCTAAAGAACCAATAAGGCTCCAGCAATGAAGGGCCGGGCCACCCGCTAAGGTTGATTTTTCTGAGTCGGTCTCAAACGTCGGGTTTCCGAGTAAGCTAATTGCGTCACCTAACAAACGAACGGGGCGGGCCAGGAGCCACTCGGCACCATCGAACTGAAAAAGCGCAGGAATCATTGCCGGCACGAAGAGCTCGCCAGGCAGAGGGTCCACAGGCCACCTTGCGATCGCCTCCCGCCCACCAAGCAAATCGATCGCCTCATGAAGGTCACTCTCTTCAGGAGCCCTAGCAGTGATTGCCAATACTCTATTGAAAGTAGCGGTGTACCCGAGTTCCAACATTGCAACGGGCCTCCACCAAGGAGGTGGGAGGGGCGGCTTAGGCGCCCCAGCAATCGTCGGGGGAGGAATGGGTGCTACGACGCCAGGCTCACGGTTAGCCATGACCGCGGCACGGTAACCCAGGCCAGCCAACCGGTTTTGATCGAGGTTCGTCAGGTAAGCGTCACTTCGTCGCTCGAATCTCTGTGGGTGGCGCACCATGAACCATGCGCGCTCGAAATCGTCCGTTGCTTCGCCAGCATAATCTAGAACAGTCCCGGCAGGAAAATGAGCAACGATTTCCCCATCGCTCGAAGGCATACTGAAAAAATTGCCGTCTTCGAGCAAAACCGCGCGACGCACTTCATCAGAGACAAAGAGCTCGCTGGGAGCTCCCACCTGAGCACCGGTGGCAAGAAGGACTGCCAGGGCGACGAAGCGCTCAGTCCACAGAGCCACCGGGCTCGACCTCGATCACCTCGACATCGACGCCACGCGCCGCACATTCCTGTCGCAACGCTTCCGGCGTACCAGTCAGAGGGGGAAATGTCCCATAGTGAATGGGAACGACCGCATCGACCTTCAATAATTCGCAGGCCTTGGCCGCCTCGCGCGGCCCCATTGTGAACAGGTCACCAATGGGAAGGAGAGCTACGTCCGGCTCGTAGAGCTCGGCGATCAAGGCCATGTCAGAAAACACCGCAGTGTCGCCAGCACAATAGAGCTTCTTACCGCTCGTAAGGCCGACGACGAAGCCACAAGGCTCACCACCGTAGACCATGCCATCTTCGTCCATCATTGACGATGAGTGGAAGGCGTGGACCATGGTCACCGAAAGGCCGCATACATCCTGGGTACCACCCTTGTTCATCTGGCGTACTGTCTCTTCTGGGATTCCCTTTGTTTTAAGCCATTCGCCAATTTCCCAATTGACCACTAAAGCCTCCGGATGATGCTGCTCGTAGGCGTACAAAGCATCAACGATATGATCAAAATGGCCATGGGTAATAAGGATTGCTTGGAGGCTTTCAATGGGCTGAAAGCCCTCGGGGCAACTGGGATTGTTCATGCCACTATCATGGCGGTTGGGGATCCAAATCCAAGGATCCAACAAGATGTTGACGCCGTCGTCGGTGGTAATTAGAAACGTCGAGTGACCATAGTACGTCAAACGTGCCCCTAAATTCAGCGACATGTTCGGCTCCTTCTCTAGCCCCTTTGTTGAGGCTAATATCAATCGTCAAACGGCAGCGATACAACCCTCGCTGTCCCAAGGTCTTCGTCATCAACTCGAACGCCAAGGGCTGAACCAGGCTCTGATTGCTCCCGCCGAACGTAGGCGAGAGCGATCGGGCCGAGGCGCGGGGACACGGCTGATGAAGTCACCCGCCCGACCTCGTTGTCCGACGATATCAACTTAGCACCGGTGGTTACCGGAAACTCCGCCCGCAACCCGCTCAACACTCTCTTGACCTGGCCACGGTAGTGAATCCGAGCAACGGTCTCCTGCCCAAGGTAGCATCCCTTCTTGTAGTCGATAGCTTCGTCCAAGCGAGCTTCTTGCGGGAACTCTTCACCGTTAATCTCGTGGCCAAAGGATGTAATGCCAGCTTCTACGCGCAAAACCTCCGCAATATTCCAACCAACATAGACTGGAACAAAGTCACGCATTGCTTCTTCGAGGGCTGCCCAGACATCATCGATGGCACCTGTCGGAACATGAACTTCAACGCCCAGCGTTCCCAGATCCGGAGTCCGCGCGAAGCGAACCTTGGCGCCAGCAATTGTGCCTGCGATGTGCGCGTGTGGCGCTTCAGCTGGAATTGGGAGCCCTGCACCTGATAACGAATCTTCGCTTCCAGCACCATGTACCGCGATCACAGTCTCATGATCACGACGGTCTTCAATTGAAACGTCGGCAGCAAGAACATACTCCCCCAGGTCGGGTAGCACAGATTCGACGAAACCAACATCACAACCGGCCAAAACCGCGTCATCTTCGGCCCAAAGGTCAAGGACGCCACGCACATGTCCCTTGCTGTCAAGAAAGAGCGATGTCTGTCCTTCTCCTCCTTCCAGGCCAGCGACGTCGCTGGTCAGCAGAGCCTGCAAGAACTTGCAGCGGTCCGAGCCACTGACTCGAAATAGGGCGCGCCGGCTACGGTGTGCCAGACCGACGCCATGGCGTGCCGCTTCATACTCCCTGCCTGGGTCACCGAAATGTGCCGCTACGGTCGCGCCAGCAACCTTGGTGACCTCGACAGCACGATCAGCAACGACCGCGGGGAAGGTCACGGTCCCGGCGCTCCCGACAGCCGCTCATTGAGCTGAACGATAATCCCGTTGTCCCCAGCAACTACTGGAGATGTCTGGCCAACCAAATCGCCAGCAGTCGTCGTAAAAGCGTCGCCGTCCTGGTCGACGCGTGCTGTCACACTCATCTCGCCGATCAGCGGTGTACCTTCAATCATCGCATCACTCTCAGTGATCACAAAAGCGAGTGGGAACGATGGTGAAGGAATCTGCTGAACAGCTAGCGGAGCCCCGCCCTCTCGCCCAGCAACCCGCACTATAAGGTATAGGGTTGCGTTTGCTGGCACCTCTCCCGCCAGCTCTGGCGCCACTTCCACCGCGCCGGAAAGACGAGTCACAGCCAAAGCATTTGGGTCAGTCTGCTGGCTTGATGCCAGCGGCTCCGGTGGTGGTGAGATCGATGCTGCTTCCTCGCTGCTGATCGGCTCTACATTGCGCTGCACACAAGCGACACCCGAAAGAGCTATAAGCAATGTCGGGGTAACAACCGTCCAAACAACTTGGTGTATCAGGCTGAGCATTGGTTGCATGTCGTCGACGGAATCAGTTGGGTGCAGCTGCCAGGTAACGAACAAGTTCGAGATGCTCCCGCAATAGCGAAACCGCTTCGTCGGACGCCTCATTTTCATCGGTCGCTTCTTCGGGGCCCAAATAGGCGGCCAGGTCGGCCCATGCCTTGCCGTAGAGTTGCAAACGCGCGAACAACAAGCCGCGATCGCGGCGCAGCTTAGGCGTGTTCCCTGCAATTAACGCAAGTCGGTCCACCACCGATAGCGCACGCCCGTAATCCTCAGTCTCCAGGTAGATCAAGCGCAGGTTGTTGAGCACGCGTACAAGTATCTGTTTTGGGCCCGCCGCCACCAAATCTTCGGGCGACAACCTCCATCCCTCACCCTGAGTCTGTCTCAGCCGATCTTCGCATTCGCGTGCGGTAAGAACCATGCCACCACAAAATGGGTCGATCAAAGTTGGCTCATGGCGATCGAGCAGGCGTACAACAAAATGGCCTGGGAGGTTGACCCCTTCGATGGGTATTCCGGCCCGCCGCCCGACTTCGATCCACACGATCGATAGACTGATTGGAATGCCGACACGACGGTCGAGCACCTTGTTGAGGAACGAGTTCTG
>Ga0209752_1001127_pt1 | contig 13154 bp, 7 predicted proteins | sample METZYME_3_250m_FD_187548 | JGI IMG/M metagenome (GOLD analysis project Ga0209752, IMG submission 187548) | Marine microbial communities from oxygen minimum zone in mesopelagic equatorial Pacific - METZYME_3_250m (SPAdes) (version 2) | ecosystem: Environmental > Aquatic > Marine > Oceanic | place...
GACGCGAAAAGGAAATCGAACGTGTCGCACAAGTTCTTACACGCCGTAAAAAGAACAATCCGGTCCTTATTGGCGAGTCTGGTGTTGGGAAAACAGCTATTATTGAAGGATTGGCACAAAGGATTATTCGTAAAACAGTTCCACGTGTACTCCACAACCAACGTATTCTATCCCTGGATTTGGCAGGTATTGTTGCTGGTACTAAATATCGAGGTCAGTTTGAGGAACGAATGAAAAGTATTATGATAGAACTTGAAACGAATGAGAATATTATTATTTTCATTGATGAACTGCATACTTTGGTAGGTGCCGGGGGAGCTTCTGGTTCTATAGATGCTTCAAATATGTTTAAGCCATCATTGGCCCGAGGAGATATACAATGTGTTGGTGCGACGACCATGGATGAATACCGAAAGTATATTGAAAAAGACGGTGCATTGGACCGGCGCTTTCAAAAGATAATTATTAATCCATCCACAATATCTGAGTCGTTGGCTATACTTCATGGCCTAAAAGGAAAGTATGAAGACCATCATAATGTTCACTATTCAGATAAAGCCATCGAAGCCTGTGTTCATTTATCCGAACGATACGTAACTGATAAACATCTTCCGGATAAGGCAATCGATATGATGGATGAAGCTGGTGCACGAGCTCATATGTTCAATGCCGAAGTTCCACCTGATATCATTAAAATTGAGATAGAAGTAGATAAAATTAGGGAAGATAAGCAAGCGAAAGTTGCCAATCAGTTATTCGAAGATGCTGCTTTATTACGAGATAAAGAACGCACACTATTAAACAAGCTTTCAAAAGCCCAGCAGATATGGCAGGAAGGCGGTGAGCATAAAATTATTGATATTTCTGATGAGAATATTGCAGATGTGGTATCTTTAGTTACAGGTATACCTATAACTAAAGTAGCTCAATCAGAAGGCCAAAAATTGTTGAAACTTTCTGAAAAACTCGGTGAGTTTATTATCGGGCAAAACGATGCTATTGAAAGCTTATCTAAAGCTATTCGCAGAGCACGAACAGGATTAAAAAATCCTAATCGACCAATTGGGGTGTTTATGTTTCTTGGTCCCACTGGTGTTGGCAAAACTGAATTGGCTAAGGTATTAGCTAAATATCTATTCACGCATCATCAAGCTTTGGTGAAAGTGGATATGTCAGAGTTTTCGGAACAGTTTTCTCTTTCACGTTTAATCGGAGCACCTCCTGGTTATGTAGGGTATGATGAAGGTGGTGAATTAACCGAAAGAGTGCGTCGTAATCCTTATTCGGTTGTGTTACTCGATGAGATTGAAAAGGCTCATCATGGCCTGTACAATATTCTTTTACAGGTATTTGATGAGGGTGTACTCACGGATGGTCTAGGTAGAAAGGTAGATTTTTGTAATTCCATCATTATCATGACCTCTAATCTTGGAACAAAGGAAATAAAATCAAATGGATTGGGTTTTGGCGGTAAATCATTGGAAGATAGTTTCCAAAAGATGAAATCAAGTATCCTTGATAAGGTTCAGGATACTTTTTCTCCGGAGTTACTGAACCGAATCGATGAATCAATCGTATTTCATTCTCTAACAGAAGATCATGTTTATAAAATTATAGATCTGCAGTTGAATGATTTGGTGAAAAATCTGGCTAAAATCGGTTTGGGATTAAAACTTACACTATCAGCCAAGAAGTTATTAGTAAAGAATGGGTTCGATCCTCAATTTGGTGTCCGTCCATTACGACGTGAAATCCAGACATCTCTTGAAGATCCTATTTCAGAAATGTTGTTAAAATATAACTACCCAGAAGGTACAGTGATTGAAGTGGATTCGTTTCGTTCGGAATTCAAATTCACAGATAATGGTGAAAAAATGAAAACCAAAAATAGATCTAATAAAAACTGATAATGATTTCCTAAATTAATTTAGAAGCAGTCATTTTTCTGTCAAATAGGGGGAGAATAATTTATTATCTGTCATTTAGGGTTAGTAATCTTAGTGGAATATTCATTGTTATTGTATAAATCATTACATCAAATTTTTCTATAAGGGAATGCAATGGGAAAAATTATTGGGATAGACCTTGGAACCACTAATTCTTGCGTAGCTGTTCTGGAAGGAGGAGAACCAACTATTATAACGAATCCTGAAGGAGGTCGCACAACGCCTTCGGTTGTTGGTTTTACGAAAAATGGAGAACGTTTGGTAGGGCAGCCAGCTAAACGTCAAGCAGTAACAAATCCTGAAAACACAGTTTTTTCTATTAAACGTTTCATGGGTAGAATGTACGATGAAGTAGATAATGAAATTTCTGAGGTACCGTATCAGGTTAATAAGAATTCAAGTGGAGCAGTAGTTGTAAAAGCTGGTGGAAAAAATTATACTCCTCCCGAAATCAGTGCTATGGTGCTTCAAAAACTAAAACAAGATGCTGAAGAATATCTAAGTACAACTATCACAGATGCTGTTATTACAGTACCCGCTTATTTTAATGATTCACAACGTCAGGCAACAAAAGATGCTGGTAAGATTGCTGGTCTTAATGTGCGCCGTATAATCAATGAACCGACAGCAGCTTCGTTAGCGTATGGATTAGAAAAGAAAAAAGATGAAAAAATTGCCGTCTTTGATTTAGGTGGTGGAACATTTGATATCTCCATTTTAGAGTTAGGAGATGGTGTATTTGAGGTTAAATCATCCAATGGCGATGGACATTTGGGTGGGGATGATTTTGATCAACGTGTTATTGACTGGATTGCCAATGAATTTAAGAAAAGTGATGGAATTGATCTTCGCAAAGATTCGATGGCGCTTCAAAGGCTAAAAGAAGCGGCAGAGGCGGCTAAAAAAGAATTATCTACTTCAAAACAAACGGATATCAATCTACCTTTTATTACTGCAGATTCATCTGGGCCAAAACATCTTAATATGAGCTTGTCTAGGGCAAAGTTTGATGATTTAGTCGGTGACCTTATAGAACGCACAGTACAACCCTGCAAAAAAGCATTATCTGATGCAGGGTTAAAAGCTTCTGAGATTGATGAAGTTATTCTTGTTGGTGGATCTATACGTATCCCAAAAATTCAGGAAAAAGTAAAAGAGATATTTGGGAAAGAGCCAAATAAAAGTGTTAATCCGGACGAGGTTGTTGCTTTGGGTGCAGCAATTCAAGGTGGTGTATTAGCTGGTGATGTAGATGATATTTTATTATTAGATGTTACACCACTTTCCTTAGGGATTGAAACGCTTGGTAGTGTAAATACACATCTTATAGAACGTAATACGACCATTCCCACTAAGAAATCTCAGATTTTCAGCACAGCTGCTGATAATCAGACCACCGTTGAAATACATGTATTGCAGGGTGAACGGGAATTGGCTATAGATAATAAAACGATTGGTAGATTTCATTTAGCAGATATTCCTCCCGCACCTCGTGGGGTTCCGCAGGTAGAGGTCACCTTTGATATTGACGCTAACGGAATATTAAATGTTAGTGCACAGGATAAAGCAACAGGGAAAGAACAAAGTATTCGTATTGAAGCATCCAGCGGATTATCTGAATCCGAAATTGATAAAATGGTCAATGATGCAAAAAATCATGAACAGGAAGATAAAGAAAAACGTGAAAAAATCGATTTGATGAATCAGTCAGAACATTTGACCTATGAAACAGAAAAAAATATCAAAGAGTACGGGGATAAATTAGGAGATGAAGAAATAACATCATTAACTGAAAAGGTTGGTGATCTTAAGAAAGCCAAAGATAGTGGCAATGCTGATGATATAAAAACTGCTATGGAATCTTTGAATAGTGCATGGTCTCAGATTGCATCGAAGATGTACGATAGTACAAAGGAATCAGAAGGAAGTGCACCAAGCGAAGGAAAAACGACCAAAAAAGATAAAAAAGAAGGCGAAATTGAAGATGCTGATTTTGAAGTAGTTGATTAAAAGCATGTATTGATTTTATAAAAAGCGTCCGTTAGGACGCTTTTTTTGTTTTTGGAACACCCATGTACCTAACTTCGTTCCATTCACAGTTAGAAGAAGTTTACGTGTTTAAAAATATCAGGAAAAAATCAGCGATTATTGTAATTCTTTTATTAATGAATTGGATATTATTTCGTGCTGTATTGTGGGAATCATTAATTCTGGAGAAAATAAATGAGAGTTTAGTGTCTACTGATTGGTCCATCACAACTGCAAATTTATCGGGTCATCTTTTAGGGTCCGTATTTTTAACTGATTTCACTGCCATTCATCCTGAATATGACACATTATCTATTGAACAAAGTAATGTGAACTTAGATTTCATTTCTACAATATTTAATAAGTTAACGTTTGATATAATTGAAATAAAGGGATTAGAAACATCCTTAATTCCAAAGACTCTTTCCATCTCCAATTTGAACCAAAATCAACACCTATTAAAGTTCCCATTTAGTATTAATCATTTTTTTATTTCTGGTAGTTTTCCATTTCAGATTACTGATTCACTATTTATGGTATCTGGAATACTTGCTGGTGAACTGTCAGGTGGTGATATTTTGAAGGTAAAATTTTCAACCCTAAAGCTGAATATTGATGAACCGGATTCATTTGGCGTTACTATGCGAAAAATGATGTTTAGGGCTGATGAAAAAGGATTATTTGTTAAAGAATTTGATGGGAAAATTGGTCAGGTTCCGTTAACTGGATCCGTTAGATATCTATCCGACTCATCCATAGTTACTGGCTCAATTTCAATGAAAAAATTCCTTATTTCCAAAGAACTTTTTAGTCGGACACCTTTAAAAGGAAAATTCTCACAATTATCAGGTCAATTTGATTTTGAATCAAATTTAGGAAATACCATAGGTAAACTATCGATTTCAAATGATTTGGGCCTAGAGATGAAAGGTGATTTTAATCTTTTAAACCAAGGTTCCAGTTGGATTCTTAGGTCTTTAAAATTATCAGGGGAAGATTCCAAGCTAAAGTTAAGTGGCACGTGGGAAGAAAATGGTCGTGTTAGCGGATATTTTTATTTAGACAGTCTTGATTTAAGTCGATGGTTGGTTGAACAAAAACAAACATTGGTATCCGGTATGATGATATTAGAAGGAAGCTTAGATAAAAAAAATGCCTTAGACCAGATCGAATTGACAATGGAAGTTTTAGAATCAGAGCTTTATTCGGGAAGGGAAAGTTTATTTCATGGAACTGTAGGTTATCGTGATAGCGTTGTTTCTACAGTTGATCCTGTTATGCTGATTGTCGGAGAAAGTATTTTATCTATCAATGGTTCAGTTGATTTCAAGACCAGTGATGTGGATATAGTAGTTGATTTGGAGAATGCGGAAGTAGAACTAATAAATCAATTTTGGATGGATGAATTTTCAAGTGGATGGGCAACAGGAAGGATGCATGTTCGCGGAACACTTGATACCCCAGATGCTGTGGCTGACTTACAGTGCAGGGATATCAGTTATCATGATTTTTTTGTGAATTCATTAATTTTTCATTCAGAAATGAAAACCCGTGATGCCTTTCCTTCCGGGTTCGTTAATTTAAAAATCGGACAAGGCAGTTGGCGGAATAAGAAATTTGAGAGTGGAACAGTAGATGTTTCATTTGCTAAGAATCGTATGGTTGTTGAAAATTGTCATTTTAAGTCAGGTGATGATTTCCTACAGATATCTGGGTCTTGGTTATCTGAGGATCAGTACGAGTTAGATCGTGTGCAGTTGGCATATGAAGGGAACTATTTAATTAATTCTAAACCGATCTTTTTGATGTTCCAAGATTCAATTATCGTTGTTGAACCATTTGAGTTTCATATTAATGATGGGATTATGGATGGTGTTTTAGAGTGGGGAAAGCATGCTGAAGGTCGATTGAAAATGTCAAATTTTGATGCGGAAGTGATAACACAATTCTTTGACGATCAACGGCTGAAATTCTCAGGGATTATTTTTGGTGAAATCTGGTTCATGTCTGCTGATGTCGCATCGGCTTTTGATATTGATATTTCATTAAAGCGCGGAAAGTATATGAAAGAAACATTCGATGAAATGGCAATATCATTCCTCTATAAAGGGGGAATGTTACATGTAGATGATATATCTATGACGCGTGGCGAATCAATGGGTTTTCAAGTATCTGGGATTGTACCTATTTCTATTACACATCAGGACTCAACTCAGATATCTATTCAGTCTACATTCAGAGGATTATCCATGCCAATGGTTCACAGATTTATTCCCAGATTTTATAAATTAAATGGCCAAGCCAGTGGTACACTCGAGCTATCTGGGTCAGTGGATAAAACTGTTTTTAGTTTTGATGCGGGAATTAAGAATGCTCAGTTTGATCGAATACATCTTGGGACTGTGAATGGTAAAGGCCAGTATACCGGGCGCAGATTAATCATTGATAAGGCTGAATCACGGAATAAAGATGAAATTATAATTGCGTATGGTTCGGTCCCACTTGACTTGAATTTGAGTTCAGATAATTATGGCCTATTTTTTAATAGTGATACTTTAGATTTTTATACAGAAGGAAAACTAAACTCATTACCTTTTTTATCACCATACTTGGCTGAACTGGATTCAGTAACTGGAGATATTGATATCTCTTTATCTTTAACAGGTCCGGCGCATGCAATTGAAAGAGATGGCTACGCACATGTACAGAATGCCGCTGTTTATACAATGTTACTGGATGATCCCATAATTTCTTTAAATGGCGAAGCAACGATGCAGAAAAATCAAATGATAATAAAATCCTTGCTTGGAAAAGGTGTGGATTTTAGTGAACAGGATTCTTGGCCTTCCTCACCAAATATATCTGTGAAAGGTTCGATAGATTTTAGCCAGTTTTTTGAACCTGATTATAATTTAAAGGTCAATCAGATTGAAGGCACAGAATTATATTTTAAGACCTTACCATTAGATATAACTGGCACTGTTGGGGATTTGGACTTGATGATATCTGGCCAAGACACGGTTGAAATTGTTGGAAAGATTGAAGCATCGGATGTAATCGTTTTCTATGAATTTACCACAGAAGATATTGGAGTCGCATTGCCTGAAGATGAAGGTGTAATCATGTCCTATCGGATAAATGTTCCAATCCGTGGTCAGGGCACATTCCAGAATTCACAGGTAGATGCACTATTAGCGGGAGAGATCAGCTTGTCAAAAACTGGAAACCAGTATTGGAACTTTGGTGGTGAACTATTTGTTGAGGATGGGACGGTATTCTCCTACAAAGATAATTTCGAAGATCTTCAGGGTTATGTCAGTTTTGATAATAACGGGGTAAATCCTTATATGGATGTTGTGGCCTTTACCATGATTGATAATGAAAGAATTGAATTGAGAATAATAGGTGGTATCGATGATATGGATTTAATACTAGAATCATCGAGCGGTTTTTCAGAAAGTGATATTCTTGAACTTCTTACCTGGGGTAAGCGATTTGAAGAACAGGAGATGACCTCTACTGGTTTTGGAAGCCAGGCCTATTCTGTTTTAGGGTCCCTTTTAGAATCCCAGTTAGAAAAAAATATAAAAGAAATGACAGCATTGGGAATAATGAATTTGGTAGATGATATTGATATTACAGGAACAGCAGGTTTATTGAATCCAGAAACAGATGATGATTTCCAAATTTCTGCAAAACGAAGATTTGGAGATAAAACATATTTAAATTTATCATATAAGAAATCTTTTTCTTTAACGAATCCTTCTCAAATACAGGCCGGTGTGGAATATAAATTGAATCGTAATTTGTCGCTGGTTGGGAATATGGATGATGAAGGACATTTGCATCTAAAGTATCGGTATCGATACGCTTATTAAATAGTCAGTGAAAATATATTTTTATTTTGCCATCGGCCTCATAGGTCCTATGGGTGTGATTTTGGCTCAAAGCGATCCAACAAAGATCAGATCTGTGACAATTAATGGGAATGAATCCATTTCACAAAAAGATTTAACAGGTCTTTTAAGGCAAAAGCCGTCCAGTTGGTTATTTCGAGGTGCGAAACTAGAACCTCGGTTGGTTAAACTAGATGCACTTACCCTTAAGAACTATTATCATTCCCAGGGTTTTTTAAATGCCATCATAAAGGAATCATACCTAATCGAAAATGATTTTGCTGATCTCTTTTTTAATATAGTGGAAGGAAAACAATTTTTTGTTTCAAATATAAATATTCATGGAAATAAACTCATTTCTAATAATGAATTAAATTCTATTTTGGGGATTGCCGTGAATCAGCCCTATAACCCTGTAAGGATTAATGAGAATTTTACTCTTTTAGAAAATCGTTATCATGAATTTGGTAAACTTTTTGTTAAACTTAAGATTCAAGATGAGGTATCGGATTCAGTAACTATTAGCATTATAGTAGATGAGGGTCCAGATGTAGTTATTCACCGTACGTTCATTGATAAAGAGGGAATAGATAGTGTTCAGGTTTTTAGGGAATTGAAGTATAATAGAGGCGATGTCTATTCACTTTCAAAAATGGATTTTACAAAAAGGCGGTTAAGAGAAACGGGTATATTCTCAATGGTGAATTTAACTCCAGTAAAAGTTTCTGATTCAGACTCATTAGTCAATATTGTTATTGAATTAAACCGTTTTAAACAGAGAGAATGGGTTTCAGTTGGGGGATACGAACCAGTGGAGTTTTATGAAGGTACTGAACCCTTACCAGCTATTGGAGGGTTTATTGAATGGCGTAATCGATCCATTTATAATAGTACTACAAATTTTTCCACGAAATTGATGGTTGGTATACCTTGGGAAACAAAATTTAATAAACCTCGATTCAGATATGATATTACTGTGTTTAGTAATTGGTTATTTTTAATTCGCTGGCCAACGAGGGTTACTGGGTTTTACGAAACATTGGTAAACTATCAGGAGGAAAGAAATAATTTCCCTCGCATTGAGCGCTATGGCTTGGAAATATCACAACGGGTGAACCTGGATGAACGTTCTTTCTTCGGAAATAATGCAGTATGGGAGTATTTCAGTGATCAGGAAGATTCGTTACAAAAATTGCAACAAAGATCAATTTCTATGCGATTTCATTTTGATAGGAAAGATGTCCACCTGAACCCTCGCAGGGGATATTCATTTGATATTTATCTGAAATCAACTGGATATTTTCTGGGAGGGGAGCGTGACTTTTTAAAGGCTGATGTTTCTATCCAGACATATGTCCCCGTAGGAGATAAATCTGTATTTGCATTGAGGATGAAAAGCGGGGTTATTTATGATTGGAAAGAGAAGGATTTTATTGATTATAGTTATGAAAAATTTTATTTGGGCGGCAGTACAAGTATGCGTGGCTGGGATGTGTTACGTTTTGAGGAATCAGGCGAGGATCCAATTGGTAAGATAATCCGATTCATGACAAATATTGAATATCGAGCTCCTATCTACAAATCTATAGGTTTAAACTTGTTTGTTGATGGAGGTATTTTATCGAATAGATTCAATTCAATTTCAATGGAGGCTGTTAAATGGGATGGAGGTATTGGTATAACCGTTAATACGCCCTTAGGTCCAGCACGTCTGGATTATGCTGTGCAGTTTAACAATCCAGCAATGAGGAAATTTCATTTAGGTGTACAATACCTTTTTTAGTCTTATTCTTGTGAAATTTGGAACCACTACAATTCAAACGTGTAGAAATAGGATGATAACCTTTTGAGATTCGAACAGTGATTCTAAATTCAACCATAATTTTTTACAGAAAGATAATGAAAATAAAAATACCATTAATTTTATCTGGAGTGTTGTTTATTGTTGGATGTACAAAAAGTGCTCCGGAATTATTGGATCAGGCAGAGAAAAGTCTTAATGAAGACCAGGTTGAATTGGCAATCAGTGACTTGGAATCTTTATTAAAAGAATATCCAAGAGATAGCTTGGCTGCCTTGGCCCAATATAAGCTTGCTACTATATTTAAAAATTGGAAAAATGATCCACATTCAGCCTTTGAATCATTACAAAAAACGGTCACTAATTATTCGGGCTCAGTTCAGGCTGATCAGGCTCAGAAAGAGCTTGAAACCTTTCCTGAATGGGTCATTAATAAATCAGAAGTATTACGAAAACAGAAATTAATAAAAGAGTCCATACAGAATTTGATATATATGTTGGAGAATTTTCCCACAAATGAGCTGTCTCCGAAAGCGCAGTATATGATTGGTGATATATATATGAATGATTTGCGTGATTTTGAAACGGCAGTTAAGGAATATAGAAAAATTGTTGCTAATTATTCTGGGTCAAAGCAGGAACCTCATGCTCAGTTCATGATTGGATATATTTATGCTAATGCATTAAATGATTTTGATAAAGCCCGGTTCGAATATAATGAATTTCTAAAGCGATTCCCTGAACATGAACTTTCTCCTTCTGTAAAGTTCGAGATCGAATTTTTGGGGAAAGACATAAACGAGATTCCGACCTTAAAACACATTACTTCCTGATAAATTATATATGAGTGACTTCAGTCTTACTGAGATCAATGAACGTATCTCAAAGACGTCCACATTTGTCGGTCCTTTAAAAAATGATTTAAACAATGTTATTGTTGGTCAGGAAACATTAATAAATAAGATTTTAATTTGTATGCTAGCCAATGGTCATATGTTACTGGAAGGTGTCCCTGGCTTGGCAAAAACATTGACAGTAAACATGCTTGCTACACTAATTGATACAAAATTTCAGCGTATTCAGTTTACACCAGATATGCTTCCAGCTGATTTATTAGGCACGTTGATATACAACCAGAAAAATGGAGGATTTGACACTCGTAAAGGGCCAATCTTTTCCAATATTATTCTTGCAGATGAAATAAATCGCTCTCCAGCCAAAGTACAAAGTGCATTGTTAGAAGCAATGCAAGAAAGACAGGTAACCATTGGGGAAAACACCTTTAAACTTGACGCCCCATTCTTGGTTTTAGCTACTCAAAACCCCATTGAACAGGAAGGTACTTATCCTTTACCAGAAGCCCAGGTAGATCGCTTCATGTTTAAATTACGAGTAGAGTATCCAGACCGAGATGCTGAAAGACATATAATACGCCATAATATACGATCGGTTAACCTGGATAGTATTACGCCAGCTGTTTCCGCAAAGGATATCATTGATGCCCAGCAAATTATTCATGATATTTATGTTGATGAGAAAGTTGAGGATTATGTCTTAGATCTTGTATCTGCAACAAGATATCCTAGTAAATATAAACTAGAAGATTTGGTAGGGATTATAGATTTTGGTGTGTCTCCAAGGGCAACGATCAATCTGATTCGTGCTGCCAAGGCTCGTGCATTCACAGAAAATCGCGGTTATATAACACCGGAAGATATACGTTATATTGGTGCAGATGTTCTGCGCCATCGGATTATTCTATCTTATGAAGCTGAAGCGGAAGAATTGACATCTGAAGATGTAATTCATCGCTTGTTTGAAGTTATAGAAGTCCCCTGATACATCCATGATTCCTCGTGAGATCCTGAAAAAGGTGAAACGAATCGAGATTCGCACACGTGGATTGGTCAATGACCTTTTTGGAGGAGAATACCACTCAGTCTTTAAAGGTCGTGGGATGACCTTTTCCGAAGTTCGTGAATATCAACCTGGAGATGATATTCGTTTGATTGATTGGAATGTTACAGCTCGAACAAATAGTCCATTTGTGAAAATATTTGAAGAAGAAAGGGAACTTACAGTATTTCTAATTGTGGATATTTCAGGTTCAGGTAGATTTGGTTCGGGTCAGGAATTGAAACAGGATATTGGTATAGAGATTGCTGCCGTCCTTGGTTTTTCCGCGATAAAAAACAACGACAAAGTTGGTCTTATATTATTTTCAGATGAAATCGAAAAATATTTAGTACCAAAAAAAGGTAAAAGTCATGTGCTTAGAGTTGTCAGGGAGTTACTATATGTAAGGCCAGAGCGTAAAGGTACTTCAATAAAAAATGCCCTTGATTTTCTATTAAAAGTTTCCAAGCGTAAAAGTGTTGTGTTCATTATATCAGATTTTTTAGATAATAACCATTGGGACGCTCTCCGAATAGCTAATCGGAAACATGACTTAATTGGTATACATCTTTATGATCCAGCTGAGTTGGATATTCCTGAATTAGGTCTGGTGAAGATTGAAGATCCAGAAACGGGTTCTATGTTTTGGATCGATACTTCCTCTTATACCGAAAGACAAGAATTACAGAAAAAAATCATTGGTCAAATGGATGATCTAAATAAAAAGGCATTAAGTATGGGCTTTGATATGATATCAATTGCAACTGACCAGGATTTTGTTGACCCACTTATGAGGTTTTTCAAGCGTAGAGAAAAAAGGTATTGATAATGACCTGGTACATTATAATTCTGTTATTAAGTCATATAAACTTGATTGCTCAGTCTACTATTGTTTCATCAGAACTCGATACTACTCAGGGTTATATTGGAGATGTGGTTAACTGGACCGTTTTAGTTGATAATGCTGAGAATCGACGGATTCAATTCCCAGAGTTATTTTTACAAAATGATACTGTTTCTGTTCGTACCCAAAAGTTGCTTTACAATAAAGGGATTGTTACGGGCATTACTTTTGAGCTGGTGTTCTGGAATACAGGACAATTTCAAACACCAGAATACCAGATAAATATTTTAAATGAAAACGGGACTGTGACATCTTCTATAACTCCTGAGCCTATTGACATAAATATTTTATCATTATTGACCATAAGTGAAAATACAGATTTGAGACCCATAAAAGGACCAGTTCCGGTCCGTAGTTTATTCCCTTTCCAGTTAATTCCCCTGATTCTGTTAACTGCTATTCTTATAGGTGGTATGATCTGGACATGGCGCCAGAGAATAAATGTAAAATATCAGCGTTCTGAATACTTGATTAAAGAATCTGCGCGGGACCGAGCGATACGACGGTTGAAAGAATTGGATATTAACAGCTTTGCAAAAGACTATTACGCCGGATTATCACATATTTCGAGAGAATATGTGGAACATTCCACTTTTATCCGGACTTTGGAAATGACTACAGATGAGATCAATGAAAATCGAAACTTATTTCCCTATGATGATGAAATGTTTGCAGAATGGGTG
>Ga0209752_1001128_pt1 | contig 13151 bp, 12 predicted proteins | sample METZYME_3_250m_FD_187548 | JGI IMG/M metagenome (GOLD analysis project Ga0209752, IMG submission 187548) | Marine microbial communities from oxygen minimum zone in mesopelagic equatorial Pacific - METZYME_3_250m (SPAdes) (version 2) | ecosystem: Environmental > Aquatic > Marine > Oceanic...
CACATCGTCCATGGCCACGTGAAACGCAGCGGCAATTCTGAAGGCGATTTCGAGTGACGGTGAGTATTTGCCATGCTCTATGGCGATGATGGTTTGCCGAGTCACGCCAACGGCTTCCGCCAGAGCTTGTTGGGTCATCTCGTTGGTGTCGAAACGTAGTCGTCGAATGTTGTTCGTGATCGACGTCGATGCCATATCAGATACCGCGTCGGTAATAAAATAGCCGAGTAACCGTCACGGTCACTTCCGCGATAACGAAGAGCAACAGTAATAAGACAGGGACTAAGGCTCCTGTCATGATTGTCGCCGCACGAACCGTTTCCTCTGCAAGGCGGGCCATGAAAGGCGAGGATGGAAGGTCAGTCCACCAAGTGGGTATGGTGGTTTGAGCAATCCAAATCCACATGCCAACCGACAAGCAAATATACCCATTGCGAAATGACATACGTTCGATCAATCGGTCTCTCTCGTCGTCTTTCTGAGAAGCGCTTAACGAGGCGAGTAAACTCTGGACGATGATCTCCAAAATTATGACCGAGATCACCGCGGCAACGAGGCTGGTACCAATGTTAGCCATCGGCTCGCCAGCAAGCACAGCTTCTAAGGTATCGACAAAGAAGTTGCCGAAGACCAACAAGGTAATAACCAGCGATGCTAGAAGGCTTTTTTCCTTGGTCGACACGTCAGCACATCCATACTTAGAGAATAGTCTCTAATGTATAGTAAACATTACATAATGTAAAAAATACTTTACATACCTGAAGAAGAAACCATTCGCGCCAGGCACTGCGCCATCGATATCTGTATGACTACTGACGGTACACACCAAATCAATGGAGTAAAGAGGTATTTGATGGAAGCACTTGGCATACTTGGATTTATTTTCGGCTTAGCAGCCTTAGGGAAGGTTGTGTTGTTGGAATCCCGGCTAAAAAAAGCTGGTGTCCTCAGTGAAGGCACCTTATGAAAACAACACGCTTGCTTATTGTCCTCGGTCACATCCTCGCTCTCGGTGTGGCTAACGCTGCGTCATCTACCAACGACCTCGATCGAGGCCTTGAAATTGCCACGGCTTCCGACCGCAATTTTTCTGGTTATGGGGACAGCAAAACCACCCTAAAGATGCTGTTGAAAGATAGAAAAGGATTCGTCACCGAAAGAGTCATGGAGATGAGACTTCTCGAAGTCGCAAATGATGGGGACAAGAGCTTGATCGTGTTTGATAGTCCAAGAGACGTCCGTGGTGTCGCCGTTTTAAGTTATGCGCATAAGGTAGGTTCGGATGAGCAGTGGCTGTACCTCCCCGCGCTTAAACGGGTGAAACGCGTTGCTTCCAAGAACAGAACGGGGCCTTTTTTAGGAAGTGAGTTCTCACTAGAAGACTTGTCTTTTCAAGAAATCGAAAAATACTCTCACCGATATATAAAGGATGACTCTTTTGATGGCGATGAGTTCTTTTTGATCGAGCGCGTGCCGCTAGATCCTTACTCTGGTTATACGAAGCAACTAGTGTGGATCGAAAAAGAGAACTTCCTCATCCGGCAAATACATCACTACGACAAAAAATCTTTTCATTTGAAAACCCAGTACTTCAAAAATTACAAGAAATACCTTGAAAGAATTTGGCGACCGACCGAAATAGAGATGATCAATCATCAAACGAAAAAAACTACAACTCTATTGTTTGAGCAACTGACATTTAATACGGGTTTAACGAACAAAGACTTTACTCAAAATAGTTTAAAGAGAGCGAAATAGGTAAGTTCCCTCTAACTAAAGCAGCCATCGGTCGCAGTACATCGACTCGTTGATCAGCCTGAGCTACCGACATACATGTCGGTTGCACGGCCGGTACTTGTCGTTTCTTCTACACGATGCAGAGCCCATGACACGTCGTATTAAGGAAACATTCGTCGAAGCAACAATGCTCAAGATACTGGCCGTAGCTGTTGTAACGATCGCGGCGGCTTCGTACGCAGGCCATGATGCCATCGTCTTCGGAAGCTTCCTCAACGAGCAAAACGCCGTAGTAAAACGCCAACAGGTGATCCAGTCCTTAGAACTTGACGCGACCATCGAACCTGTTCAGATCGATCGTCAGACCTGGTACCGCGTACTCGCATACCACGTTAGTGCCCGGGATTTGTTAGTGAAAGTCCGACTGGAAGGTTTTTCCGACAGCTGGTTGTTGCTGGAATCAAGCCGCAACACCGCCACTGCGGTTAACGCCACACGTGATCGGGAACGCTCGCCACCAGATTCGCCGGTGCCGTCTACGGGCCTGGCTAAACTCAAAAGGCTCAACGCTGCCGAAGCATCTCCCCTGCCAAAGGGGCGCGAACGAATTCGCCGTGACGATCTAGAAATGTATGGAGATATCTCCTACGAAAACCGGTTTTTCGGGAAAACAGGCCCCTCGGACCAAGACAAATTTCACGCGTCGGTCACCTTCTCTCCGGAATTATACGTACGGTTGAGAGACCAAAAATCGTCTTTTACGTTCAAACCCAAATTTCGTGGAGATTCTGTCGATAGTCGACGCAATCTTGTCGATATCCAAGATCTCAGTTGGGTGGACGTGAAAGATTCCATCGAAACGAGAGTCGGTATTCGGAAGGATTTCTGGGGTGTCACCGAAACATTCCATAGGGTTGACATCATCAATCAAACGGATCTGGTCGAGAGCTTCGATGGCGAAGACAAACTCGGCCAACCCATGATCAACCTCTCGTTTGAAGGGAACTGGGGAACCATCGACGCGTATGCCTTGCTTGGGTTTCGGGAACGCACGTTCCCTGGAAAAAATGGGAGGCTGCGTGGTCCTATTCCCATTGACCTCAACTCCGCTGAATACGAATCAGGTGCGAAGAACCGGCGCATGGACTTTGCGATCAGGTGGAATCAAGACTTCGAGAACACACAACTAGCGCTTTCGCATTTCTCGGGTACCAGCAGAGAACCAGAGTTCTTATCGGTAGTAAGAGAAGGCTCGCCGAGTTTGACGCCGTATTACAGTGTTATCGAGCAAACGGGAATCGAGCTCCTATACATCATTGGCGGAATGGCCGTGAAACTTGAAGCAATCAGTCGTTCGGGCCAAGGCGAAAGATTTTCGGCAGCAACGGCGGGGTTTGAGTACACGCAAGTAGGAATATTTGATACGAGGCTCGATTTGGGTTGGCTGATGGAAATCAATCATGACGATAGACAGCGGAGCTCTCCAATAGCCGTTGGAACACGACTAACGTTCAACGATCTCTATGACTCCCAAATTCTTTCCGGCGTGCTGTGGAACGAAGATTCTGGGGAAACCAATGTATTTGTTGAAGCGTCCCGAAGGATTGGGGGTTGCTGCAAACTCTCTCTCGAATCCTTGTATTTTAACGGCGGACTGACAACGAACGGAGACAATCAGATGTACGAATATATTCGCGACGACGACTTCGTGAGACTCGAATTTATCTATTTCCTGGGAAGCTGACTGTATGCGCAAAATGTTTGACGCATCGTGGATCGCGGAAACCATTATCCGCCACCGACTTTGGTGTATTGCCTTTTCGCTGATCGTGCTTTTGGGATTGGGTCTAGGCCTCCCAAATCTCAGATTCTCGCCGGATATGGAACAGTTCTTCCCCGAAAATGATCCCAATACCGAGACCCATTTCGAGATTGAAGAGACCTACTCGACGATGGACAACTTGGTCATTGCCATTGGTGTTGAAGACGGGACCGTCTTCACCCCTCGAACATTAAATTTAATAGAAGAGTTAACCGAAAAAAGTTGGCGGGTTCCGTACTCTTTGCGGATTGACTCGATAACAAACTACTCATACGTATCCGCAATAAACGATGACTTGTTTGTCGAGCCGTTTATTGAGAATGCCATCTCTTATGATCGTGAAATCATCGACCAAAAAGAAACCGCAATAGAAAGTGAAGAACTCGCATATGGAGCGGTCATCTCAAGAGACAAGAAAACGGCCGTTATTAATATCGTACTTGATCCGCCAAGAGACGATATAGAAAAGGAATACAAGGAATCGGTCGAATACGCGATGAGTTTTCTTCGGGAGGCTGAGGACAGTTATCCGGAAATTGAATTCAAAATATCTGGAATCGTATACGTCGAGTATCTCAGCCCCATTCTGATCAAAAGTCAGGTGCCGTTTTTAATCCCTGCGCTCTTGGTCGTTATTTTGCTAACCCTCTATTTGCTTCTCAGAAGTGTCGTCGCCGTTGTGGGCTCATTCTTTGTCATCGTGGTTAGCGTGATTAGTTCCATGGGCGCTGTCGGTATTATCGGTGGAACGGTAAGTCAGCCATTTATTATGGTGCCGATTCTCATCGCCACGCTAGCCGTCGCTGATTGTGTGCACTTGTTCCTTTTATATTTCCAACACCTAGATTCACCGGGTAGTGGCAAGCCCGCCATCCTAGAGAGTCTTACCTTGAACTTGCAGCCACTTTTTCTCACGTCGATAACCACGGCAATTGGATTCCTATCTCTTAATTTGACGCCTATTGTGCCGCTACAAATGATAGGCAACGGCATTGCCGTTGGCGTAACGTTGGCATTTGTTTTCACTATTTTCTTGTTAGCGCCACTCGTGAGTTTCGTCCGTATAACGAAACCAAAACAAGTCAATAGGTATAAGACTCTTTCCAATAGGCTGGGTCGATTTAGCCTAAATAATCATAAGCGCTTTTTTTTTATGATCCCGGCTGCCGCATGTCTTCTCATGCTCTTCATCCCGTTAAATCAAATCAATGATAACCCCCTAAAATTCTACTCTGAGCGGTATAGCAGCCTGGCAGCCGATACGGCGTGGCTTAGTGAACGACTGGGCGCGACGTTTCCGGTCAGTTACGAACTTACCGCCTCGAATGAATCCGTTTCTGACCCGGAGTTTTTGTCGCAGTTGGATAAGTTTTCGGAGTGGCTGGCGTCGAATAAGGAAGTCCTCCACGTCTACTCCCTATCGAGAATCATGAAGAACCTCAATCGGACCCTCCATGGGGGTGATCAGGAATGGTATGCGGTCCCCGAAGAATCCGATTTAAGTGCGCAATATCTCTTCTTCTATGAAATGTCCTTGCCCTTTGGTCTTGATTTAAATAACTCGATTAGTCAGGACAAAAAATCCACCAAGGTTGTCGCGTCACTGATCGAAATGGGTGCCAAGGATTACCGCGAATTCGACGAAAAAGTGAACGAATATGTCCAAGCGAATATGCCCCGAGGGATGGTCTCGACGGGATCAGGAATGAGGACCATATTTGCCTTCTTGGGTAACGTGATTGCGACCCAACTCTTTTATGCGCTTGGTATCGGCCTAGTACTCATAACCGTGACCATCACATTGTTCTTTAGGTCCCTCCGTTACGGAAGCATTACCGTATTGACGAACTTATTGCCCATTGGAGTTGCGTTTGGTATCTGGGGTTTGGTAAGCGGTGAAGTCAATATGCTGGTATCTCTAGGAATGGGGACCACGTTGGGGATTATCGTGGACTTCACGGTTCACTTTTTAAGTAAGTACCTTCTCGCAAGAAGAGAAAAGAATTTGACGCCCGAGGAATCTGTCATGTTCGCGTTCGAAACCGTCGGATTTGCTCTGATAATTACCACGCTTAGTTTGTGTTTCGGATTTCTTGTTCTATTGCTAGCTTTCTTCGAACCACTTCATGGTTTTGCATTGTTCTCTTCCATCGCATTTGTCTCGGCGTTACTGATCGACCTGTTCCTCTTTCCGGCCTTGTTGATGAAGTGGGACAAGCAACATGCCACCTAAACAGAGAATGTTCGTTAGTAAGTCGGCGAACAGAGCATATGTTCGGTGCAGTTCCACAGCCAAACATGGCATCGGATTAGGATGGTAGAGACGTCGTACTAGCCGTCGTCGATGAACTCGAACGGTCTAGCCTCCGCTCTTTTCTCCGCAAGGCCCCCCGACCATATCGACGGAAGTCGGGATCGATCCCTTCGTCAGGTTCATATGTATGCGGTGGTGTCGAGACGCCAGCGTATTCCACCGCACGACACGTCCTTGTGTGATGTTTGTAACCGGCGTAATCCAACCATTCGTTGTCATTCACAGACTCAGTCCTCTCGATTCCATGCGCTACCGGCCCAGTCCGTAGGCTCGCCTTTCCCGGGGATAGGTACTTCTCTTATGCGCTCAGGAACGTCGTCATATTCAAGGCGTAAAGCCTTGCAGCAAACCGCGTGCAGGTTGTAACCCATGGTGTGATAGGTCAATTCAAGGATGTCTTCGTCAGAGAGGTGGGAGTGCAAGGCTTCAAACAGTTCATCGGATGCCCTCCCTCCCTGTAAAACCAATGCGTCCACCCAAGCCAGTATTGCGCGTTCCTTAGCATCGAAAACATCTGAGACTTGCCAATGAGGGATGGCAGCGACTTGTTCGTCGCTAATGCCGAACCGGCGGGCGGCTTTGCAGTGTTGAGAAAACACGAATTGGCTGGCTTGGGTATACCCAGTGCGCATGAGCGCAAGCTCACGGACAGTATCATCCAATTGACTGACGCCTTTATCGGCAAACATGCCAAACAAGGCAAAGTGACTGGTTGCGTGATCAAAAATGTAAGGTACCAAGGCAAACACCGTCCACCAGTTGCCAGGTGTGCCCGTCGCCGTACCTGGCGCCTCAACTGGATCTCGTTCACCGAATATCGCCTCGTAATACTTCAACACGTTTTGTGGAGCTTCGTCTTTTGGAACTTCTCTTAGTCTTGGCATATGGATTCCTCCGGTTGTTGCAGCTTTCGTTCTGCTGAATTGAGCGCTATCCGCTATCCGTTGCAGAAAAACCTATCGATTGAAATGTTGTTGACTTATCAGAACATAGTCAAAGATATTGACTCCAGGTGGTCAAGAATGAACCCCGCACGGAGTGGCGTGTGAATTGGACAGTTCTTCGAGCACTCGTATCGTTTATCCAATACCGGGAGAAACTCATGCCGACTAATGAGAAGTTCGAGATCAGGGGTATCAACCACTTGGCCTTAGTATGCAGAGACATGAAAAAGACTGTGGACTTTTACTCCGGGGTTCTCGGGCTCCCGCTAACTAAGACTATCGAACTTCCCCACGGCGCGGGCCAGCACTTTTTTTTCGACATCGGCAAAGGGGATTCCTTGGCATTTTTCTGGTTTCCAAACGCGGCGGAAAGCCAGCCTGGGATCACGCATGCAGAGGCACTCGTAGGTCATGGCGATATTACTTCGGCGCACGCATCGATGAACCATGTGGCTTTCGATGTTCCAGAAGACAAGATTGAGGAATACCAACAAAAACTGAAAGCGGCAGGTGTTGAGATTACCGACGTCGTCAATCACGATGATTCGGAAACTCAGTCGAGCCCATCGATTACGGACACCACCTTCGTGCGTTCTATTTATTTCAAGGACCCAGACGGGATCTTATTGGAATTTGCGGCCTGGACCAGAGACATGAACGAACAGGATGTTAATTGTGAACCCAGAAGCGTCAATCAGGCGTGAAGCTGGATGCCCCCGTCATGCAGGAAGAAGAACTAGTCGAACGCATTAGGGTTTTGCTCCCGAGCATAACCGAACATGCAGCGCAGGCTGAACAAGAGCGCAAGCCGGTGGATTCTGTGATGAAGTCCCTTGAGGACGCAGGGGTCTATAAGTTCTTTGTACCCAAGAGATATGGAGGGTATGAATTCGGTCTCGAAACTTTCATGGATATTGGCGTAATGCTCGGTGAAAGTTGCCTATCTACAGCCTGGGTGACGACGTTCTGTATGGAACACAACTGGTTGCTCAGCTTGTATAACCGAGAAGCTCAGGACGATATTTTTGGGAAACAACCGTACATCATTGCACCGGGCGCTCTCGCGCCTAAAGGTACGGCAACCCCGGTAGACGGCGGTTATCGTATAAGTGGTCGCTGGGAATGGGCTACTGGCGTGATGCATGCGGATTGGGTGATGGTAGGCGCGTTAACACCCACAGAGGACCCCAAAAAACCTGATCTATGTATGTATCTCATCCCCCGCGACGAAGTGAATGTTATTGATACTTGGCACGTTGCCGGGATGGTGGGTACAGGAAGCAACGATATTGAGGTTGAAGACGTATTCGTGCCTGGGCACCGCAAGCAGAGCATTGTTGATATGCGCGATGGCTCAAGCCCCGGCGCACTATTTCACGACTCGCCGATATATAAGATGCCGATGATGCCAGTGTTGGGGTTGACGGCTGCGGCGCCTGCGGTGGGTGGTGCACGTCAGGCCGTAGCACTATTCAGGGAACGGCTACAAGAACGCAGTGTCTACGGTACGGCAGATAAGCAAAGCCAAAGGGCGATGGCTCAGGCTCGTTTGGGTCACGCCCAAGTTGCGGTGGAGACTGCGGAAGTTGCTTTAAAGAATATCGCCCGAACAGTGGTGCACTGGGGCGAAAGCGGTAAACCTTGCCCGGAAATCGAACGTGCGCATCTGCGCTTAAAGATTGCTCATGTGGTTAGGGAAGCCCGGGATGTCGTGCGGGACGTTGTCGAAGCCAGCGGTTCTCACGCACATTTTCTAACTAGTCCATTGCAGCGGACCCTTCGCGATATGCACACACTGTCTGCCCACACCGTGTTCGATCTAGACGTTGGTGGCGAGCTTTACGGTAGACTCTTACTGGGATTGCCAGCTAACGCGCCGGTGTGAGCGATTAACAGGCGCTTAGGCCGCTAGGCCAGTCGACTCAAGGGTAGGATACGAGGCTAAACTGAGCGGCGGCGCTGTGGATCTTGGATATGGCGAATTCGGTATGGGCAGCTAAAGGGCCTCTCGGCAATCGAAATTTCCGCTTAATTTTAGGTGGCGCTGCCATAGGCCATCTCTTGATGCCTCTTCAGTTCGTGACTCAGATCCTCTGGGTGCAGGCCCATGCACCGGAAGATGTCTGGTTAATTCTGGTTGCCTTGATTGGGGCGAGTCGAGGCGTTGGTGCACTGACTTTTGGTTTATATGGTGGAGCGCTCGCCGACCGCTTCGACAGGCGCAAGCTTCTGATAACGACCCAAGCTCTACTCGTACTGATGACCATTGGTATTACTGGTTTGATGTTGGGTTCGGATGGCGGAACTGTTGGTTTCGTCTTTTTTTTCCTACTCACTTTCTTGAGTGCAGGGCTACAAAGCATAGACATGCCGACTCGCCTCGCGATCGTACCGGATATTCTGGGGCCGGATCTCACGCCGGCTGGAATGTCGCTCAACCAGGTTGCGGGGCAGCTTGCGATGCCGATCGCTCTGATCGGAATGGGCTTCATCATCGATTCACTCGGGTTCGGTGGCGCATACGGGTTGAGTTTGATCGGGCAATTCGTAGTGATCCTATTTCTCGCTCGAATGAGTGAGCGCATGCCCTTCGCGGAGCCTCGTAAGCAGCGCGGAGTATACGGTTTTGGCGAGGCGATTAAGGACGTTCGGGACGGCTTGGCATACGCGCGCGGTCACAAGGTGGTGCTCTGGGTCATCGTTTTGCTCGTCACGATGATGGGGCTTGGTATGCCGGCGGTCGGTAATCTGGGCCCAGCTTGGATTACGACCGTGATCGGCGTTGAGATACGCGATCTAGGTTGGGTCATGATGACGTGGGGGCTGGGTTCACTGGTGGCAGCACTTTTGATGACCCGATTTGCCTCTATCCCTAGACGAGGCCTCGTAATTGGTGGGGGAGCATTGCTTTTTGCCTTGTCGTACGTGGTGTTCACGATCGACAACACCGTGGCAAATGTCGTTATCGGTAATTTTGGGCTTGGGGCAGGCATGACGACTGCAATGGTTTCAAGCACGATCCTAATTCAGCAACTCGTGCCGAATGAAGTTCGCGGTCGAATCATGGGTATCCTGCAGCTCAATATGGGATTCGCCCAGTTGATGACAATGCCCGTTGCAATCCTCGGCCAGTGGCTAACCTTGCCCGTACTTTTTCCGGGGCTCGCCTTGGTCACGCTTGGCGCGATATTGCTAGTTCTAGCGACTCGCCGGCAGATCTTGCGTGCATGATCCGGCCGTCGTAGACACGCTAGATTACCTAGGTGGGTAGGGGCCTGGTGTATTGCCTTGGGTGTTTTCGACAAAGGCATGCAATGGCTGCCATATGTCGGGGTGAGACAGTGACTCACTGTGCTCACCCACGTAGCGTGCAATGTCGGGTGCTGTGTTAAGCCGGTCGATGAAGAGATCGGTCTCCTTCGGCGGAATCACGCGGTCAACGTCGGCTCGAATAATCAAGGTTCGACTGGGTAACTCATCAATCGCTTTCGCTACGTCGAACGGATGGCGAAGCATCCAACGAATCGTTGAAGAGGGTATCCAGCGGTACCGGACTGTTGCGACGTCGGCCACACTGCGGAATGGACTCATTAGGATCAAGGCATCGGGGTGTTTCTCGGCGGCTGTGTGAACCGCGATAACACTACCGAGACTGCGTCCGAATACGAGTAGTGGTCGGTCTTTGCCGTATCCCGCTCGTGCGAAATCGACTACAGCTTCGGCATCGGCAAACATCCCAATCTGGCTGGGCTTGCCCTCGCTGTCGCCGTAGCCACGGTAATTGAAAAGGATTGAGGTGGCAGGTAACGATACGAAGTGCGACGTCGATTGCGATAACTCCTCGCCGTTGCCGCCAAAGTACACGAGCAACGGTCCTTCGGAATCTTTATTGATAACCCAACCCTTAAGCTGCAACGCGCCGCTGTTGAGGGAGACGGTTTCGATGGCGGGATGCGTCGGATACGCAGTGACGGGACTTGGAAAAAACAGCAGACGTTCCTGCATGAAATACAACAGGCTGCACACGCCAATATAAAAGAGCGCCAAAGCACCGATTATTGTGAGTAAAGTCATCCTGAGCATTCGGCTCCGTCAGGCTATCGTGTATCGGCCCGATTAAAGTTATGTTGAAGTTTGGGATTCGTCAAAGCATGTGTGAAGGGTGTCTTTGCCACGTTGACGGATGCGGCTGGAGCGACTCGGTTAGCCGTCGATCTTTCGGTGGCGGGAGAGGGCCTTAAGTCTCTCCTTTAGCTTCCATTCTTGCGTATCAACTTCTCGATGCTCTTTTTCTAACTCTCTAAGACTCTGTCTTTCTTTGTCGGATAACCAATGAGTGCGTTCGACAACTTTCAATCGGCTATGTATCTCGAGAGATCGTTCTTGGTTCTGTTTTATTTCTTCTCTTAGTGCGTCTATTTCAGTGTGTGTTGGTTCTTTCATTCCACCAATCCCCCGTTCTTCCAAGTCTCTGTTTGCACATTGACAGCTTCTCGGCGGCAATTGTTGTCCCGTATTGGCGGATCAAACCAACAGTTAGTTTTGGTGTTGGTGCTGTAACCAAGCGCACGCATACAAGCCTCAACTTCGGTAGTGTGCTTTTCTGCTACCGCTATATCTCTTCTTTCGCATTGTCGAAGATCCACGATCGCCTCGTTGACGCTAGCCCCGGATCTGACATAACCGGGATACTGATCTTCTATCCATCCCGTAGAGGCGCACCCTGCAACTTGCAGGAGTAATAGTGCTAGAAGCCACCTGTAGACCAAAAGCATCGTTTTCTCCTCATTCGACGACTCTGAACTCAGGTCACTCAGATTCCCAAGGTCGGTGCAAGTTACGACTTAGAACGAGATATGTCACTTGGTTCACATCGAGAACCTACTCAAATTGCAGACGCTCTATTTATGTAGAAGGAAGGGGCATGGTCTCCTGCGTACGGGTCATTTGGGAGTAGGGGAGAAAACTCTCCAGAGGCATACGAAACCCGTTTTCTTGTTTACCCTGTGTTTACCTGACGGAATATGTCTAAAGAGGGTCAACAATATAAACCTCTAAGACATTGATTTACCAGGAGTTAAATGGATCCTCCTGCTGGGTTCGAACCAGCGGCCGGCTGATTAACAGTCAGACCTCGGGACCCGCCAAAGCAAGTCGTTAGTTCAAAACGATTTCCAATGTCTTCGTTTGAGGGGCGAGTCACTCATATTCAGTTCAGCGTGTGGTTGGTACCCGAGTATTTCTGTATCAGGGCCGTCTTAACCTTGGCGTAGAAAGAGCGTCTGGCCTAAGCAGCTTGACGCGGATTTCGGCGCCGTCGACGGTGCCGTTTTCTACTGGACCCGCCGTCGCGTTGACTGTCAGTTTGGCCGGCAGCCGTCAGCGTTTTCCTTCGACCGGCCTCCTCGAGGTCGAGCTTCGTAAGCGCTGTGTCAAAGTGTGCGAGTGTCAGGCGAATCAGTTTTTCGACCGCTCGCAATCGCGAAACTTCGGAAGGATCGACTAACGACCATGCGACACCACTAGCACCCGCGCGAGCAGTGCGGCCGATGCGGTGCACGTATCCCTCCGGTTCGTGTGGCAGCTCGAAGTTGATAACGTGCGAGACTCCTTCGATGTCCAAGCCGCGAGCAGCGATATCGGTCGCCACTAGCACCCACGTCCGCCCCTTCTTGAAATCGGTGAGCGCGCGCTGTCGCGCCGACTGAGACTTATTGCCGTGGATAGCGTCTGCACTTATCCCTGCAGCACAAAGCTTTTTTGCGACTTTGTTAGCGCCGTGCTTCGTGCGCGTAAAAACGATGGCCCGAGACAAGGACTTGTCATGAAGCAAGGTCTGAAGCACTTCTAGCTTATCCGGGGTTTCGACCATGATGACTCGCTGATCGATTTTTTTGACTGTGGGTTGTTTTGGCGACACGTCTACCCGAATCGGGTCACGCAACATGTTGCGAGCTAGCTGCGACACCTCCTTTGACATGGTGGCTGAAAACAGGAGCGACTGGCGCGATTTCGGCGTTTGCTGAACGATGCGCTTTACGTCACGGATGAACCCCATATCGAGCAACCTATCCGCTTCGTCAAGCACCAGGACGCAAATCATGGACAGGTCCACGTACCCTTGGCCTACCAGATCCAGTAATCGTCCCGGCGTGGCGACCAGTACATCGACGCCTTTTTGTAATTGACGAACTTGCGGATTCTGACCGACGCCACCGAAGATGACCGTACTTCGAAGCGATGTGTTTTTGGCGAATTTTTCTAGCTCGGTATGAATCTGTAATGCCAGCTCACGCGTGGGCGCCAATATCAGCGACTTTGGTTGCCGTGGTCG
>Ga0209752_1001129_pt1 | contig 13145 bp, 10 predicted proteins | sample METZYME_3_250m_FD_187548 | JGI IMG/M metagenome (GOLD analysis project Ga0209752, IMG submission 187548) | Marine microbial communities from oxygen minimum zone in mesopelagic equatorial Pacific - METZYME_3_250m (SPAdes) (version 2) | ecosystem: Environmental > Aquatic > Marine > Oceanic...
GCCAATAGCTGTGGAGTTTGCGCTCCGGCTGTCCACCAGACCACATTACTCTTAATGGTATCCAACTTAGCTAGTGCCCGATCTACTCCTGCACTTGTTCCCAGTACATCGTAAACTTTGTCTGGGGCAACACCATCACAGATCAATGCCCATTCCACGTTGTTGATAGCCTTCTTTTCCAGAGAACGTTTTCCAGGAAAAGACTTAAGGTCGAATATATCGCAAATACTGGACATCGGACGTGAAACCAAGTCTTTGCGATAACCAAAAGTCGTTGAATACACTATCTGTGGAACAAAACATTCGGAAACTATAAAATCCCCAAAATCCTTAGAAGCTGGCGTTCCATCCGGAGCTGGCGCCAAGTCTCTGTCGTGATCGATAACCTCTATCAAACCTTCATCACAAAGCATCATAGTATCTGAGGCAACTGCATCCACCAAATCCCATGTAACATTACCAGCCTGATTCATTGCACGAAGTTTTGCTACTGCACTACCGGCAGAATCATCGTTAATGATCTTAATACCAGGGTTTTTCTTCATGTACGGTGCATGATAAGCATTTTGCTGACTCGCAGTATATGCTCCACCCCATGAAACGACAACCAGTTCAGTCGCTATTGCCTGGCCTGCAAAACTGACCATTGCCATAACAGCCGTCGTCGCCATAACACGCATGAAATTATTCATACTTTCTCCTTTTATTCAGTTAAGTCCAAAATGGACTGTTCAATAGGCCGCCATGTAATGCAACCCTAACGTGTGTTCCTGAATTGGGACACTCAAATATAGAGGTTAGAAACTAGAAGCTAGAGGCTAGAAGCTAGTAACTGGAAGCTAAAAATTTGTATATTAAATACTCGCCTCTAGCCTCTTAAATCTAACCTCTCAAATCTAACTCTCATGACGCAAGCACATCCAGTGCACGCGCATCTTCTGCTTTCCAGCCGACTTGAACCGTATCTCCCGGCTTAAACTGGGCATGGTTTGCAGAGTTTGGGATCTTGACGATGAAATCGACATGACCGCAAACATTCATACGGGAGCGAATATGATCTCCCAAATAAATCATTTCTTCAACTTTTCCTTCAACAGTACTCGAACATTCTCCACTTTCCGGGTTAACTGTAACACGTTCCGGACGCAGTGAAAGCATAGTATCATGACCTACTCCTTCAATGTTCACTGCAAGTGCTTTTAAAGTTTCTCCACTTTTCACTTCAACTGTACATATTTCTCCGTCAAGTCCTATTACCTTTCCAAAAAGCGTGTTATTTTCTCCAATGAATTGAGCCACAAAGGCATTTTCTGGTTTTTCATACAATACATCCGGTGAAGCTAATTGCTGTATCACACCATCATCAAAAACTGCAATACGGTTTGACATGGTCAGAGCTTCGCTTTGATCATGAGTCACATAGACAACCGTCACTCCCAGGTTTTCGTGGATATGTTTGATTTCATACTGCATTTGTTCTCGAAGTTGTTTATCCAGCGCTCCCAACGGCTCGTCCATCAGCACCAGTTTTGGTTCAAAAACCATTGCCCGTGCCACAGCTACACGTTGCTGCTGTCCACCGGAAAGCTGCGTTGGCCTGCGTGACCCGAATCCTCCGAGTTGCACCATATCCAGGATATTTTTAACACGGTCCTCGATTTCGCTTTTTGGCATCTTTCTGACTTGTAGGGGAAAAGCAAGGTTTTCATTGACAGTCATGTGTGGGAAGAGCGCATAGTTTTGAAAAACCATGCCGATATTGCGTTTGTGTGGAGGAACGTTGTTGATGTTAGTTCCATCAAGGATAATGTCACCATGCGTCGCTGTTTCAAAACCGGCCAGCATCATCAGGCAGGTTGTTTTGCCGGAACCTGAAGGTCCGAGCATAGTCAGAAACTCTCCACGTTCGGTGTCCAAATTCAAGTTTTTTACGACAAGAGTCTCACCGTCATAGCTTTTTTGGACTTTCTGGAAACTGACGTATGCGTCACTATTATTCATTGACTATGTCAAAATTGCTTGCAAAACAAATTATACTTTCATCATGAGACAGGAAATTTTACAGGTATACAAGCAAATGTCAATCAATAAATAGTTAATTCAGAAAAAGATTCTACCTATTACTGAAGTGCTTGCTTTTCAGTTTGTAAGCAAGCGGAAGGAGATTAAAAAAATTTGCATAAAACTTTTAATTCAATTAAATTGTTCATGACGACAAAATCTGTCAGGATTCTCAATCAAAAAAAACAATTAAGTTGATCCATTTACTCGTGAACTGGACATTTGATCATTATCATAAATTTATGGAGTTAAGAAATGAGCATACACACTGAATACACAACATACTCTATTGAAAATACACAACTAAAGGGATATCTAGCCTGGAATGAAACTACAGATGAGAAACGGCCTGGAATCCTGGTTTTTCCAGAGTGGTGGGGAATGAATGAATACATACAAAAAAGAACGGAACAAATTGCTGAGCTTGGATTCGTTGCAATGGGTGTTGACATGTATGGTGAAGGTAAAACAACAGACATTCCTGATCAAGCAGGATCACTAATGAATGCCGTAATCAAAGATAAGCAAATCGTCAAAGATCGTGTTCAGGCAGGCTATAACGCACTCAAGAACCATCCGCTGTCTGACTCCGAACGTCTCGGAGCGATTGGTTATTGTTTCGGAGGTGCATTAGTCTTGAACATGGCTCGCTTTGGAATGGATCTAAAAGGTGTGGTAAGTTTTCACGGATCACTGGATTCATTCCATACACCTGCGCCTGGAGAAATGAAAGCCAAGATTTTAGTATGTCACGGAGCCGCAGATAAAATGATAAGCCAAGAAGCAATAGATCAGTTCAAATCTGAGATGAATACTGCGAGCGCCAACTTTGAATTTATTTCTTACGAAGGAGCCTTGCATGGTTTTTCAAACCCTGCTGCTGATGAACGTGGAAAAAAGTTTAACATTCCACTTGCTTACAATGAAAATGCTGACAGGAAATCCTGGAAAGCAATGAAAGCCTTTTTCGAACGAGTTCTATGAGTTCACATCACTGTGTCCATTAAGAAAACTCCGGTTTAATCTCAGCCGGCATAACGTTTAAGGATAGAAAGGACTTGTCCGTAATAGCCGGTACCGAACAAGTTTAGATGATTCATCAGGTGATACAGTTGATAAAGAGGTTCACGCTCAGGATACCCAGGAACAAGAGGAAAAGCTGATTCGTATGCTGAATAGAAAGTTTTTGTGAAGCCGCCAAAAAGTGAAGTCATTGCTAAATCTGCTTCACGATGTCCGTAATAAACTGCAGGATCGATCAGCCAGGGGTGGCCATCAACATCGATTAAATAATTTCCGCACCATAAATCACCATGCAACAGGGAAGGTTTTTCTTCGGTACCTGAAAGTAAACCCGGAATTTTTTCTATTAAAACATCTAGTAAACCTCGCATTTCCGAAGTCGCATAACCTTTTTTTTCTGCTAATTCAGCTTGAAAATGCAGACGATTTCCAGCAAAAAAAATGGGCCAATTATCCTTTCCTGCAGTAGAAGTCAGATTTGATTGAGGAGAGTCTCCTATATAGTTGTCTTCCACAAAGCCAAATTTTTCTCCATGGAAAGAGTGAAGTTCTGCCAACTGACGTCCAAGCTCATCCATATTTGAATCAGTGCTGTTCTTCCCTACCTCAATCCATTCCAGCAGCAGAAAATCAGGACCTTTGTCTACAACTTCCGGTACCCGAACCACACCAGACTTTCTCAGTTCCTCCAACCCTCGAGCTTCAGATGCAAATGAACTTGAACTGCCACCGCGTGACTGTTTGAGGAAAAATTCCCTGCCTGAACTTAACTGTAATTTGCATGAATCGGCAATACAGCCTCCTGAAACAGCGACTGTTGATTTTATTGGCTCTGCGAACTTTTTTTCTATACGAGACCGTAAATTAGAATTCATTCTTTTTTTGTCGTGATGAATTCAAGCAAACCATGGCAGGCATCTTCGAGAAGATCAAGTACATTTTCAAAACCCTGGCTGCCTCCGTAATAAGGATCTGGAACTTCAGAAACAGTTTTTGAACTACAAAAATCAGTCATACGTCGAATCTTAGCAGTATAATTTCTCTTTTGGTCACGCCACTGGATCTGTTGATAATTATCTTCATCCATGGTAATAATAAGATCAAAATTTTCAAAATCCTCTTCATCAAATGAACGTGCAATACTTTTTAGCTCATAACCACGCAAAAGAGCATGTTCCTGCATCCTGGGATCAGCAGGATTACCCCGGTGATAATCAATAGTTCCGGCAGAGTCACATTCAATTTCTTTTTCCATTCCTTTCTGCTTGACCAGTGTCTGCATCACTGCTTCTGCGCTTGGAGAGCGACAGATATTTCCCATGCAGATAAAAAGTATTTTTGTCATGTAGGCCTAAGTTTTAAGTTTTCAGATTTCCGAACGAATCGTCCAAAGGTTACGGGATTCTACTCCAGCTAAATTTGTTTTTCAATCGTTATCAGTGCAGTTTTATTACAAAATAACGAGTTTTTAACAATTTTTTTCAATTTTACTTGTAATTATCCAAAAATGTGATACGTTTGATTCCCAATTGTTTTGTACATAAAAAGATTTCAGGATTGAAAATCCATTCAATTTTGGTCTTTTCTTAGAGGTCAAGTTGGAGAATGGTCTCCGGCTGACAGCAATATTAAAATTGTAATTATTCCTTTATTAGTTAAGGAGAAGTATGAACAAAAATAGCACCCTAAAGAAGTTGGCACTGGTGATCGCTGGGGCATTGATCCTTCCGGCTTATGCAGCAGCTGACATTAAAATGGGAATCATTCTGGGCTTCACAGGCCCCATTGAATCTCTGACCCCGGATATGGGCAATTCAGCAGAGATGGCCTTCAAAGAAGCTTCAAATTCGGGGCAACTACTAGGAGGTCAAAGGATCAGTATCATCCGTGCTGATTCAACATGTATTGACGCTGATGCTGCTAAGGCCGCTGCAGAAAGGTTGATCACCTCTGACAAAGTGGCTGGAATCATGGGAGCAGACTGCTCCGGAGTAACAACTGCAATTGCTAATAATGTTGCTGTTCCTAACGGGGTTACGATGATTTCTCCTTCGGCGACTTCGCCTGCTTTAAGTACCATTGCAGATAATGGATATTTCTTCCGTACTGCACCTTCTGACGCACGTCAGGGACAGGTACTGGCAGAAATCACCATGGAACGTGGTATCAGCAATGTTGCTATCACTTTCACCAACAATGATTACGGCAAAGGCTTGACTGATTCCTATGTTAATGCATACAAGGGTCTGGGCGGAAAAGTTAGCGCCGTTGTTCCTCATGATGAAGGAAAAGCAGATTACTCTGCTGAAGTTGCTACACTGGATGCTTCCGGAGCAGGCGTACTCGCCGTCTTCGGTTATGTGGATCAGGGCGGCCGTCACATAATCCAAACCTCCATTGATTCAGGTGCTTTTGACAAGTTTATTTTAGCTGATGGAATGTATGGTGAATCTTTGCTGAAAAACGTTGACGGAGATCTTTCCGGAACTTTCGGAACAGTTCCTGGTACTGATTCAAAAGGTGCAGAAAGCTTCGGAAGATTAGCAAAAGCAGCAGGTGTCAAGGTTGGAGGGCCTTTCACTGGTGAGTCATATGACGCAGCTGCACTGCTTGTTCTTGCCATGCAGTCTGGTGGTTCTACTAACGGTGCTGCCATCGCCTCAAATGTATTGGCAGTCGCCAATACTCCAGGCGAAAAAATAATGCCCGGGGAATTGGCCAAAGGCCTGAAAATCCTGGCTAATGGTGGAGCTGTCGATTATGTTGGTGCTACAAATGTAGAATTGGTCGGCGGAGGAGAGGCATCAGGTTCCTATAAGGAATTTGAAATTAAAGGTAAATCTTTCGCTACAGTACGATTCCGTTAATATTTGTTTTATTAATACATCCCCGGTCCCGCGCCTTGTGTAAAACGGACTGGGGGATCCTTATGTTTGTTGCTGGGCGGTCCTGCCGGTTTATGATTAATTAAGTGAGAGTAATTTTGCAAACTTAGAACCTTTGAAGGGGAGGCGCAAAAAAACATCGAGAAAGAATGAAACCTTCAATTTATTAAAATTAAGGGCTTTTCTCGTTTCTTGAGTCCAAAAAGCTCAGCTTATGATTTCAAGTTGAATTCAATGTTTTCGGAAAAGTTTAAGAATAACGTTAGAGCTTGTGGCTTGTTCTGAGCCGGAAGAAGCAGATGCCGATGGTCGGTGGCTGTTTAAAAAATGAAAACCTTAATTATTAATGTTTTCTGTATAATTTAAACTACTAAGGAGATAAACGATGTACAAACAAGTAATAGCATCCACCGCCGGCTTTCTTTTAGCGGTCGGTGTATCATTTAGTCCAGCTATGGCTGGAGGAGAAGCAGAAGTTATGCACTGGTGGACTTCAGGGGGAGAAGCTGCTGCTTTGAAAGTCCTTAAGGATGATTTCGCCAGCAATGGTGGAAAATGGAAAGATATGCCTATTGCAGGTGGTGGTGGTGATGCTGCCATGGTAGCCCTGAAAGCCCGCGTAGTCGCAGGAGATCCACCAACAGCAGCTCAGATTAAAGGTCCCAGCATTCAAGCATGGGATGATGAGGGTCTTGTTGCCCCCTATCACATCAATGCTGTAGCTTCTTCGGAGAACTGGGATTCCCTTCTCAGTAACCAGGTTGCAAACCACATGAAGTGTGATGGTTTCAGCAAATATTGTGCTGCTCCGGTCAACATTCACCGTATCGACTGGTTCTGGGCAAATAAAAAAGTACTGGACGCTCAAGGGCTAAAGATGCCGACTTCCTGGAGTGAATTCAATGCCGCAGCATATAAGCTTCTAGCAGCAGGAATCGTTCCTCTGGCGCATGGAAGCCAGCCATGGCAGGATGCCACTGTTTTCGAGGCCGTTGCTCTTGGAATCGGAGGGAATGAGTTCTACCAAAAAGTCTTCGTAGAAGCCGACACTAACGCAATGAACAGTTCCACAATGGTCAAGGTCTTCGACCAGATGAGGATCCTCAAGGGCTTCACCGATCCGGGTTCACCAGGTCGTGACTGGAACGTTGCAACGGGCATGGTCATGAAAGGAGAAGCTGCCTTCCAGATCATGGGTGACTGGGCCAAGGGTGAATTCACCAATGCCGGTTTGAAACCAGGAACTGACTACTACTGTATGCCAACTCCATCAGACCATGGCTATCTGTATAATGTTGACAGCTTTATCTTTTTCTCAGTGAAGGGTAGTAGCAAAATCCAAGGACAGAAGTTGCTCGCTAGCCTGATGATGGGGAAAAACTTCCAGAAGGTTTTCAATCTCTACAAAGGTTCCATCCCCGCGCGTCTTGACGTGCCTATGGATGAGTTCGACATGTGTGCCAAGGGTTCTGCTGCGGATCTGAACTATGCCGCCATGGCCGGTGGACTACAACCGAGTTTTGCTCATGGAATGACTCTTAGTCTGTCCTCAAAAGGGGCGATACAGGACGTTGTCACCGAACATTTCAACTCCAACATGTCTTCAAGAGAAGCCGCCAAAAGAATGGCAGATGCGGTAAAAGACACCCTCTAATTCAGCTAGAGGACTGGTGCAAGATTTGAAAGCATCAATGTAAATTCCGATTCCCTAACACTATAATTCAACGGGAATCTTTAAGGCGCACCCTCCCAAATTTTCAGTTATTATCTCCCGGAGGGTGCGTTTTGCTAGCTCCACTACATAGAAAAACAGCAACAATTTTTCCATGATCTACTGGATACAGAAAAACCTTCCAAGAATCGTAATCTCACCGTCTTTTGCAGTGATTCTCTGGTTTGTCTACGGTTTTATCCTCTGGACTATTTATATTTCGTTCACAAAGTCCAAGATGCTACCACGCTACGAATTCTGGGGCACTAAACAGTACTTCCGCCTTTGGTCCAATATGCGCTGGTACACTGCAGTGGAAAATCTATTGATATTCACCATCCTCTTTGTGGGCATCTGTATCCTGATTGGTATTTTACTTTCAATATTTTTGGATCAGAAGATCCGTGCAGAAGGCTTTCTGAGAACTGTCTACCTCTACCCAATGGCCCTTTCCTTCATTGTCACCGGAACCGCGTGGAAGTGGATGCTCAACCCAACTATGGGCATTCAAAAGGTTTTTCGAGACTGGGGATTCACAAACTTTACCTTCGACTGGCTGGTCAACCGGGATATGTCGATTTACACCATCGTGATTGCAGCTGTCTGGCAGTCTTCGGGCTTCGTAATGGCCCTCTTTCTGGCAGGACTTCGTTCAGTAGACGATGAAATCGTCAAGGCTGCCAAAATCGACGGAGCCAGCCTCTACAGTATTTACATCACCATCATACTACCGATGTTGCGCCCCGTGTTCATGAGTTCAATTGTGATCCTGCTTCACATATCGATCAAGAGCTACGACCTCGTGATAGCCCTGACAGCGGGAGGTCCGGGAACCTCCTCGGACATGCCTGCTATATTCATGACACAAATGGCCTTCCACCGCAGCGAAATCGGACTGGCTTCCGCGAGTGCAGTGATGATGTTCCTCACCGTACTTGCGATCGTTGTTCCCTATCTATATTCCGAACTGAGGAGGCAGGATGCCGCCCGTTGATTTGCAGATTGAATCCCTGGAGCGCTCTGCTTCCCGCAAGCGGACCTTCTACCGCTGGCTGTTGTTTTTGGTCTTAGGACTCTTCGCCCTGTATTACCTAGCGCCGTTGTACGTGATGATCGTCACCTCGCTGAAGAGCATGGAAGAAATCCGTCAGGGCAACCTGATGACGCTGCCCGGAGAATTTCTACTCGATGCCTGGAAAATCGCCTGGAGTGGACGCGGCTATACAGCCGGGGATGTTTTTCTTCGCCCCTTCTTCTGGAACTCGACGAAGATGGTCATCCCCGCGGTAGTGATCTCCACCTTCCTGGGCGCTTTGAACGGATATGTGTTAACCAAGTGGCGCTTCAGAGGCGACAACCTTATCTTCCTACTCTTCCTCTTCGGCTGCTTCATTCCCTACCAGGCTATCCTACTGCCTATGGCCAGGACCCTGGGCATTCTGGGTATTTCGAACTCCATTACCGGTCTGGTGGTGGTGCACTCGATCTATGGTTTGAGCTTCACCACCCTGTTCTTTCGGAACTACTACGTTTCAATTCCCGATGAAATGATCAAAGCCGCACGTATCGACGGCGCCGGTTTCTTCAAAATTTTCTTCAAGGTGCTGCTGCCGGTTTCGGCACCGATCATCGTCGTTACGGTGATCTGGCAGTTCACCAACATCTGGAACGATTTCCTTTTCGGTTCCTCGTTCTCCTTCGGCGAAGCTGCACCAATCCAAGTGGCACTCAACAACATGGTCCTCACAAGTACTAGTGTCAAACAGTATAACGTGGACATGGCCGCAGCATTCATCGCCGGATTCCCTACTCTGGTCGTCTACATTCTGGCCGGCAAGTACTTCATCCGTGGACTCACGGCTGGTTCAGTGAAAGGATAAATATGGCAACTCTGCAAGTCAGCAACCTAACCAAAAACTTCGGTAGCACACTCGTCCTGCGGCAGATCAACCTGCAGGTCAGCGATGGAGAGTTCATCGTCCTGCTTGGCCCTTCAGGATGCGGCAAGTCGACCCTGCTCAACATCATCGCCGGACTCGAAAGCGTGGATGAGGGAGAGATCCTCATAGACGATTACATGGTCAACCGTGTCGAACCGAAGGACCGCAACATCGCCATGGTCTTCCAGTCCTATGCACTCTATCCCGCAATGACAGTCCGGGAAAATATCATTTTCGGACTGAAACAACGTAAGATTTCCAAGGAACAGACAGAGAAATCATTGAACCATTTCTCAAAAATGCTTCAGGTGGATCAACTGCTGGAACGCAAACCTGCTCAACTTTCGGGTGGGCAACGCCAGCGAGTCGCCATGGGAAGAGCGCTGGTGCGTGAACCACATATTTTCCTGTTCGACGAACCACTGTCTAATCTTGACGCCAAGCTCCGAGTCGAAATGCGTCGGGAAATAAAAAAATTGCATGAACGACTGGGAACGACTATGATCTACGTGACCCACGACCAGGTCGAGGCCTTGAGTCTCGCTACTCGGGTAGCCGTGATGAACGAAGGTATCATCCAGCAGATTGGAACTCCCCAGGAAATCTACGATAAGCCTAACAGTGTTTTTGTTGCCGATTTTGTTGGCTCTCCTGCAATCAACCTTGTGCCTGGGACCATGGCAAAGACAGGGGGAACTTTAAGTTTTAGCCCTGACCAACAGAGTGAAGATTTTCACATTCCACTCAGTACATACGACTTTGAAAAAGAACCAGAGGAAGGGAAGGGAATCATCTTTGGCTTCAGACCGGAACAAATTAGTTTACCTGGCAGTGCCTCAAAGTCTCAGATTGAACTCGAACTCAAACCGACATTGATTGAACTTACAGGTCATGAACAGAACGTGACCTTTGATTTTCACGGTAATGAAGTTGTTGGGCGACTTCCGAGAAATGCAGAGGCAAAACTTGGGGAATCTATGTCACTAGCCCTCGAATTATCAGGAAGTTCCATCTTTGACCAAGAAAGTACCAGACGCCTTTGACGCCATCATCGGGTAGTGTAAAATCGCATTTAAGTTTTCTTCCAGACTCAGTTCAGCAATCTTTGTTTTTTAAATTGGATTTTAGACTCGAGTTCATAATTCGATTTTAACGTACAAAAACATGACTGTAGTTAAGTATCCACATTATCCTGATTTAAAAAATCGTACAGTTCTCATTACCGGAGGAGGATCAGGAATTGGTGCATCTTTCGTAGAAGCTTTTGTAGGCCAAGGGAGTCATGTGGCTTTTTTCGACATACAGGAAGATGCCTCGAGCAAACTTGTCAGGAAACAGTCGTCGGTAGGTACTGCACCTCTTTTTGTGAAATGCGACCTGACAGACATCAGAGCCTTGAAGAAAGCAGTGGCAGAAGTCGAAAAGAAACTGGGACCAGTCCGTGTACTGGTTAACAACGCTGCCAACGATGAACGACATGAACCTGAGGATGTCACTCCTGAATACTGGGAACAGCGATTACGTTTGAATCTCAGTCACCATTTCTTTGCTGCGCAGGCGGTTCAACCTGCAATGGCCAAGGCCGGTGGTGGAGCAATCATAAACATGGGATCAATCAGCTGGCATATGGCTATGGAATTCATGCCTGCTTACACATCCTCCAAAGCGGCAATTGAAGGACTGACTCAGAGCCTCGCCCGAGCCTATGGTAAAGACCGTATCCGCGTAAATTGCATTATACCAGGCCAAGTATGGACTCAGAGGCAGATCCGTGAATTATTGACTCCTGAATATGAACGTTTCATGATCGAGAAGCAGTGTCTGCCAGATAAGATTCTTCCAGAAGATATTGCCCAGCTGGCCCTTTTCCTTGCTTCTGACGCAGGGCGAATGTGCACCCGCCGCAATTATTTCATGGATGCAGGAATAGGCGCATAATAATGAGGTGGATACACTGTTCTATGAATAAATATTGACTAATGTATTCTGAATGACAATCAGTAACTGAAAGAAAATAAGAAGATATCAATACGATTAGAGAATATAAAAAATGGTTGCTAAAAAGAACCCCCGACTGAGAAGCCAGGAGTGGTTCAATATCCCGGGCGATCCGAGCACCACAGCCCTGCACATTGAACGCTACACCAATTTCGGTATCCAGGCTGAGGAACTCCGTTCAGGCAAACCGATCATCGGCATCGCCCAGACTGGTAGCGACTTGGTCCCCTGCAATCGAATCCATATTGACCTCGTCCACCGCGTCCGTGAAGGAGTTCGGGAGGCTGGTGGCATAGCCCTAGAATTTCCCGTCCATCCGATCCAGGAAACCGGAAAACGTCCCACCGCAGCCCTGGACCGTAATCTTCAATACCTGAGCATGGTTGAGGTCCTGTTCGGATATCCTATCGACGGCGTGGTGCTGACCATCGGCTGTGACAAGTCTACTCCGGCACTGCTGATGGCAGCATCCACTGTAGACATACCATCGATTTGCCTCTCTTCTGGACCGATGATGAATGGCTACTGGAAAGGAGAACGAGCAGGATCGGGTACCATCGTCTGGAAAGCCAGAAAGCTGTTTGCAGCCGGTGAGATAGACGAGGAGGAATTCATTAAGATTGTCGTCGACACCACTACCTCACCGGGATACTGCAACACTATGGGTACGGCGACCACAATGAATTCCCTGGCCGAAGGCCTGGGCATGTCCCTGCCTGGTTGCGCGGCCATTCCAGCCCCGCTCAGCGAACGAGGTGAAATGTCGTACCAGACCGGCCTGCGCATTGTGGAGATGGTGAAGGAAGACCTAACGCCTTCCAAAATCTTGACGCGTGAGGCCTTTGAAAATGCGGTGATCCTGAATTCATCCATTGGCGGTTCTACCAACTCTCCCATCCATATCAATGCCATCGCCCGGCACATTGGCGTAGAATTGGATATCGAGGACTGGGAAAAGGTCGGATTTGAAATCCCCCTTCTGGTCAACTTGCAGCCAGTGGGTAAGTACCTTGGCGAAGATTATCATCGGGCCGGCGGTGTTCCGGCTGTTATGAATGCACTGCTCAAGGCAGACAAACTCCACGAATTTGCCATCACGGTCAATGGAAAAACAGTGGGTGAGAATTATGCCGAAACGACCACGCAGGATACGGACGTGATCCGGCCTTACCAGAATCCAATGCTAAAAAATGCCGGTTTCGTCGTCCTCAAGGGAAATTTATGTGACGCGGCAATAATGAAAACTTCTGTAATTAGCGACAGTTTTCGTTCTCAGTACCTTTCCAAGCCGGGAAGCAAGAACATCTTCGAGGTCCGTGCCATCGTTTTTGAGGGACCAGAAGACTACCAAGCACGCATTAATAATCCTCAGCTCAACATTGACGTAGACTGCATCCTCGTCATCCGTGGCTGTGGACCGGTTGGCTATCCCGGTTCAGCAGAAGTGGTCAACATGCAACCGCCGGACATACTGATCCATCAGGGAGTACTCGAACTGCCGACCCTGGGCGACGGACGTCAGAGCGG
>Ga0209752_1001130_pt1 | contig 13139 bp, 14 predicted proteins | sample METZYME_3_250m_FD_187548 | JGI IMG/M metagenome (GOLD analysis project Ga0209752, IMG submission 187548) | Marine microbial communities from oxygen minimum zone in mesopelagic equatorial Pacific - METZYME_3_250m (SPAdes) (version 2) | ecosystem: Environmental > Aquatic > Marine > Oceanic...
AACTTTTGAAGTTGGTAACGACTCCTTTGTGATCCGCATTTGAACGAGGATGCCCCAGCACCTTTGCTGACACCTCTCGCCGAGACCTGTCATGGCTCTGAGCTTGGTTCACATCCAGAACCGAATCAGATTACCGATTTCTTCTCCACTCGTAGGTAATGTCCGCCAGTTGCTCTTTGTTCGTTGCCCATGAGTTACCGTCAAAACTGGCATATCCACGGTTGCGGATTACAAACCCCATGGCTTCATAGAACTTTTGAGCGCCTTTGTTTAGCTCAAAAGTACTTAAGGAAAGAAATTCATTTTTCTCTTTTGCCTGCTGAATGAATTGAGAGCCCAAGGCTTGGCGCTGATAGTCCACATGGATGAAGAGATCTCGTACGACCTGTCCTTCGAGTCGCATAAAACCAACGAGTTTACGACTGGTTTCTTCACGAGCGACAGTAATGAAGCCAGGATTGAGAGAACGGAGAAATTCTAGATGCTCGCGTACGGATTCGGGTCGGGTATCTTCTTTTACCCCTATGGCTTGGCTCAAAGACTTACGCCATATGGTAAGTAGCTCAATTTCGAATTCTTCGCTATAACGGACAAAAACGATCTCATCTTTCATAAGACACTGATCTATATAGTTATTTATTGTTTTGAATATGAGTATAGACGCATCAGAGGCGCGAATGTCGCGACCGTCACCCAGCGGAGTATCAACGTGATGGAAGTGGGAATAAAGGAATCGGCGTCGAAAGAAGAGGCTACTAGAAAATTAATCCAACTAGCACCTACGCCTCTTGCCGATGACCACGAATCAAGTTGATGCCGTGCGCACATCCGACCGTTAGTACGCCCGTTATCGTCAATATAATTTCGTTGTCGTGTCCGAAGACATGGGAAACCCCGAGAGCCATGACGACCAGACCGACAATCCCGATGATTAAGGTGTCCGATGAGCGATGACGTCGCCACGAAGAAAAAAACGCGAAGCCTCCAATCGGTAGCGCCAAAGCTAACAGGGCGATGTGCGTCAGGGTATCCACACCAGCCAGTAAGCCAAGCAAAGCAGGGGCGCTGAGCGCGGCAATGGGAATAGCGACGCAATGAATCAGGCATAGTCCTGAAAGCGTGAGTCCTAAAGCATCGAAGCGCATAAGTGCGTCAAATCGGAAAGACCGCCGACTATATCAAGCCTCTAACGCCGAAGCCCCAAATAGCTGGAGCATCGTGACAGTCGATTTTTCTGGCCATCGATAATTTACCTACGCCTCTCGCCGAGACCTGTCATGGCTCGCTGGTGAAAGCGGGACTCGAATGTCGTTGGTTTAGTTTCTTTAGAAGCCAGAAGCCCAACCAAGTGCTTGTGATCGCCTTGAACAACTGGTGGATGGTTATGGGCAGAGACCAAATAAAATTTGCGAGGGTGTCTGGAAGAACGATGTAAGAGTAAGGCTTCAAAAATTGATAAAGGAAAGGAAGGTATTTGCTTACGAAAATGTCGTTCGAGAGGGAAAGCACCGTCGCATCACTTGATAACACAACTCCCAATGCCCAAAGGCAAAGACCAATTTGAAAGGGCGTGGTCCAAATACAGACGTATGCAAATACTCGAAGGAAGGCTTTCATTTGTGAAAATCTACACCTCCCACCGAGACGTGTCATGGGTCGACTGGTAGGATTTGAAGTCGTGGTGTTCCTACCAGATAGGTCTCGTTGGCGAGCGTGAGTAACCGCTGGTCGATCCGGGTCGGAGCAGGACTTCTTATCCTGCTAATGGTCGGTTATGCCATTCGTAGCTACTTGTTACCTGAGCAGACGGTCGTTGTGTTTCTTCAGCATGCAGAGTCTGTGGACTGGGTACCGGCCACGCGAAACCCACTCTTTGAGGGTGGTCGAGTGGAATTTGCGGCGCATGATCTTGTGCAACTAGCGGGTGAAAACTTGGGAGAGTGGCATGAGGTGGCGACCGTTAGTTTCGAAGATGAAGCGTCCTATCAGACATTCCTTGCACGTATAGATGCGCAACAAAACCTCGCGCAATATCACGTGTTGTGGGCGGAACCGATGGCGCCGGAATTGCACTTCCAGATAAATCTCCGATTACGGGGCTTTCTGGATGACGATACGGTTGATGTCGGGGCGCGAGCTCCGATGGAGTCAGTGATTCCAGATCCACGCTACGCACACCGTTGGACCGAGCTCTTTACTGGATCGTATCGGGGTGAACTCGTGTTGCTCAACTTCAATACCTACAAAGAATCACCAGAGGTCCTCGACGACAAACAAGGTGGCGATGTGGACAGTGAAGAAGTCTTCGAGCGATACAAAGAGAAGGCTTTCCGGGTGCTAGGTAGAATGGGTGCCCAAATAGATCAGGTGGGCAGCATCGACGGCGTCGTGATCGGGCCCAGTGCCCGCAATTATGACGCTTACGGATTTGTTCTCTATCCATCGGTCCCGGCTTTCGAGATGGTGTTTACTGCAAAAGAAAGAGTGGACGCTCAGGTCCACCAACGTGCTGCACTGAGCGCCGAAGGTTCGGCGGGCTACTGGGCCAAGCCTTATGACGAATTTAGGTTGCGGACTAAGTGATGGGACCGCCTCCGTTCTGGTTCATTATTTAAATTATTAATTTGAAGGTGGTCTAATTCCTTCGGAGCAATCCCGTCCCGGTTCGACTCGGACTCTGGGTACCAACCTCCTCCTCATACAGTTGATAACCTATTGAAATGATAGCCATTATTGTTCTTGTCGCGTTCGAAAATGCGTCAACAATCATGGGTCGTAACGTCGCGAGAAACTGTAAAGCCTGATGGAGTTCTCAAAATGTAAATTCAGGTAGGCGATCCTCGCGCTAGATGGCGAGGGGTCGTGCATCCGTCGCTTGATAGCTGGCGGAATTGGCGACTGCTACTTTATGAGATCTGTGGTGATTAGCTAGGGGTCGAACCGTGTTACGTGGACTTTAGTGACTGAACCCCGATAAGTTCCATGCTTTAGAAGCCGCCGCGGAGCTGGCACTATCATTACAAATCAGGAGGCCGACGATGGCAAAGACGTCCAATCTAGCGAATGAGTCAAAGCGGGTCTCACCTATCGTCTCCCGAATGACTGGCAAAAGGGCCCACGAAGCGCGCGAACGAGTTTTGGCAAACATCGATGCGCTAAGTCTCAACGCCAACCTGCTCGAACTCGAGACAAAGGGATACACGGTCTTATCTGGGGTTCTGTCTGACGATCGGATTGAACGTGCGAAGACGGCCATATTGCGCAGGGTAGAAAGTAAAACGGGTAAGAAAATCGATCCTGACACGGCTACCGCCGAAGACTTTAGTGGTATGCAGTATCAGCACTATCTGATTTTTGATGATCCGGTTTTTTCGGAGATACTACTTGAGCCTAAACCACTTGCGTTGATTACCTATCTACTGGGCGAAAGCTGCGTATTGTCATCTATGGGCAGTCATTTTCGGGGGCCAGGCGGTACACCTCTTCCCGCACACGCGGACGGTATTCAGGTTGGCATGACCGAGACATCTTTGGTTGCTAACTGTAATTATGCGCTTACTCCGTACAGTGAGGAGGCGGGTGCCGTGGTCCTGTTTCCGGGCAGCCATCGCAAAAACCGACAACCCACACCGCATGAAAATTGGATGGTGGGCCACGAAACTTTTGCGGAGGTCATCGCGAAGAATCTCGAATCCGAAGAGCTCGATGTTCTGGAATGGACCGTTCCAACGGGTGCGGTAACTATGGACATCAATCCTGGCGATGCGGTGGTGTGGCATGGTAATTCCTGGCACGGGGGTTGGCGCCGCGATTTGCCTGGCACGCGCATTAATCTTGCCGCGTATTTCTGCCGACAGCATCTCTCGACTCAGGAGAGGCGTGGTGACGCGCGCTATCCCGAGGTGTTTGAGCGCTATGCTAATGAGCCCCGGTTTGCTCGCCTGATGGGCGAAAAGATCTTCAACGGCTGGCGTGAGGAAGGGCCAGATTTCACTGGTACGAAGGACGCGCCGAGCGGACTGTTCGACTAAAGCGGCAAATACTGCTTCGTTAATAACTACTCCTATCGGCGAGATACGGCGTAGAGGGACAGACATGACAGAAGTGATTACGGGCCCGTTGTGGGCTGCTAGAAACTGGTCCGCGGAAGCGGGTGAAGGCAGTATTCATGACGATAATACTGCGGCGGAACTCGGTTTTCGTGGCGGTACCGTCGCCGGCGATGTCCATATGAACCAATTTCCACCAGTGCTGCTGAAAATTTTCGGCAATGAGTGGTTCGAGCATGGCAATCTATCGTTGAGTTTCAAGAATGCGACGGTCGATCTGGAAAAAGTTCAGGTATTTGCTGAGGTCAGGGAAACGGGTTGTGACTCAGTTCGGGTCTGGATGGAACGAGAGGACGGTTTGCTGGTTGCGACAGGGACTGCAGCCGTGGGTGATCATTCTGCATCGGAGCTTCGTAAGAAGGATCTTCGCCCGTGTGATCCAAGTGAACTGCGTATCCTAAATCGTTTACGACCCGGGATGTCACTGGGTGAATACGATGTGCATACCTCACCTGAAAAGCAGTTCCATCGCTATGACACGAACGTAATGAGTGACCCTCTTATATGGTTTCGGGAGGAGTCACCGTGGGGTGAACCCCTCGGCGCGCCATGTACGGTCATGGAATATCTTTGGGCCTATCCCATGCAGGGTCTGGCTCCACATGTAGGCGAATCAGTTGGGCTCTTTGGCGCGATCGAGATTGGCTTCGAAGAAGGTCCGTTCCTCCTGAACAGAGACTATCGCCTGGTTAGTCGAGTTGTTAGCGTTGGTCAGAGTCCTCAAACAGAATATGTCTGGTACGAAACCGATGCTTACGACAAACAAGAGAAAAGGGTCGCGAGATTGTTTATGCAGTCGCGCGCGATGAAAGCGTCCTCACCCGAATACAGCGAGTAACCGACCCGAAAGCCACAGCAATCTGCCTAGGCACGTCACGAACAATCGTACCTCTTGGGTAATCCCCGCATTTCTAGCAGCTACTTATACCTCTCGCCGAAGCCTTTCTTGCCTTGTTGATCGGCCCTTAGTGTTCTGTACCAAGGGAGCAGCGGCTGCAAAGAAGACGAGAAGTAACATATCTTCTTCGATTTCAAAAAAGGAATGACTCTCCGTCGCCCCGACGAACACAACGCTACCTGGGCCAACAGATTTTCTTTCGCCTGCAATTTCCATCATGGCTTGACCTTCAAGGATGTAGTAGACCTCGTCGTCGTCATGTGGCGATTGCATGTCATCGGAACCTTTGCTCAATCGATATAACCCGCAACTAAGCGATGGAAGGCGCATGAACTCTACGTACTCCACGGGGTCTCCCGTGAACCGTTCTTTTACCTCATCAAGGTCGCATAATTTCCATGGGCTTTCCGGCATTAGTCTGCTTCCTGTTCCGAGATGTATTTCCTCATGGCTTCTAAAGAAACGATCTCTAGGTTACGACGGTTGGTGTGAATCAAAAGACTCTTCGAAAGTCTTAATAGTGCTCGTGACAATGACTCGGACGTCATACCGAGATAGTTGGCCAGTTCAGATCTTTTCATGGGTGTTGGAATCCTGGTGGTATCGAGTCCAATCCGACGGAGTTTTTCCTCTATCTCAATGATCCATCTTGCCAATCTGACGTCCACTCTCGAAGGCTTGAGACTCAGGCGCTGAGACGTCAACGCTGTATAGTTCTTTTCGAGTACCTCTAGCAGTCCCGCAGTATTCTGTGAGTTTCCAATATAGGGCACCGAGACCGTACACAAATTTGTTTCTCCCAAACTACTGGCAGATTCCAATCGTTGTGCATCCAGTGATCCCCAACCGAACCACTCTCCGGGGTAGAAAAATCCAGTGACGTCTTCATCGCCCCGTCGGCCGGTAACAAAAGTCTTGATTACACCCGTCCGCACATAGAAATATTCTTCGACCTTTTCGCCGGCTCGATAAAGGTAATTTCCTGATGACAGTGTTCGGGTTCTGCTGAGTGCATCGGAAGGGGGAGCGCTGTGGCCTCCAACAACGGCAGCGAGACAGCTATGTCTCATGAAACATTGAGCGCACAGGTGTTTGAACGCGAGGGATCGCACGTTGCTTTGATCATTGTTGCGTAGCGTTTTATGCATAACCTGTTTTCCGGGGGAGGTGGCTTAGCGTGAGCGCACGAATGTTGTATCGGTTGATCCGGATAAGTCGCCCAGTTCGTATTTAAGTGCGTCTATCGCTTGATCTCTACCCGCAGATTCCCGATACGCTTCAATTACTGAGACCAAAAGCGCCAACAATGCCTCGCTTTTCTCTATTTCGGCATCATCTGCTTTTTGACACAAAAGCTCTATCTCTTGGCGTGCTAGCGCGTACTTTGTACTGTCGGCGGTCATAGCGGGTGGTCCGCCGTCCTCCCTAGAAATAGTAGCTTGTGACGCTTTGTTGAGGGCTGGCCCTGTCGGGGAGCCAATCAGTCAATTGCAGACACATACGTCGAGCGTACGATTTCAGAAAATTAACGCTTTGATTAAAGTCAAAAACGAGCAATTAAATGGGTCAGACCTATGTCTCTCGCCGAGACTTGGGTTACCCCACTGTATGGCAGAAGAGGGTCGTCGATACGCCGAATATCAGTGATTCAAGCAGGATGTAGTCGCTCGTCATTCTCCGTTGGCGTCGAAGCGCTCAGCGAAAAACGGCCAGCAATCTCACTTCGATACTCCGACGTGGAGGCACATCGCGCGGTGCTGCGGGGTTGTCGAACGACGTGTGAGGACATGTTTGAGCGTAATTGTCTCGCGTATCCAGTTGTTTGATGAATAACACCTCGTCCGTCCGCATCCGGTCGAAATACCAAAACTCGTGTTCTGGATTAAACAAGGGCATCGCTGATTTATTTGAAGTGTTGTTGCCCGTGTAGTAGTAGTCGACGACGTCGTTTTCGGCAATTGTTGTAGCGTCAATCACGGCAAGCGAATTGCTCCGTGCCTCGTGGTCGAAAGGTTGCCACGAGTTGTACCAGGCAAAATCCGCGCCGTTGTAGTCGGCTGGATCGAGATGGCGTGATTCAATGGTTTTGAGAGAGGTAGATCGCGGGTCCGCTAGACTGTAATCGCAATGGACGAATCTGGCGTATGCGCTGTTGAAATTAGATTTGTCCTCGGTCCGAACAACGTGGTTGGTGATAAAAACCTCGCTCGCACCAGTAACCGTTCGTGTTAGCCGTTCGATTTCCGAGTAGTACAAGGACTTCACCGAATCCTCGTCACCAAAGTCCGTAACCGTCGATAAGTGATCCACGAGCACAAAGCCGTTTACATCGAGACTTAATTCATCGCGTTTGGCACGCGCATCGCGTATGAACACGTTGTGTTTGCTTGTGTTTGCGCGTCTAGATTCGCGGCTTCCGATGCTGGCTAACTCCCCTCGATGACGCCACTCCTCATTGAGGTAACGAACTTCCGTTTTAACAGATACGGTCATTTTCAGCTCCTGTAGCCACCTCTTTCGCGTTCAATACCAAGTCAAACCACGGGCTAGTATGCACCATCGTCACCCGTCAAGCCCTCAACAAGAAGCAGACGGCAAAGACTTATTACCAAGGGTCGTAGGAGCCGAAACTCCAAAGGTGACCTTCTAAGTCTTTACATGAGTATTCCCTGCCTCCGTAATCCTGATCAACGATATCCAAAACGATTTCTGCTCCAGCAGTCCGTGCTTTCTCATAGTGGGCATCCACGTCTTCGACGATCATATAAATGCCAGCGGTGTTACAGCCATCTAATTGCAAGGGTGACTTGTTTAGTCGTCCTACAGGGTCGTCAGCATCTCTGTGACCATCCCCCAACATAATCATTGCCGTGCCGCAGACCAGTTGAGCATGCGTAATGCCGCCGATCTCATTAGGAACGACTAGATGTTCTTCAAATCCAAACGTCGCGCACAACCATTCGATGGCTTTTACGCAATCCTGGTACCGCAAAGTAGGAATTATTGTTGTCTTCATATCGTTGTGTGGTCGTTTCGAATTGCCGCAGGTTTCGCCATCCCCAACGTACACCGCCCTCCGGGGCTTGTCATCGCGTTTGAAATCATCTTGAGATCAAGGAATGCGTGCGCCGCACGAAAGAAGATCAGGCTGAGACCTGGAGGCCGGATCGGTCTCTTTTGAGCGTTTTTGTGTGACGGACTCCACCTGGCACCCACCACCCAGCAACTTTTCGCACAGTCGGATCTTTATCCGACGCATGGGCTAGGACAAGTGCCTCAGACACATCTCCATTCCGATGAACAGAAGGCCCCAACAAATCAGCCGCCATTTTACGAACCATGCGATCCGGATCGTTCAACAACATATCGAGCGCAATTGGCAAGACTTCCTTTTCGGCAGGGCGGCAAGCCCCTTTCTTGCATCTATCGCAGGCTAACGCGTGCATAGCTGCGCCTCGAACGTGTGGATTGGAGTGCTTCAAATTATCGATCAATCGTGGCAAAGCCTCGATATCCATGAAGTGGTCGAGGAGTCTGCAACAAGCGATGCGGACATCGTCGTCGTTATGCAAAAGCCCGTCTCGCATTGCTGGTAACGCAGCCGCGCCCGTATCCATGAGCCGACGGAAGGATTCCTTGGCTCGGTGTGGTATCGCGAGGCTTTCGACGATACAACCGTAGTCGGTTGGGGCTATACCACCTAGAGTTGATATTCGACACGACCGCATAAGAAACATTTGTGATTCGGTGAGCGGCGACAATACGCCCCTCACCAAGAAGTGTCATGGCTATGTCTTTTGGTAGGTGGGGTTTCGCTCTGCTGGACAGCACCTACTTTGTTACTGTTATCCATCTGGTTACCTCTACAAGAAATGGCACGCCATGGATTTCGATATTCCAGAAGACATCGAAGCGCTATTGAAACGTCTCGACATATTCATCGACGATGTGATCAAACCGCTCGAGCAGACTGACGATAACGAACGTTTTTTCGATCACCGTCGCGAGGATGCCCGTACCGATTGGGAACGCGATGGACTCCCGAACGAGGCGTGGGAAGCACTGCTGGACAAAGCTAAACGGTTGGCGGACGACGCCGGTTTTTATCGCTATCCGTTCCCAAAGCAATACGGCGGTATGGATGGCACCAATCTTGGTATGGCAATTATCCGAGAGCACCTCGCAACGAAAGGTCTAGGTCTACACAACGACTTGCAGAACGAGCATTCCATCGTCGGCAATAACGTTGGGCTGTTATTGATGCTGGAATATGGGACCGACGAACAAAAGGCGGAGTGGGTCAACGATCTTGCAGAAGGTCGGCGCGGCTTTGCGTTCGGTATTACCGAGCCTGACCACGGCTCAGACGCTACGCACATGGAAACCCGCGCTGTACGAGAAGGCGACGAATGGATCATTAACGGTGAGAAAACGTGGAATACCGGTATTCATAAGGCGAAATACGACTTAGTGATGGCCCGGATCAGCGGACAAGCTGGCGACGCAAACGGTATCACCGCGTTCTTAACGCCCATGGCCGCCGCCGGTGTGAAGATCGAGGAAATGTTGTGGACCTTCAATATGCCCACCGATCATGGTCGTGTCTCATTCACGAACGTACGCGTTCCACAGACCTCAATCTTCGGCGGCGAAGGCCGTGGCCTGCAGGTCGTACAACATTTCTTTAACGAGAACCGCATTCGCCAGGCGGCGTCAAGTTTAGGAGCTGCACAGTTCTGCATCGACGAATCTGTGGCCTATGCTCAAACGCGCAAACCGTTCGGCAAGGCCCTAGCTGGTAATCAGGGTATCCAGTTCCCCCTTGTCGAGCTTGAAACTCAGTGCGAGATGCTTCGAGCACTGATTCACAAGACTGCATGGTTGATGGACAAAAACGGTGCCTTCTCGGTCTCGGACAAGGTGTCGATGTGCAACTACTGGGCAAATCGCCTCTGCTGTGAAGCGGCCGATCGCGCGATGCAGGTACACGGCGGCTTGGGGTACTCGCGGCACAAACCTTTCGAACATATATACCGACACCACCGCCGCTACCGTATTACGGAGGGCTCGGAGGAAATTCAGATGCGTCGTATCGGGGGATACATGTTTGGCTACATGGAACAGCGTGCACCCAAAGGCGTTAAGGAGAGTTGAATGGACTCGACGTTGGAGAAACGTCTCGCCCGGGTCCTCGTCCGCGAGATCCCAGGCTGTGCGGGTCTAGTATCAACAGAGCGATTATCAGGCGGTGCAAGCCAAGAAACGTACAAGGTCATTGTCAATGGGGAGAGTGGAGATAGGCCGTTGTGCCTACGTCGTGCCTCCGAGGGGATGGAGCTCGATATTGAGAGCGAGTTACAGGAGTCCGTCGGTCTACCGATAGAAGCGTTACTCATGATTACAGCCCGAGAAGCATCCGTGCCAGAACCGGAAGTCCATTATGTTTTGGCCGAACAAGACGGTCTTGGTGAAGGGTTCATCATGCAATGGCTGGAAGGCGAAACTCTCGGTGCGCGCATCGTTCGTTCAGACGAGTTCAGCGATGTTCGCCCTAGTCTAGCGCGCCAGTGCGGCGAGATTCTTGCGCGTATCCACGCCATCGATATCGAACCGACGGGTCTCGGCGAGAAATTACGGACACAAACCCCAGAGAACCTGGTCAATCAGACTTGGGAACGCTACAAACGGTTTAAGACGCCACAACCGATGATCGATTACTCGGCACGCTGGTTGCTGGAGCACTTGCCGACCAACTACGAAGCCACGCTCGTCCACAATGACTTTCGCAATGGCAACCTGATGATTGACGCGACGGGCATCGTAGGGGTGCTTGATTGGGAGATTTCGCACATCGGCGATCCCATGCGGGACTTGGGTTGGATTTGCACCAACTCCTGGCGTTTCGGTCGTGCCGACTTACCCGTTGGAGGCTTTGGCGAGTACGAGGATTTGGCTGACGCATACGAATCGACGTCAGGTCGAAAACTCGATCGAGAGCACGTCAAGTTCTGGGAGGTGTATGGCTCATTTTGGTGGGCCGTGACAACCCTTGGCATGGCTGACCGGTTTCGCGTTGGCCCTGATAAGACCGTGGAACGTCCGGCCATTGGTCGACGTTGTTCCGAGGGCCAGATCGACTGCGCTAACCTAATCATTAGTGGGTCGGTGACGCTCGTCGATCCGCCGCAGCGGAAGGACGATGATATGCCGGGTATCGACGAGTTAGTCGTCAGTGTGCGCGATTTTCTTCGGGAAGATGTGTTGGATTCGTCCCATGGCCGAACAAAGTTCCTCGCGCGCGTTGCCAGCAACTCACTTGATGTCGTACTGCGCGATCGAGCGCTCGGGTCCGAACATCGGCGCCGCGAGCTCGAGCGGTTGCGCGCGATCTTTGAAAGCGAAGAAGAGCTTTCGGTTCTTCGGTGGCGACTTGTTCATGCGTTGCGTGAAGCCGAGATTCCATTAGATGACGTTGGTGTGATCGCACATCTTGGCGACACAGTGGCCAATCAGGTGGCTATCGATCAACCTCGATATTCTGGTCTCGCCACTGCGCTTGCGGCAAGCTAGAAACGGAAACAACTCACTTCCGGATGCTTCACTATGTCTCTCGCCGAGACTTTTCATGTCGCTAGAGATCGGTCCAGGGCCGGTCAGCCCAGGTGGCGTTGCGTACAAGAACTATGCGATTTTCAGAACGCCCGTCCGCAAAAACTTAAAAATGCACCAAGTCGAAAAGGCACAGAGGAGATGCCAGATGCCGTGCATTTGAATTAATGAGTCTGGATCGCACCAAGGGTCTCCCGGACGCCCTCTAAGCCATATCGCGAAAGCCAAGACGAAGGTGACTGTGCCTAAGAAGAACCACGGCGAATAAGAGCGCTTATGTCGAGCGCGTTGGGGCGACAATACCGCTGGTAGCCAAAACAACAAAATCCACCAATATCGGTCGGGCTGTTCTAGCATCTCGGAGGGCATGATCCCGAAAATTGCGGCGACCACGAAGCCAACAAGCCCTGACCACCACCTAAAGCTTGGAGACCAGAACCTATAAAGGCTCTCGGAAATTGCCCATAGTGCGATAGACAAACTCCAGAGATCCAGATGAATGCCTAATCCACTGCCAAAAATCCAACGACCAACCGCATAAACGACGACGATGACCGCGTAAGTCATTAAGAACCGCTGGGATGACCAACGACCCATTTCGCCGACGTTTATCAACCAAGGTAAAAGGATGTACATGATCATGCCGACGTTGTCTGCCCAACCGCCCCAGTAGGTATTCGTACCGTGCATCAGCATCGATCCTGCTCCGAGCAAAACAACTGCCGATGCGTAGATGATGAAAATTGGATTGCGACCGTCGAATCGATCGCTTTGGTGTTCGCTTGATGGGTCTTGCATCAAAACGTAAAGCATCAAGATTCCAGCCACCATGAAACCTAAATTGCTTAGGGCGTTAACGGGTTCTCGAAAAATTCCGGTCTGCACTCGTTCGCACCAGCGTGAAACTTCGCCGAGTGATCGAAGCGATTCTTCAGCTGGTCCCCAACCCATTGTGCCAGCCAATACGTATAGGAATAGAAAACCGACGCTAAATAGTGAGGCAGAAACAAATGGTTTCGTTAAGTACATAGCTTGGTCTGTAAAGTCTCAATTTTTCAGCAATCCGACGGGTTGCTTACGTCGCCCATGGGTTGCAAGCCGGCATCGACAACTCTCCAAGCAACCCACATAAACAACAATATTGGGCAATGCGGTTGCCCCTCTCGCCGAGACCCATTATGGATCTTCGATCCCGAAATTTCTCTCAGCGTGCGCGGTCGTAAATTATCAATCTTCTCAATCGCCTATTTGGCGTACCCGCTCTTGCGTCATTTTTCTTCGGCGAGTTGCTCGTCGATACGATGGGGCCTTGATTGACGCCCTCGGTAGCGTGCATTCGGCGGCTCCAGAAGCGACAGCTTTCTGTCATTCATATCGTCGTAATGTCTGAAATCGTTAGGGTTAAAGTAATCCGCCGTCCAGCTGGCATGGTGAGGTGAGTATTTGTAGAACACGGTGTTCCGTTTAGCGGTTACGTTCCACGGCAACGTGCCGTGGATCAAGGCTTCAGTAAAGATGATGGC
>Ga0209752_1001131_pt1 | contig 13137 bp, 10 predicted proteins | sample METZYME_3_250m_FD_187548 | JGI IMG/M metagenome (GOLD analysis project Ga0209752, IMG submission 187548) | Marine microbial communities from oxygen minimum zone in mesopelagic equatorial Pacific - METZYME_3_250m (SPAdes) (version 2) | ecosystem: Environmental > Aquatic > Marine > Oceanic...
AACGTCTATGTGGCGGACAGCGCAGACGTTATTGGCAACGTGGAAATCGGAAGTGGATCGAGTGTCTGGTTTAATACCGTGCTAAGAGCAGATAACGACTTGATCCGTATCGGCACCGGCAGCAATATTCAAGATGGGACGGTCATTCACGTGGATGAAGGCATCCCCACACTCATTGGTGATAATGTCACGGTAGGCCACAACACGATGATCCACGGCTGCACCCTGGAAGATGGTTGTCTGGTAGGTATTGGTACGACAATACTGGACTATGCCGTCGTTGGGGCACATTCCATTGTTGGCGCCAACTCCTTGATTACGGAACGAAAGACTTATCCCCCACGGTCTTTGATCCTCGGATCTCCGGCTAAAGTCGTGCGAGATCTAACCGATGAGGAAGTGGGCCTACTGGAGTGGACAGCGGCACACTACAGCAAGAACGCAGCTCATTTTCGTGACAATCTCAGAGCAGTTGACTGAAATTCCTATCAGAGTACGTCACGCGACGATGGTGGCACAGGCTCAACTCGAGTAATCACCTGAGAGCTTAAGCCGCTGAATCTTTCCGGATGGTCCTTTAGGTAGCTCATCAAGAACATATATATGTTTGGGTGATTTAAACTGCCCTAGTGCCTTGATGCAAAATTCGCGTAGTGCATTTTCATCGAGTTGCTGACCAGGATTAGGGACCACACAGGCAGCAATGTCCTCACCATACTCAGGATCGGGTACAGCAATCGCCGCTGCCTCAAGGATCCCAGGAAAACGATAGAGCACATCATCGATCTCTCGCGGTGAGATGTTCTCGCCACCTTTGATAATAATTTCCTTAATTCTGCCAGTTACATAGACGTATCCCGATCCATCTTTATAACCTAGATCGCCAGTTCGGTACCAACCGTCTGTTGAAAACGCCTCACGTACTGCCTGCTCATCATTCAGGTAGGTACGCATCAGATTCGGCCCCCGCACTTCGATTTCGCCCACGACCTCGTTTTTGCAATCTGCACCTTCACCGTCTCTGATACGAATTTCATTGCCGCAGGGCAGACCCGGTGACCCAATCTTCTGCTGTGCGGGATCCAACGGATTGGACAGAATCTGGGCAGCTGTTTCCGTAATACCCATGGTTTCAACCATTGGGATTCCAAATCTCGCCACAAATGCCTTGTGTACGGCGGGTGCCAATGGTGCAGAAGCACAACGGCCAAACCGGACATTGCTCAGTTGAGATTCCGTGGTGTGCTGTGTAGCCTCTTCCGTACCCAGCAGATAGGAAATCATCGTCGGCACGACACTGAACCAGGTACAGTCTTCTTTCACAACCCAGTGCCAGAATCTGTGCGCGCTGAACTTCCTCGGCATGACCACAGATGAACCACTCACCAGCGGGGCCATAACTGTCACGACCTGGCCATTAATATGGCACAGGGGCAATACACACAATGCTCGATCACTGTTGCCCAGATGATGTGCAGAACAGGTGTTGGCGCCTCCAGCTAACAGGCTGGCATGGGTATGGATCACTCCCTTAGGCCGTCCTGTGGTTCCGGACGTGTAGATCAGTAACGCATCATCAGCAGATCGAGGCGGGTCTGTATCTTGGTGGTTTTGAGTTTCTAGGAGTTGCAAACCGCCGTCACCTGCGACCCGATGTACTTTCACCTGTTGACAAGAGGCAATAACTGCAGCGCTCGCCAGATCAGCATGGTCATCGTCGGTAAATAGTTGCCGGATACCAGAATGCTTGATCACATAGCCCAGGGTGTCAATACCGGCTACGGAATTAAGCATCAACGACACACGTCTGCTGTACATGCAGCCCAGAAAAAGCTCGAGTGCTGTTCGCCCATTGGCCATCAGCATCCCAACAGTCTCACCCTCAGAAACACCTGAATTGGTCAGGTGGGGCCGAAGCCGGGCTGCAGTCTGACGCTGCTCTCCCCAAGTGACCTTGCCATGAGTTTCTGGAAAAACGGCAAACACCCGATCGGGAAATTGTTTTGCCCCGTAATCAAGCACAGACCTGACAGTTTGACCTTTTATGTCCGCTAACGGTGCGAAACCGGTCGCCGGCCTACTTACCATACTGGTTCCAGTAGTCGGCTAAAAGCACATCTTCGATCGGTTCATTGACAGGAATTGGATGCACGATGCGGACAATGTTGAGGTAATGACGATAATTAACGTTGTCACTCACACTGTTACCACCCCAGGTTCCACAACCCATGGAGAGCGAGAATGGAAGACCATTATCGAAGCTCCCGCCAGTCGCGAAACAATGTGCCTGATTGACGATCACACGACAGGCCGGCAAGCTCAGGCCAATCTTTACCGCTCGCTCCGCATTGCTACTGTGCAGCCCGACTGAGTGACCCGCTCCCTGATAGCCGTATATTGCCCGCACTTGTTCACAGGCTGTGCCGAAATCCGACGTACGGTACAGCGTCAAAACGGGTGAGAGTTTTTCGCCGGAAAATGGATATGCAGGCCCTGTCCCGCTCTCCAGCACAACCAATATACTCGTACCCGAATCAACTCGCTCTAAACCCGCGAGATTAGCAATTTCCGTAGCCGAGCGCGCCAGGATCGCCGGATTGAGGCTCCCGTTGACCCACATGGTGTCTTGCAGGATCTGTTTTTCTGCCGGATCGAGAATGACAGCACCCTGATCGACAAGCGCCTCACAAAACCGGTCATAGGCATCATCGACGACAATCACACTATTTTCCGATGAACAACTCGTTGCGTGATCAAAACACTTTGAAGCGATAATTTTTTCTGCTGCCAGACTGCAATCAGCGGTCTCATCCACAATAACTGCGACATTGCCCTGTCCAACACCCACTGCCGGTGTGCCACTGGAGTAAGCGGCCCGAATGTTGTTCTGCGACCCCGTCGCGACAACCAGATCAACCTGTGACATCAATTCCCGCGTTGCTTCTCGGTTAACAGGGCTTGGCAGTTTCTGTACGAGATCCTCGGGTGCTCCAATCTGTTTGAGTGCAGCACGGAAGTACTCAACCAGTCTGCTGCCCGTCGCCTCGCCTTTGGGCGATGGCGCGAGAATTACCGCATTACCGCCCTTAACTGCATTGATAACTTTATTCGTGGGTGTAGCAACTGGGTTTGTCGATGGCGTTACCGCACCGACCACACCGACAGGTCGGGCAATTTCAGTCAGTCCAAGCTCTGGATACTCGGCAATCACTCCGACAGTCCGTATTTCCTTAAGATCACGAAGAAGACCCAGTGTCTTGCGATAATTCTTGAGTACCTTATCTTCGACAGAACCCAAACTGGTATCAGCGACCGCCTGTTCAGCAAGCAATCTATTCCGACCTGGCTCCATAACCACCCAGGCCAGAGCACAAACTGCGTTGTCTATTGCGGCCTGATCAAAGGTTTCGAATTCAGCCTGGGCAACCCGGGCCCGGGCGACTACTTCCGACACTGTATTAGCGACGCTCATAATATAATCCTTCTCGACGCCTCTTGCTGTTCCGGTGGGTGTCCGACTTGGAGCCAGTCCATACCCACGCGCTGACAAGTGCTCATTCTAACGCCAACCATCGCTGATGAAGATCCGACCATTTCGTTCAGAGTCCTCATCTGTCCAGAAGTATGGCAAGGTCTCGCCTTCAACTTGCCATTGTCGCCCTTCGAACCCATCATAGGCGCCACCTGATTTCATCACACAATAGTCCACCAGAACTGGAGAAAAAGATGCGAATCGGATTTATTGGCCTAGGCAACGTCGGTGGCAAACTTGCCAGCAGCTTGCAGCGCAATGGTTTCAATCTGATGGTCAGAGATCTTGACCGACAGGTGGCGACACCATTTATTGACCGGGGAGCACGGTGGGCTGAATCTCCTGCACAGATGACCCGACAGACCGACATGGTAATCACCTGTCTGCCGAACCCCAGTGCAAGCGCTGCAGTCATGGAAGCGCAAGACGGTATTCTGTCCGAAATGACGGACGGTAAAATTTGGGCTGAAATGAGTACCACTGACGAACATGAAGTGAAACGACTGGGTGAACAGGTTCTGGACGCGGGCGGCGAGGCGATCGATTGCCCGGTCTCAGGAGGATGCCATCGCGCCGCAACTGGAAATATCTCGATCTTCGTCGGCACCGAACGACCTACATTTGACCGCGCGTTTCCTGTTATCAGTGCTATGGGACGGCAGATCCTACATACCGGTCCCCTCGGGTCAGCCTCAGTACTCAAGGTAATCACAAACTACCTAGCCTCCGTAAACCTTGTTGCACTGGGAGAAGCCTTGATGACAGCAAAGTGTTCAGGCCTTGACCTAAATACAAGCTACGACGCAATTCGAATCTCATCCGGCAATTCATTTGTACACGAAACCGAAAGCCAGGTGATACTCAATGGCAGTCGAAATATCAATTTCACACTCGATCTGGTTGTCAAAGATATGAGTCTGTTTCAGGCCGTTGCTGATAGAACCAACGTGCCGCTAGAACTTGCTCCTCTATTGCTCGATATTTTTAAAGATGGTCAGAGCCGTTATGGACCGCGTGAATGGTCACCAAATATTGTCCGTCGACTCGAAGAGGCTTGTAATGAAAAACTGCTTGCCCCGGGCTTTCCCGAGGAGATTGTTGATGACGAACTCGAGTCTGCTGGATTCGAAGTCAGCCGAACACACTGATCCGTGATCTAATTTTTCTTTACCTGATCTGCAGTACTACCATGTCAAATCTTTCAATTCAGCCGACAATCATAAACGATAGGATTCGATCCATTGTGACCAGACAACCGGCACCGAGTCTATAACTGTGGCAATACTCTGGGTTCCGATCACGATTGCGGCCGCATTTTTCCAAAACCTTCGCTCGGCCGTCCAGCGCCACCTTAAATCTGAGCTCTCAGACATGGGTGCGGCTTCTGTGCGTTTCCTTTACGCCTGTCCTTTTGCTCTAGCGTGGCTTGTGCTTCTAACCCTTGGATTTGGATTGGACCTGCCGAGACCCAGTGCACCGTTCGTGGCCTGGATTATCACTGGGTCCATTGCACAGATTACTTTCACCTGTTTGCTGATGTGGCTTTTCTCATTCTCCAATTTTACGGTGGGTACGGCACTGTCCAAGACAGAGGTCATACAAGTCGTTGTACTCGAAGCCATACTACTGCGAGAACTGATATCCGGCTTGGCCACAGCCGCCGTTGTGATTGCGACTGCAGGCGTACTGATTATGACTGCCGGCAAATCTAAGCTTTCAATCGCAAGTCTGGCGTCCGGACTACGCCAGAAATCTACGGTAATCGGACTTGCCTGCGGTTTTTTTCTCGGACTTTCTGCTGTACTGTTTCGCGGTGCTGCACTGTCGCTGGAGGGCGATTCGATACTAGCAACGTCGGCCTATACCCTAGCAGTTGCAACCGTGTTTCAGAGTATCGTGATGCTTGCCTGGTTGTACTGCCGGGAACCCGGCCAGATTACAGGTACGATTACCCATTGGCGCCGCTGCGCCGCTGTCGGTTTTGCTGGATGGATAGCATCAATCTGCTGGTTCATTGCCTTTACACTAACCAACGCGGCCTTTGTGCGTGCCCTCGGCCAGATAGAGCTACTATTCACATTTCTAGCCTCTGTTCTTATTTTCCGAGAAAAAGTCAGCCGTAAGGAAATTGTAGGTGTCATGTTGCTTGTCGTCGGCATCGTAGTGCTGGTCATTGAAAAGACCTATTGAATCCGGAAACTTGATTGATCTGTCGTTACCCACGGAGAGAACTGATGAAAACCGGCTATGGACCACTTAACGGCATTCGTGTCGTCGATTTTACCCATGCGATGGCTGGCCCGACCTGTGCCTTGATGCTCGCAGACATGGGTGCTGAGGTAATCAAGATCGAGCGGGCACCATTCGAGGCTGATGAAGCACGTAATGCCAGCGATCCCTACTCCATCAATGGCGTGTCGGCCACCTACATGATCCTAAATCGTAACAAGAAAACATTGCCTCTTGATCTGAAGTCGCCAGAAGGCAGTGCTGTAGCAAAAAAGGTGCTGCTGGATGCCGATGTGGTCCTGGAAAATTTCCGCCCCGGTGTGCTCGAACGACTCGGTCTGGGTTACGAAAATATCTGTCGATTCAACCCTCAGATTATCTATGGCGCTATCAGTGGATTTGGACGAACTGGCCCATACAAGGTGCGTGCTGGTTTCGATCTCATCGCCCAGGGCATGTCCGGCATCATGAGTGTCACGGGTGAGGGGCCAGGGAGAAGCCCAGTCAAACCAGGCGTGCCCATGACCGATATCACCGCCGGGATCCTTCTCGCAATGGGTATCTGTGCTGCCCTTCGGCACCGCGAAGTTACAGGCGAAGGACAAATGGTCGACACCTCTTTATTCGAAGCGGGCATTGTCCAGACTTACTGGCACTCGGCGATAGCATTCGCCACCGGCACGGCGCCGGAACCACTGGGATCTGGACACCCGCTGAATGCTCCTTATCAGGCGCTGCAGACTGAAGACGGATGGATCACGGTCGGGGCTGCCAATGGGCCCACCTGGAAACGGTTTGCGGAAATTGTCGACCCCGACATGCTTGAGGACCCGCGTTTCTGTACCAACGAAGCACGCATGGAAAATCTCAAAGTCCTAGAGCAACATCTCAACAACAAATTATCCGCAAGAACCACCGAGGCCTGGCTGGATCTATTGGAGCAGGCAGGTGTACCCGCAGGTCCGATCAACACAATTGTACAGATGCACGATGATCCACAAGCGCTAGCACGGGAAATGGTGGTTACACAATCCCACCCTGACGCTGGCCCAGTCAAAACGCTGGGTTTGCCTGTTAAATTCTCACAAACGCCCGGCGGACCCAAACAACCAGCCTCTCGTTACGGTGAACACACGCGGTCGATCTTGCGCGACGTCGGCTACACTGATGAGGAAATCAGCACATTAATCCGCAGTGGGGTCACCGTCGCTGATGAACAATCGTCTGAAAGAAACCCTGATGAAACCTGAGCGACTTTAAATCTGCAGAGGTGGCGCTGGCATCCTGCCAAGCACCTGCTCACACCACCGGGCTGCACTGAGTAATCTGGGCTCTTCCAGCCTGGCCGCGATAAGCTGTATGCCCAGAGGCAGGTCGGATTGAGAAAGCCCTGAAGGCACCGTCACCGTCGGCAGCCCAGTGGACGTCCATGGGCCCTGAAACATCGCACTGCCAGTGACGCTAAGATCACCCGGTGCCGGCGTTGGTGTGGACGGCGTCAACAGCACCTGTGCCTTCTTCGATAATCTCTCAGCATCAGCAATAAACTGAACGCGACTCTCTAGCGCCCGCGAATAGGTCACTGCATCGATACCAAGGCCCGTTTCTACCAGTTCCCGAATATTAGGCCCATAAAGATCCGCCTTTTCTTTGAGCAGCGGTTCATGAAAGTTGGCGGCTTCCACGGTCAAGATTATCAATTGATCTGCCATAGCGCGTTCAAAACTTTCCGGCAGTTCGATATGTTCGACTCTGGCACCCTCGCGCGACAGACGTTCGATGACTTCTTGCGTGTGGGTACGCACATCGTCATCCGCATTTTCAAAAAAGTAATCTTGTAGTACCCCCACGTGGGGTGGACTTGGATTCTTAACCCCCACACAGTAGTCCGGTACGTCGTCATACACAGTGGTTGGATCGTTTGTATCTGGACCAGCCATCACCTGAAGCATCAGGGCCACATCTTCAACTGATCTTGCCATCCAGCCGACATGATCAAAAGACCAACTCAAAGGCACGACGCCGAATCGACTCACCCGCCCGAAAGTTGGTTTCAGACCCACAATGCCGTTATAGGACGCAGGTCGAAGCACCGAACCCCGTGTCTGAGTTCCGAATGCGGTCGGACACATCATCGCAGCAACCGCGGCGGCCGAGCCACTGCTCGAACCGCCAGGGGTATGGTCGATGTTCCAGGGATTGCGGGTTGGAGACGGATCGCGATAGGCAAACTCGGTGGTGACTGTCTTGCCCAACATAATTCCGCCCGCCTCCTGAAGACGCGCCACAGTCGTCGCATCGTGCTTAGGAACAAAATCCGCATAAACCTTGGAACAAGCAGTAGTCGCTACACCGGCGGTGTAGAAAATATCCTTAACCCCGGTTGGGACACCGATTAACGGTCCACTGGAACCTGCATCAAGTTCAGCCTGTTTCTGGTGAGCCTGAGCTATGACCGCTTCAGAATCAACATGGACCCACGCCTGCAAATGATCTAGATCACTGATGCGTGCCAAGAGAGCCTGCACAAGCTCTACGACCGAAAAGCTGCCTGCCCTCAGGCCGCTGACAATTTCAACAGTGCCGAGTTCGTGGAGATTCATCAAGAGTGAAAGTGACGAAAACGTGTTGTGCCGTCTCGCTCGATTTGTTCAACCAGAGCTACCTCCCAGGTCAGGTAAGCATGCATCGCCTCTTCGATAGCGTCGGTCTGCTGATACGGTTTATACCAGACATCCTCTGACAGTTCGCCCGCATCCGGATCGTCTCCCGATTCAAGGGCATAGCCCGCATCTGTCCAAGCTTCGATGCCACCATCCAAAACACACACTTTAAGGTCTTCTCGGTGAGAAACCTCGGCAGCAGCGAACTGAGCGAGAATACCGTCAGGTGACGTCAGTACAAACGTCAAGTTGTCTTCCCCAATTTTTTCCAACATCTCTTCCAGTCCAGTGCGTGAAGCCCGCCGGGCACTGGGTATATGTCCTGCCCTGAATTCAAGGCTGTCTGACAAATCAATCACAACCGTGTTTTTCTCCGTAATTAAATCGTTGAGCGCAGAAACCTTGATAAGCTGCACATCCAGGTTCCCAAGACCCAAAACTTCTCTTCTTTCCGGCCCTGTTTCAAGATCAGTTTCCGCCAGAACACCGTCCAGCACATAGACATTGTCCCACCCCATCTGGATCAGCCAGGATGCCGTCATGGTCGCACGTACACCAGTATCGTCAACCAGTACTAGACGGGCGTTTCGAACACCAACGTACTCATCCGTAGCCTGCACCAACTGCCCCCCGGGGGCTGATCGAGAACCCAGAAGATGACCAGCTATATATTCTTCTGGCGAACGCACATCCAGAACAAACAGGGTAATCTCACTTGTTTGCGTACGAAATCGTTCTAGGTCAGCACTCGACACCTTTTCAACGCCAAAGCGCTTGGCCACCGAATCGGCCATCTTCCGTGAACGCTCGAGCCCCTTTTCTGTTACGTTTGGCGCGTGTCGAACCTGACCATGGTCTAACCCATAACCTGCCAGATGCCATCCCATGGTACCGTTTTCCAGTGCCACAACTGGATTCGGTATACCGGCATTAATCAGTGACTGTGCCCCAATAATACTGCGCGTTCTACCCGCACAATTGACCACAACAAGCGTCTGTGGATCATCGACTGCATCGCTGACCCGGTAAGCAAGCTCTGCACCAGGACAGCAAATCCCACCCGGAATACTCATGCTGGTAAATTCTTTCATTGGCCGACTATCCAGGATGACAATATTTTCACCGGCATCGAGTTTGGCTTTTATCTCCGCGGCTGGCAGGCGAGGCGTGCCGTATTTATGTTCAACAAATTCTCCAAAAGCCTTGCTGGGTACGTTTACACCTGAGAAGATCTCGTAGCCGGCTTTCTCCCATGCCCCTATCCCACCATCCAGAATATTCACTTGTGTATAGCCGAATTCGGTAAGGCGTACCACGGCGATATCTGCCAGCCCGCTGGCATCGTCACACAGCACAATCGGTGTTTCTAATCGAGGAATCAGGCACCCAACCTCCAGTTCAAGATTTGCCAACGGCATCGAGATCGCGTAAAGCAGATGGTTACCGGCGAAAGCACCCCCACTTCTGACATCCACTACGGCGAGCTCTTTACCTTCGACAATCTGCTCTTTCAGTTGACTCGGTGATACAAAACTCATCTCAACAGCTCCTCTTATGGAATAGTCGTGTCATTGATCCGACCCAGATCAGTCAGATCCTGTCGTACGTTGAACTGAACACACGAAAGCCGACGACCAAATCAATCAATCGACCGGCGTCTGGATATCGGTTCGGATGGACATGGTTTTTACCGTTTTCCCTGCTTGATCAAATACCAGTCGTTCATGAAGGTGATCCAAGGCGAGTCCATACATATGCAGATGCACTGTGGATTCTGAATCATCGGTAGAGATTGCATGAATATCGTCCGGTAGAAAAACAACGCCATTGCCGTGCTGGACCACAAAACTCCCTGTTTCTTCCAGTTCCGCATAACCCTCTGCAGATGCATCGTCAGTTCGCTGGTAGAACCGGTTCAGTTCATCCCCATAGACACCCACGATGACGGCCCAAGTCGTGTGATTGTGGGGCGGCACTGATTTGCCCGCAGCACCGACAGAAGCATAGAGTGCATAGCGATGATCTGGATCTTCGGAAATTCGGTAGACCGCAGATCCACCATCCTCAGTTACAGGAAAACTGCTTCGGGGAAACAATTCTTTATCCCGAGTAAGCTCGATAAGTTCATCCCGAATCTTACCCAGCGCATCGTAATTAACACCGTGCTGCTGCTCTATTAAACGCACCCGACCCACTGTCTCGGCTACAGCCTGGTCTCGTTGTTCGATGATAGTCACGCTCTCATCCTCCGTTCTCAATTAAACAACCGTCAAACAGCTAACATTTATGCCTGACCCTGAGCTGCAATATAGTCTATTGCTGCTTGTACACCGCCTTTTTCGTGAGGCACGGCAGATACATCCAAAGTGATCTCGATGCCAGACAAAGTAGCCATCAGCATCAGATCATTAAAATCACCCAGATGACCAATTCGAAATACCTTACCGGCAAGCTGTCCCAGCCCGTTGCCCAGCGACATGTCAAATCGTTCCAGCACTATTCGCCGGAAATCATCCGCATTGATTGTTTCAGGCATCTTTACTGCAGTCAAAGAATTGCTGAATTCCAGCGGATTCAGGCACAGCAACTCCAGCCCCCACGCCTGTACGGCACGCCGTGTGGCCTCACCGAATCTTACGTGCCGAGAAAATACGTTCTCGAGCCCTTCTCCCAACAACATGTCGACTGCTTCCTGTAGGCCCATGAGCAGGTTGGTCGCTGGGGTATACGGAAAAAAACCAGTTTGATTGGTCTCCAGGACTTCCGCCCAGCTCCAGTATGATTTTGGCAGAGTTGCCTTTTCTGTCACGGACAATGCCTTCTCACTGACGGCATTAAACCCAAGCCCTGGTGGCAACATAAGACCTTTCTGGGACCCAGCAACGGTAACATCAACACCCCACTCATCGTGTCGGTAATCGATCGAAGCCAGGGAGGAGATCGTATCAACCATCAACAGCGCCGAGTGCCCGGCCGAATCTATCGCGTGCCGCACCGCCCGAATATCGGAGGTGACACCAGTTGATGTTTCATTGTGCACAACACAGACAGCTTTGATGTTGTGCCCGTGGTCCTCCTCAAGTATGCACTGGATAGCGTCCGCGTCCACGCCGCTACGCCAATCTCCTGCGATCAGTTGAGGATCGAGGCCCAATCGTTCAGCAAGCACGCACCATAACGAAGCGAAATGTCCGGTCTCATACATCAGTATTTTATCCCCGGCAGACAATGTATTCACCAGTGCCGCCTCCCAGGCACCGGTACCTGACGATGGGAAAATAATAATTGGACTGTCTGTCCTGAATATCAGCGGTAGACGATCAAGAACATCACGCAACATCTTCTGGAAACGTGGCCCCCGGTGATCGATCGTGGGCTGCGCAATAGCCTGTAGTACACGCCCCGGCACATTGGTCGGTCCAGGAATCTGTAGAAAATGTCGTCCGCTTCGGTTTCCAGTCATAATCTCTCGTTCTACATTACACTGCCAACAGATGTCGTGTTGATCGGACACCGACACCCTGTTAATCAAACATCAGGCGAACGACTATTGTGCACGGTATGAGTCACTACGACAATTCTCCACTTAAGGCGCGCATCGGCGATAGCAGGCTTGCGCAGAAACTGTCGAGGTCTATCAAGGGTGAGGTGTTGTTCGATCACTTCAGCCGCGGACGGTACAGCACAGATGCATCAATCTACCAGATCGAGCCGATTGGCGTTGTCATCCCACAGACACAGGACGATCTAACAACCATCATCGACATCGCTTCGGAGGAAGGCATACCGGTGCTTCCTCGTGGTGCCGGCACATCCCAAAGCGGCCAGACCGTAGGGCTGGCGTTAGTGATTGATGTGTCAAAACACTTAAACCAAATTGTCGAGCTGGACACGGCCAAACAGACTGTTACCGTCGAGCCGGGCATAGTTCTAGATCAACTCAATGCGCAGTTGAAACCCCATGGCCTGTTTTTCCCGGTCGACGTATCGACAGCCAGTCAGGCCACACTGGGAGGCATGGCGGGAAACAACAGCTGTGGCGCCCGATCTATGCGCTACGGGCTGATGCGGGATAACGTACTGACCATCGATGCAATACTCGCCAGCGGCGAACAAGCACAGTTTGGCCCGATTGGACCCGCGAATACTGATCTACGTGAACCCGAGATTTATCGTCGACTCACGCAAACACTCATCGAGCTTGCCGATCGTGAGTCCGATGAAATCACAACACGATTTCCCAAAGTGCATCGCCGGGTCGGTGGTTACAACATTGATGCCATGCTGCCACCAGCGTTACAGCAGCGTGAACAAAATATGGCTCAATTGCTGGTTGGTTCAGAAGGCACGCTGGCATTTACACGCCAGCTGACACTGCGCTTACAACCCATACCTACGCACAAGGTTCTAGGAATCTGTCATTTTTCGTCCTTTTACCAGGCAATGGAATCGACGCAACACATCGTAGGTCTGGCACCAGACGCTGTCGAGTTGGTCGACAGAACCCTGATAGACCTGGCGTTGGACATTCCGATATTCAAAGATACGCTCACCCGTTTTGTACAGGGTGATCCTGACGCACTGCTACTGGTTGAGTTTACAGGAGAGGAACCGACCCACCTGCAGCAACAACTGAACGACCTATCAAACCTTATGGCTGACCTGGGTCATCCAGGGTCTGTTGTGGATATCGTCAACCCGGCAGACCAACAG
>Ga0209752_1001137_pt1 | contig 13105 bp, 11 predicted proteins | sample METZYME_3_250m_FD_187548 | JGI IMG/M metagenome (GOLD analysis project Ga0209752, IMG submission 187548) | Marine microbial communities from oxygen minimum zone in mesopelagic equatorial Pacific - METZYME_3_250m (SPAdes) (version 2) | ecosystem: Environmental > Aquatic > Marine > Oceanic...
AGGTGGCACCGTAGCTCAGTGGTTAGAGCGGGCGCTTCATAAGCGCTAGGTCACTGGTTCGAACCCAGTCGGTGCCACCATTCCCGCCTACTTCGTTGGCAGGCGGAGTGTTAACAATATCCCCATCACTGTTAACAAAAGTGTTAACAACTCCCATGTAACGCTGGTACAGATCCTTCTGTCATGGCCTCTTCCCATTGAGCATGTAGGACAGGTACGCGGGGCTGATCTCCAATTCTTTAGCAATCTGCCTTAGTGACATTACCTGCCTCCTTCTCGCGCTCCTGTTTCTCTGTGATCGCCTCCTCTAGCCATTGTCCAACCTGCTTACCTGCATCCCTGGCCGCTTGACGCGCGGCGGCAGTATGCTCGGGGTTCATCCGGACTATGAAGTTGGGCTTCCTGCCGGTGCGGGGTCTGCCTGTTCTAGGTGCCATGTAGATAGTCTATTTTTGGCAATGCCGAAAGTCAACACGTGGGTACCCATGAAAGTATGCTGGTTTGGCCATTTAGGCCTTGGCAAACATTCGCCAGTGAATGATAATCTCGACGGCCATGGCCAGATACCTATCTGACATTGGGCCGTAACAGCCTGTTCAGTTCTCTGATTGTCGGGCCTCCGAATAGTCGTTTACTGATGGCGGCAACGCAAAACCTGCAATGAACAATAACCACGCTCCGATTGCCCATATCATAAATCCTGGCACAAATGTTCCCCAATAATCCCGAATGGCCCCAACGACTATTGGAGAAACGAACATGCCTATGCCGGATACAGTTACAAAAGTACCCCACACTACCGCCACCTTTTCAGGAGTCATGCCCTTTAAACCCATAGGTAGGGTTAAAAGTGTGGGAGGGTAAGACCAACTTCCGATCCCTAATATCAACACGGAAACCAAAATCCCAATGTTACTCTCAAATAAGAACGAACCTAGACCACCTATTCCGATAAGAAATCCAGGGACCACGAAAAAGATCCTCTTATCCGATATACGTAATGGGAGGACACCACCTGCTAAAACGGCGCCGACGCCAATGAGAGGGATTAACCCTGTGACGAATCCTGCCTGTGCCAAAGACATGTTTCGCGATTCACCGTAAAACGTTGGCAGCCATCCAGTTAGTGCCGTGTACTGCATAAAGACTAATGCATCTGCAGCAGCGAGGAGCAGTATGACAGGATTACGTAGCACGCTTGAAATATCGCTGAAAGTGATGTTAGTGACTGAAATAGCCTGACGTTCTAATGGCTGTGATCTCCCAAGAAGAGCCCACGCCAGCGCGCCTAACAACGCAATTGCCCCGAACACGCTTAACGCATTCTTCCAACCGATCCCTTCTGCAATCGGGGCTACAGTTGTCACTGAGAGCGCAACGCCTAAAGTCAATGCCGCGATATCCAGACCGTTCATAACGGTGATTTCACGTGGTTTTAACCATTGCATCAGCAGCGGCGCTGTTGCCGGTATTATTACGCCAAACCCGATTCCATACGCCAATCGCAAAACCAATAGTGTGGAGAAACTGTTCACAAATGATGAGAAGACCGACATACCTATCAGTAGCCATGCCAGAAAATACACTCGTTTCACACCAAAACGGGCGGCTATGACCCCTCCTGGTAATCCGAATACGGCATGTATTAGAAGGGCGAGGGCTACCAGAAGACTGGCAGTAGCACGGGTTATCCCATAATCTTCCATTATCAGTGGCAAGACCGGAGATACTGAAAAGAAATTGAGACCTACAGAAAAATGCGCCGCCAGGATGAGGCCAGCGATAACAAATCTGTAGCGGTAAAATTTTCGATCATCTGATGTCATTTGATATCTAGAGCCTCGCTACCCACTTGGCTATATCTTTCATAAACTAGTGAAGACGGTCTTTCTTGCCCAGTAATAAAGATGCCAGAGCTCCATTTTGTGCAAGGCTTTGTTATTTCCTGTGCTGGGAACATTCCGGTGCATTTAACAAAATAATATGACATCGTGCTGCCAGGTAACTAACTACCTATTAATGCGTTAGAGAGAGAAGAGATACACCTTACCTACACAGGGTCAAATAATTTTAATGGCTCAGGTCGTCACGCCAAAACGCTGTCTGCTCGGGCAGGGAATTCGTTCGCCTCTTCGACGATTATGAGGACAGGTAAGGATCACCCCATATTTTGTTGATTAAAAATGCAAAGTGATACTAGGGTGCGAATGACGCCCAGGGAGCTTGGGGAGGCAGTGGCGAGACCGCCATAAACATAGCTGAGAGGTTCAGTATCAGCAGAGGATGGATCTGGCCGTATCCAAAATGGCTAGTGTGGTGAACTTACAGCCCTATCCCCGTGGGTGTCTGGCTATAAAATCATCTGCGATCTCATTAAAGGTCTTAAACGTCACACCATCATGGGACATGATGTATGCCGCCAGCCGCTCCAGCATCAGCAGTACTTGAGGTCGGCCGCTGACATCAGGGTGGATGGTGATTGGGAACACCGCCTCGTCGTATTCCCGATAGACGAAATCGAATTGGTCTCGCCACATCTGCTCTATGTCCCTAGGATTGGTGAAGCCATGGCTGTTGGGGGCCTTCTTGATGAACATCATCGGCGGCAAGTCATCCAAGTACCAGTTGGCGGGAATCTCCACCAGGCCCGTTTCTTGTCCGCGTACCAGGGCGTGCATCCAATGCCCGGCGGGCTTCGAGTACTCGATTTTGGTCCAGCTGTCACCCTTCCGCACGTAATAGCATTCAAAGTCCCGGTGCATCAGACTGTGGTCGTACTTGATGCCGTGCTTCTGAAGCAACTCGTTGGTAATGTGGCTGAACTCCCACCAAGGAGCCACGTAGCCTGTAGGACGGCTACCGGAAACCTTGGTGATCAAGTCGATGCACTTCACTAACACCGCCTCCTCCTGCTCTGGAGACATGGCGATAGGGTTCTCGTGGGAATAACCGTGCATCCCCATCTCGTGACCGCCGTCCACAATCATTTTGCATTCCGTGGGGAACGTTTCTATCGAATGTCCAGGAACGAACCAGGTGGTCTTCATCCCAAGCTGATCAAACAGTTTCAGCAGACGTGGAGTGCCAACTTCCCCAGCGAACATGCCCCTCGATATGTCGTCGGGCGAGTCTTCGCCGCCGTAGGAACCCAACCACCCGCAAACGGCGTCAAGATCCACTCCAAATGCACAGGAAATATTCTTATCAGCCATCATTTTCCCCTCCTATCGCGGCATCTGTGTGCCTCGATACCGCCCGGAGTATACAGAATCAAGCAAGCCCAGCCGATATCTCTACCTAATGCCCCGGTCTCCCAGGTGATCAATATCTCCCGCATGTCCAAGCGCCAAAGGGGAACAAAACCCATTTCTCTGGCAGCGAACAACCGATTGCTCTGGTCTATGTTCCAATCGCAGTTGAAGGACTAAGGAAGCTTAGAGAATCAATGCCAGGTTCGACTTCAGCTTTTCGACCGACTGGAAAATCAAGCCTCTCATGCCTAAGTTCCGGGCAGAACGGATATTGTCACACCGGTCGTCGATGAAAATGCAACTGGAAGGAGAGGTCCGGAGCCCGTTGAGAACGTGATGGAAATAGGCTGGATCTGGCTTCAACAAGTCCATTTCGTAAGAAAGGAAAAAACGGTCGAAAACTTTCAGGGTGCTGAAGTTATTCATGCTGTAGGAGAAATGTATGGAGTCGGTGTTTGAAGCGACGACCAGACTGTGAGTCGAAGCCAATTCTGCCACCAGAGGCGCAATACTTTCGTTCTGGCTAAGAAGACTATTCCAGATAACTATGAATTTATCGAAGGGAATGTCCACATGAATTTCCTCAGATAAAGCTTCGTGAAACTCTTGTGGAGTGAGATGTCCCAACATAGAAGCTTCAACTATGGGCCCATTTTGAACTTCTTTCATGACGTTGTCGTAAGGCCGGTCGGAAAGCGCAGTAAGAGATGTGCAGACCTTGTCCCAGTCCAGATTTACTAGGACGCCACCCAGGTCGAATATGATTGTCGGTACCATTTTTCTCTCTGGGCCCAAGAGGATTAATCGGTTGATGGTAACTGCTGGGCAATTAACAATGGCCGCTCACTCGGCCTTGAGTTTGTCCGGGGCCTCTAGTGACAGGTCGGCCGGAGTGTGCACCGATTTCACAGTCTGTTCGGCAATACCTGTTATCGGGATTTTATCTGTGTCACGCGTGACACACGCATGCTCTACGCGTCCTCTTCCTCCCGCAGGCAGACCACCTCCAGCATGAAACCTTCCGGGTCCAGCCAGAATGTAGCGAAGTAATAAGGACGATACTGGGGGAACACTTGGGGAGGATGAACTACTTCAGATCCCAACTCGATGGCTTTTGTGTGGGCGGAATGCACTGCTGCCCGTGACTCAACCATGAAGGCTAAGTGTTGAAGGCCTGGTTGGTGCCGTGAATATGGCGATTGCTCTAGGGCTGGATAGAAGAAAAGAGAAGCGCTAGGTTCGTCATTGATAGGTCTATACGCGAACTGGTCCTCAGCCGCGATATGTGGTTCAAACCCCAAGAGAGGCATCAAGATGTCGTAATAGGCTTTGGCTTGTACTAGATCACGGACATTGACACCAACGTGTCTGAGCATAAAAGACTTCTCCTTTCGGTCCCCTAGTCCTCCTGCTACCCAGAACCTAACTAAACCATAAGCATTGAGTTTGTCTGGGGCCGCCGGTGACGGGTCTGATCTCATCCACTAACACGGTCTACGCCAGTAACTTAATGGTTAGTCTTTTTGACTAACCGCCGGATCCGTTATCAAACTGTACCAAGATGCCGTCCGGATCTAGGCAATAGAAAGAACTCATTTTCCCTTCTGCATTGGTGAACGTTTCAATCCCGCCGGGTATTTCCACACCCTTCGCCGCCAGTTCTTCGGCCAAACCTGGCAGGTCATCAACCGTAAACGCGTAATGGCTCACGCCTATCTGATCCAATTTAATGGGCTCTCCATCTGGTTGGCCACCAGGGTGACAGGTCATCACCAAATATGGCTCTTGCCCCTCGGACCAGCCAAGGTGTACAACCCGCCTGGTATCTCTAACGTGTTTGTAGGTCTGGGTCCGCGAGCCGCCGCGGGTGTCTTGGACAGCGTCCATGGTTACCGTCATCCCCAAGATGTCTCGGTAGAAGGCCAAGGATTTGTCCAAGTCGCGGACGCAGACGGCGATGTGAGAAACAGATCTAGCTTTCATAGTCGATTCCACCTTGGGTGCTATCTAGTCTCAGATTTGTGCTTGAGAGTACATCTGAGAATCACAGAGTACAATGTAAACAAGACCAAAGGCGCCCGAACAATACCCTAAGGTTAGAGTAAACATTCTACATGGCAAACAAATCAGAGATCACTGCAGGCCATATACGATCGATAAGGCTTGTAATTGGACTGAGTTTGGTCTTCCTTGCTACAGCCTGCGGTAGTAACTCGGGATCACCGGGGTCGCTTCCTACTTTGGGACAAACTCCCATAGCGAAGACATCGAACTCGAACCCACAAACGCAGTCGCCGAAGCTCACAATCCGCCCTACTATACAGGTGAAAGCTTTACCTACGGCCGCCCCAACAGCAACAATTGCCAAAGCGCCTACCCCGACCACTACCGCTACGGTTGCCCCAACAGTAGCTCCCACACTGACAATGACTCCCGCCCCCATGTCCACCGTAGCCCCCACACCGACAATGACTCCCGCACTCGTACCCACAGTAGCTCCAGTCCCTGAAATCCGTACAGTCACGCCGGATTTCAGTGCCCCGACCTCCTATCCAGGGTTCTCGGAGACACTTAATTCAGCCTTTTCAAAGGCATTGGAGGAAGAATTCGAGGCAGCTACCCAGAAGATGGGAATATCAGCGGCGGTATACCAAAATGGCCTGCTATGGACACAGGCATTAGGCTGGGCTAACGAGTCCACACCTATGACAACGACAACTCCTTTGAGATTGATGAGTGCTTCTAGGACTTTCGTTGGAGCTCTAGTTCTATCCCAGATCGAAGACGGATTGTATGGTCTTAACGATCGGCTCGCGACTCTTTTGGCAGACCACAGTGGCTACCAGTCTTCAGATACATCGCAAATCCCGGATGCGACGGTCGAGGAACTCCTGACCATGACAGCCGGAATCATCGACGTTCCTATGCAGGGGATTGGCCCTTATATGCTTATGACATCTCCCAGTTGGGAAAAATCGGACCTGCTTGGCTTGATGAACAAACCACATGATCCTGCAGGGGCGTTCCGGTACGGCAACGACAACTCATATCTGCTTGGCCTGATTGCCGAGCATTTGTCCGGTAGAGGCCTAAATGAGCTTTATCAATCGGAGCTCCTAGAACCACTGTCTCTCAAGGCCGCACTCTTACCGGAAATCGAGATCCCTTCCGGTATCGCTACACCATACGGAGACCGATCCCAATACGGCGGCTCCGGCGGCTTCGGGGACTTATCTCAGATCCCCATGTACTCGAAAATCCCTTTCAACGAAGCCGATAGTAGAGTCTCTTGGCCGGGGGCATCAGCGGTCTCAACAGCAGAGAACATGGCTAGGTGGGCTTACGAGTTATACAGTTCGAAAGGGTCAGCAATTACACCTGAGGTACGTTCACAGCAAATTGGTTCTTTTCGTCCCGAGACGATCTCCCTTGCCGCAGCGCCTCAGAAATATGGATTTCACATCGCCCAGAAGGAGCACTTATTATCTGATGGAACCTACGTTGCCACCTATGGACACCCGGGCGGAGGCGCAGGATATGCATCAGCCCTGTTCTACGCACCTTCGTTGGACCTAGCCGTCTCCATATTATCGAACACCGATTTAGGAAACTTACTAGGAACCTGCGCCAGCTATGCCGAACATTGGCTGGGTCCCTTTGATTGTATTACACGTAAGTTTTTATCAGCCGTAGCCGACCAGTAGTCATGAAAACCTCGGACAACTGATCGGCTCTAACGCATAGTGGTTAACAACCGGCAAACCCGCGTGCCGGTGATATTACAACGGATCAGGCATTTTCAGGATACTCCATTTGGGACAAAAACCCGGGCAACGAATCGAGCCTTTGAACATCAGAAAGACCAGTGCCTGAGATGGGGTTAGCCCACCAACTGCTTGATTAATTGCAGGTTTGGAAGAAGCTCTATCCGCGATATACCCAGATCCTGTCGATTGGTGGTTGTTATGACTACCGAAGTTGCTGATTTAGTCGTGACCGGTTGCACAATAGGCAGATAGCAATTCTTGATTTCCCGCTCTCCGGTACCAGCTTCCTAGATGCTACTTTGATGGTATGAAAGCATGCCTGTTTTAACTGCAGTACTTTCATGGGTAGGAAAACACTAGAGTTAAAAGCAGGTACCTTTCATGCCTGCAAGTACTCGGCGATGGGGACACAACGGTGCCACAGTTGGTTGATAGATTCATTGCCGATCATGGCCACAATGCTGACGGGGCAAGTCGAGATAGCCTGGAAAGGTGGGTCAAGCGCAACGCGCCATGGCTCTCAGAGGCCACGGGGACTGAATTCGTGCCCGGCAGGGGCAGAGGGAATCCAGGCACATTCCGGACATGGACTATACCTAATAGATCGAGGATGTCCGGATAATCCGGCCGGGGCAATTCTGGGTTCGATGACTAAAATAAGTCTGCTAAGTCCGTAATGTCTGTCGGCGGGCCATACTGGTTCGCGATTTCCGCGGGGATAATATATTCCTGGTAGGAATTGCCTTCTTCACCGACTTCTGGCGGTCCACCTTGAGGGTTAGACCTAGTCACCAAGGAACTGCGCCCCCACAGCCCCATACGGACAGTCTTATCTACTTTCTGGGCGACTTCATCTGGTATTTCTAGCAGGAGCTGTCTGTCTTCATAGCCATCCAAAGGAGCGTCGGCAAACCACACGGCTTTGATTTCTGGAATCTGGTCGTAGAACCCGAGATTGGCCCCTGTCGGATCGGCCCTATCTTTAAAGCCATCTCGTAAAATCACTTTTGTGGCTTCCGCGCTGGTTCGGTGGAACAATCTCATTATGGTGATTTTTGGAACATCAGGGTTCGATGATTAGTATTATTCGGGATCGTCGCCCATGTCTTTGGAGATCCTTCCAGATAGATATCGATAAAGGCCCATGTGCAAGAGTGGCACACTGGCGATCATTAGGATGAAGATTAGTCCCAGGACGAGTTGGAGAGTCATAGGCGTGTACCGATATTTTACACATTTAGTTAACCGTGTAGACTACCGCCATGCGCTACCTTTCGACCCTATCGCTAGCACTTATCGTGCATGTCCTGCTGTCCATCGGCGTGCTGATGGCGTTGGCATGTTCGGCGACGCCCGCATGGAAGACTGGATTGTGATTGCTGGGATATCAGGATTCGACGATTAGGTGAAATCCGATGCGTTTGGACTGCCTAAGATACGGAGCCAAAGGCGACAGTGGGATGACCAAGATGTTCGTAACTTGATTTCAGCGATAGTATCGAAGATAGGCACCAGGATACTGGCACTCTTGGGTATCGCGGCATTGGGGGTTGCTTGTACCACTGCGCAGGCACCGTCTCCCGCGTCTACACTCGCGCCAGTTACCGTTCCAACTGAGAGGGTGGTCGTGATAACGGCGCCGCCGACTCCGACAAAGCCCTCCGCTTCCAACTCCAATAGAAAGGTTGGCGGTGAGGTGGGACACCTTGCTCCAGAGTTTGGCGGCATCAACGCTTGGATTAATGGCGGGCCATATACGATGGAAGAACTCCACGGCCAGGTAGTCCTAATCGATTTTTGGACCTACACCTGCATCAACTGCATCCGGACCTACCCATTTTTAAAGCAGTGGCACTTGAGATATGCAAACGATGGGCTTGTGATTGTTGGCGTCCATACCCCTGAATTTGAATTTGAGAAGGACTACCAGAACGTAGTGGAAGCAACTCAGTTGAATACTCTCGAATGGGCTATGGCCCAGGACAACGACTTCATTACCTGGCGGCGCTACAACAACCGGTTTTGGCCGGCCAAATACCTTATCGACAAAAACGGAGTAGTCCGCTACACCCATTGGGGCGAAGGTGGCTATGCCGAGACTGAAGAGATGATACGTGAACTTCTGGCCGAAGCCGACCCGAGCTTCCTAGAAAACGGACTAGCTCTTCCCCAAGACCAAACCCTGGACCATGGATTCTTGACTGCTCGCGGCGCCGAGGTCACCAGGGAGCTCTACGCCGGTTATAAGCATGGCGAACTTGATCTTGTCCTTGGACGCGGCGGATACGTTCAACAGCCTCAATATTATGAGAATAAAAACGAGGTGTCCCAGTTCAATATCACCGAGGAACAGGAACCTCATAAAATTAATTTCCAGGGCGCTTGGACGATTGGGCCGGAGAGTTCGACTCACGCCAGAAAGACTGATTCATTTGAAGATTACCTGGCCTTGGTCTATTCAGCCACCTCAGTGAACGTGGTATTGACCTCGGATTCCGGCAAGCCCTACAAAGTACGGGTTACCGTCGGCGATGAGTACCTCACTGAAAAGAACAAAGGAAGCGACATCATCATCGGCGACGACGGTGAAAGCTATCTCTGGGTAACAACTCCCACGCTTTATAATTTGATTGACCATGAATCTTACGTTAGGCGGGAGAAATTAACTATGTCATCCAATTCGACTGACTTTAGGCTTTTTGCCTTCACCTTTGGCGTCTACGCTACCGGCCCGTAGAGATTAGAACTTTTCTTGAACAAGATTTTAGGAAAAATACTTACGCGAATCTTGGTTGTTTTCTCTCTAACGCTGGGCGTGGCCGGCGGAGACGCCATCCACAGTTGTGAAATCGAAGTTCCTTTATCATCTCTTGGTTAGTCGTGGTGGTAGGTGTACCTGCGGGCTTAATAAGCGCTAGGTCACTGGTTCGCACCCAGTCGGTGCCACCATTCCCGCCTATCGAATCAGCTTTGAAAAACTCGACTGCAGGCTCCCAATTTGTCCTAGCAGCGTTAGTCTTGATGTCCGCCCTGTGGCTCATGGCTTCATCGTCGTATGCCCATGACGGTCCTCACACCGGCGATTGTGGCGGACCTCAGATCATCATAGAAGGCGGCCAGCCGTCGTCGTTCACCCTGCCGGACCAGGGCGATGAAACGATCGAAGTCGATTCGGATGCCATCCTGACCATCCGCGGAATAAACCTGCCGGCCGACGCCTCTCTCCATTGGGGAGTGCTGGGGCTCGGCACGGAACTGGCTGGCAAGGACTTGGAACTCAGTTCTGGGGTGACCACGATAAACGTGGCGAACTTCTCTTCCCATGCCCGGGGCGTTTACGTAGTCGAAGGCACTTTATTCAGCGGACCCATCGAACTCTGCAATATTCCCTTCGAGCTGAGCGTTTCCGGCTTCAGCGGCACCACCGCTTTTGCAGCCACCGGTGTCTCCGCGGTGGCCGGAGTCGGCGCCGTCGCCAGCGCCCCCCTGGCGGCCAGTGGGCTAAGCGCCAAGCTAGATGCCAAGGTCAAGGTTGCCCGGCGCAAGCCTCGGGGACTTCTCAGGTGGCTACCCGTACCAGCTTGGAAGCATTCTATATTCAGCACTTTGGTAGGAGCTGTCACAGGCCTGGGACTGGCCATCGTTATGCAACAGGCCGGGATCAACCCTCTCTCCCTGGCCAGCGCAGTGTGGGGTCTGATACTGGGCGGCGGTGTTAGCTTTGGCGTTGGCTACTCCCTCGGCATGCTCAAGAGCTGCCTCGGGCCACCTCAGGAGGACTGACCTTGATAGCCGATGGCCCAACCTAGCTAGGCGATGTACAATGACGGGCGAGGGACGGATCGGTCTCTCGCCCGTCATTTTTCATTCGACAGCCGCAGATGGAGGAGTCATGGCCAACCGGATCAAGCACATAGCGTTGCAAACCGAGAACCCGGCCGAGACCGCCGAGTGGTACAAGAACGTGTTTGGCCTGGACGAACTGCGCAGGATACCCGCCGAAACCGGCGAGGAAGGGGTGTGGCTCACCGACGGCTACATCTATTTCGCCATCTTGAAGATGGGCTCCGAAGACGCCCCCAACCTAGGCGAAGGGCCATCCACCGTAAAGGGCGTACACCACATCGGCTTCTACGTCGACGACCTTGACGATGCCGTCTCCACGGTCGAAGACCACGGCGGGACGGAGTGCCCCGGCAGCAGCAAGGCTAACCGGAAATACAAGGGGCCCGACGGACTGATGATTGACCTACGTTTCCGGGGTTGGGACGAGCAGATCCGCGCCCGAAGCACCCTATACCAGCTGACTGAGGCCGCCTCCGCCAAATCCGCCGGTGCCGCCGACTAAGCCGCAGCGGGAGGCTCACAGGGCAGAGGTCACTCGTTTTGTCCCTAGAAGACCCATCAGGGAGTAGCTAATCATGCCTGCAAGCAAGCGTATTGGAGCGTTGGTGCCCGCCACCAACCCCGTGGTGGAACCCGACTTCTACCGGGTGCTGCCCCCGGAAATCACCGTCCACTTTGAGCGGATGTTTAACGGAGACTGGGGTGCCCAACCCAAGTCCGCGGAAAACACCGGCCACCAGATAGACATCTCCAGCAAAGAGGCGGCCACCGTGGACACCGCCCTATTCGGGTTCGACGCTGACAAGATGAACGAGGATGTCAGCCGGGGCGCCCGCTCCCTATCCAATATCAAACCCGATATCCTGGTCTACGCTTGCACCTCGGGCACCTATCACAAGGGCTATATCCAGTTCGACCGGGAGATGTCCGACGAGATGCAGTTGGCAAGCGGCGTGGAATCCATCACCGCCGTTGGGGCCTGCATCGAGGCGTTCAATTTCATGGGCTCCAAGAGACTCAGCATCGCTGGTCCCTACCGACATTTTCATCTGCGAGAAAGGCTCAAGCCCCTGCTCGAAGAGGCTGGGTTCGAAGTGCTGAGCGCCGACGGCGAACCGTGGATGCAGGACTCCATGAACCCCCTGGAGATCGAGGAAGAGACGGTCCAGACCATCATCGACTTTGTGCCTACCGTAGTGAAAGAGGAAGCCGACACGGTCTTTCTGCCGGGCACCGCGTGGCGGGGATTGGATGCAGTGGAACCCCTGGAACAACAACTGGGCAAGACCGTGATCTCGGTGAACCAGGCCACCATCTGGCTAGCCCTCCGCCGCATCGGTTGGACCGAACCCATCCAGGGCTTCGGCAGCCTGTTGCGGGAGCTGGGTTAGCTGCTACCGTCCGTAGACCGCTGCCATCTCAGTAACCGGCGTCTTGGGCTTTCGGGTTATCAAGAAGAAGACCCCGCTCGCGAGATATATGGGTAGAAAAGATACCAGGACCACGGTGTAACTGCCGGTCTGGTCGAAGACGTACCCCGCATAGATGGGCGAAACGAGCATGCCCAAGTTGAATGCGGTGCTGACGATACCCATCAGAGTCGCGAAGCTGGCCCGACCAAAGAAATTGCCCAGCGCCACCCAATTCAAGGTGCTGCCGCCCTGCTCCACAGCCATCAATATCACGAACAGATAGACCGCCATATTTCCGTCTAAGGCCAGCATGGCCACAACTGCCAAGGCCGCAGCCACCATACCCCCACCCATCATCGGTTGCAGAGGGACTCGATCCCCCAGAAAGCCCGCCACCAACCGCATGGGTATGGACAGCAAAAATATCAGGGAGAACATCAGACCGGCTTCCCCTTGGGGCATGCCTTTCCACACGAACATCTCCACCGAGTGGACCGATATCGCGCCCCACATGGTGATACGCAGCACCGAGCCGGTGAATAGTATCCAGTAAGACTTGGTCCGTAGCGCTTGCCGAACCGTGAAATCGACAATGGTCGGTAGGGGGTCCGATTTGCCGTCCTGGGCTAATGGCAGGTCAGGCTCTATACCCATCCGCTCCGGTGAGTGGCGCACCAACGATGCTAGAGGAACGACGATGATCGCCATGAAGATCCCGGAAAACAGCATCACGTCACGCCACCCGATGGTATTGACGCCTAGGGTGATTAGCGGCAGCAGGACCGCGCCTCCTGACGCGAACCCGGTGATACAGATGGACATGGCCAAG
>Ga0209752_1001138_pt1 | contig 13103 bp, 15 predicted proteins | sample METZYME_3_250m_FD_187548 | JGI IMG/M metagenome (GOLD analysis project Ga0209752, IMG submission 187548) | Marine microbial communities from oxygen minimum zone in mesopelagic equatorial Pacific - METZYME_3_250m (SPAdes) (version 2) | ecosystem: Environmental > Aquatic > Marine > Oceanic...
TCGGTCTGTGCCTTGAGAAGAGACCCTAGGAGGACCCAGGCAAATGGATGAGACCCCACAGAGAGTTCTGGTAATAACTCCCCACCCCGACGATGCTGACTTTTGGTGCTCCGGGACTATCGCCAAATGGATCGGTGATGGCGCCACCGTACGCTACGTGCTTTGCACCGACGGCGGTAAAGGCACCACTGACCCGAACATCTCTTCAGCGGAACTATCTAAGATACGGGAGCAGGAGCAGGCAGACGCAGCGGAATCTCTTGGCGTTCAGGAACTGGTGCTGCTCCATCACCCCGACGGTTTTCTTGAAGACGACGATGAGTTTCGCAAGGAACTGGTCAGGCAGATACGACAGGTGCAACCCGATGTTGTGTTGTGCCCCGAGCCCTACCGCAAGAACCTCGCCTGGCACCGTGACCATCGAATTACGGGCCAAGTTACGCTAGACGCGGTTTTCCCCTGCGCCCGCGATCACCTCCATTTTGTGGAGCTATGGCGCGATGAAGGCTTGGAACCCCACAAAACTGGGACGATATTGTTCTGGGGAACGGAACAGGCCGACACCACCATCGACATCTCGGACTCCATGGACGCCAAGTTCAAGGCCGTGAGCGCCCATCAGAGTCAGATGGGTGGCCGAACGGCCCAAGAGATAGAGGAATTCATCAAAGAGCGGGCCCAGGTATCCGAAGGCGGTTCCGGCAAGGAATACGTCGAAGCGTTCCGGAAGATCACATTCCGAACGACCTGAAAAGCCTCTAGAGGGCGGATTCGCCTGGGTTCATGAGTAAAATGGGCCTCAGTAATGGGAGTGCCGGGCCACCGAACGACAGCAAACGGTCGTGGAACTCTTTGAGATTGTAGGCGCCCCCCTGCTCCCGCTGATAGTCTTCCCGCAGCTTGAGGATCATGAGTTTGCCCAAGGTGTAATTGAGGTAACCTGGGTCAAAGGTCCCGCGTAGCGCTTCTCTGCGTGCCGGTAGCTCGGCCATGTAAGCGTTCTCCATGAAGAACTTGGTGGCCTCGTCTAAGGTCATTCCTTCAGTGTGCATTCGTAGGGAGCACATGTAGCGGCAATTGCGGACCAGGGACTCCAACAACTGCGTCAACAATAACTTTGGTTGTCCTTCACCGTATCCCGTTTCTAGGATCATCTGCTCGGTGTAGTGGGCCCAGCCTTCAGTGAATGAATACGCAGTCGCCACGCGGTTGACCAGCGGTAACTCCCGCCCATAGCGATTGTGCAGGTGATGGACGAAATGGCCGGGGTACACCTCGTGTACTGAGATGATCTTCAACGTGTCGTAGTTGAAGTTGGACAGCCACTCCTCCGCCTGCTTGTTGGTCCAGTCATCTTCGACCGGGGTGACGTAATAAAAAGACTCAGTGGCCCGGGTCTCCAAAGCCCCGGCGCTGTCCATAGCGGCGAAAGCATAGCGCATATAGGTGGGCGTCTCGATCACCTGACAGCGGTCCTCAGAGGGCACGGTTATCACGTCGAAGTCGATCAGTGATTGGCGAATATCTTCCAGCATGCTCTGGGTCTCTGGGATCAGTTGTTGGGCTTGAGGATGGTTTCGGCCAATCTCTTCCACAATCTCAGAGACCGAACGGCCCGGTGCGATGCTCTGAGCCAGATCTTTGATACGAGCCAGGTTAACTTCCAAACTGGCCTGGCCAATGGCCGCGATGCGGCTTAGAGGGGTATCCAGGCCCTCGCCGGTAGCGAGCATACCTGAGTAAAGTTCCGCTCCGATGGCAAACCCATCTGGGCCGCTGGCTCCTCGACTCTTTAGCTGTTCCACGAAGCTGTCCAATGCTACCGCTGCCGTCTCTCGTGCCAGATTGAACTCGGTGACAATCTCCGGGTCGGTCACGCCCGTTGCCGCATCTGCAAGGTCAACCCGGTAAAAGCGGGCCATGCCTGAATAACTCTCTACGCTTATGTCCACAACGTGCGACGAGATCCGGTCCGACAGCGCCTTGTCCAGCACCTCTAGGAAATCAGGCGCCTGCTTCATGGCTGAAGTGGCCGATCGAATGCGGTCTTCCAACGGAGCATAGTCCCGGCGGATGTACCCGCTCACGTTCAGGTACCCGGTATACCGCATGGGGTTATTCTCCAAAGGTTTGAGGTCATTAAAGATGAATAATTCCCGGCGTAGGAACAACTCCATGATTTGGTAGCTCAACCGCCCAGTTTCGTCCAGACCATTGGTACCCAATGAGCGCAGCTCAGAGAGTCCCCGCCGCAGTTCTTCTTCCCTACGCTTATTTTGCGATGGCGAAAGGTCTGGCAACCGGCCGTCATACTTGTGCCGGCCGATCCGTGATCCAGCAGTTGGGTAGAAATCCCAGTGCTCCTCGATCAGCCGTTGGGATAATTTCTGGAAAGCCGTGTCCATCTCTTGCTGCGCCATGATTCTCCTCAGACCAAAACGGCGGAAATCGAAAAGGCGGCTTAACACAGGGTCGCCTTTACGTATAGATGACCAGTTACGCCTAGAGCAGAGTCTCGCTGATCTGGAACTGGGGTTTGATTTCGGTGTAATTTGATATGTCGCCAACTATTGCGCGGGCGTGGGCCATGAACGCCGCATGAACCTCATCAACAGTGTTGAAGTAAAGATGGGCTACCGCTATGAATTGGGGGGGGTCGTTGGGATCTGTCCCAGATACCCCTTTCTCCATTTCGCCTTTTACTAACCCCATGGGTCCTAGCAAACTTTCGACCAGGTTAAGGTGGGTGGTGGTCCAATATCCGTGGTTGAATGTTTTGCCTTCCTCGTTGGGATAGAAGACTGATACTTTAATCATGATGCCAGCTCCTGAATCTGTAGGTGGGTTTAGTATTTTCAGAGCCCAGTCTACTAGGCGCTAGGCATGGTGGCAATGTCTTATGTATCTCTTGCGTACTCCTATCTTTCAACGAACGGCCAACCACGCCTACCACTTCTGATACAATTAATTTCCCGTGAAAACGGTCAATGTGAGTTCGCTTTCATAGCGGTCCCGTATTCAAATAGCTATGTTTCAAAATCTTTCATCTTTCCCACGCAACCCATTACAACATTTTCCATGCTTCATCGCCGTAGCAGCCGTCCTTGTGTCGGTTTTGGCCTTAGTAGCCTGCTCAAGCTCTTCGGGCGCAGACGAAACCGCGGAAGAGACATCAGATGGGCTGGCGTTGGTCTGGGAAGCCTGGGAACAGATCAGCCAGAACTATGTCAGTTCAGAACCGCTGGAACCCGAGTCCGTGATTTCTGGAGCGATGGCCCGAGTTATTGACCTGGTTGATGTCAATCCCTACCCATTCTTGACCGAAATTGGGCGGATGCGCGGCCAGCCGCCTTCTCATGTGCCAAGCGAGATGGTTGATCTTTGGCGGGCAGTAGCCAAATATAAGGCTTCAAATCCTGATTTCGACCTTTCCACTGTCGCCGAAGTAGCCGTTGTCGGCATGTTGGCCGGCCTTGGCGATACGTCTGCGGTGTTTTTGGATCCGGTGCAATACCCGTTGGCCAAGGAGAGTTTGGAGGGTGGAATCGAAGGCAGCTACCTGGGAATCGGGGCCAGAGTGGTCGCCCAGGACGGTTGGGTAGTACTGTTCCCGTTCACTGGATCACCGGCCGAAAGAGCTGGAGTTCAGCCTGGGGATGTTTTATCGGCAGTGGCAGGAGCGTCGGTTGTCGGCCAAAGCGTCCAGGAGGTTGTCGAACAGGTGGCGGGTCCAAGGGGGACCAAGGTCGCTTTGGAAGTCATCAGGGCCGGGGAGCCGGAGCCGGTCAGCCTTACAGTTTTCCGGGGCGATATAGAACTGCGGTCCGTGGCCAGCCAACTTGTCCCAGGAGGCATCGGATATCTTAGTATCTCCCGGTTCCGTGACAATACAGGCGAGCAGGTATTCTCCGCCCTGGAATCTCTGAACCGGTTCGATCTGCTGGCCTTGGTGCTGGATATAAGGACAAACCCAGGTGGCTCGGCCGAGGCGGCGAAGGAAACGGCCGGACAGTTCTTGCCTGACGGGGCGCTATTCGGCTATGTAGAGAGTCTTGATGGAGAGCGTACCGAGGTCACGATTGACCCCAACGAGGACCGTCTGAACTTGGACGATCTGTTGATGGCGGTGCTGGTCAATGAACAGACCTCTGGAGAAGCTGAAACTTTAGCCGCGGCGTTGCAGGACGCTGGGAGGGCGAGGTTGTTTGGGACGAGCACCTTTGGCGACCCTTCAGCCTACGGGTTCGTGGAGTTGAGTGATGGTTCGGCTATGTACCTGCCAACATCCCGTCGCTATGCACCGTCGGGCAAGCTCCTAGGTAGGGCCGGCCTCGAACCTGATGTCTTGGTCGAGTCCGTGCCCGAGGAGGAAGGGTACGGTGGCGAGAGTCAGTTCAACCGGGCCTATGAATACCTAGACGCAGAGTTGCCGCCGTTCCGGTAGGAGAAACTGGCCTGAGCTTCACTCATGTAAGACAAAAGGCCTCTCCTGCTGGAGAGGCCTTTTTGTGATCTCTCATTCGGGGTTGGTTGGAGGGTTCAGGCTACACCGCTTTCAGCGTCTGCCTGACAACGCAGGCAGACGAAAGTGCTAACGTCCTCGGGAAGGTTGTCGCTGTCGACATTACGCTTACGATTGCATAACGAGCAGACCACCGTCTCCGTTTCCGGTAGCGGCGCCTGGACGGCCGCGGTCTCTTTTCCACGGTAGCCAACGTAATCAGGATTGCTATCCCTTAGACGCTGGAAGCGCTCCCGGTCTTTTCGGCCCAATAGGCCCTCCTGTCGTAACTGTGAGAGGTGTTACTTGACCTCGACAGCTGCTCCGGCCTCTTCCAGTTTGCCCTTAATCTCGTCGGCTTCTTCCTTGGCGATGCCTTCTTTGATGGCGGTGGGAGCGGACTCAACCAGCTCTTTGGCCTCTCTCAGGCCCAGGGAAGTTACCTCGCGGACGGCCTTGATCACGTTGATCTTGTTGGGGCCAATCTCTTTGAGGCTAACCTCGAATTCCGACTGGTCCTCGGCAGGAGCTCCGCCAGCATCGGCGGGGCCGCCGGCAGCGGGTGCGGCGGCAACGGCCACTGGGGCCGCGGCGCTGACGCCGAACTCTTCTTCCAAGGCCTTCACTACGTCGGACAACTCGACGACGTTCATCTGCTTGATGGCCTCTATAATCTCGTCCTTAGTCATGATTTCTCCTCTATTTTTATCGTGCGTTTTTGTGTATCAGGTAAATTTGATCTATCTAATCGGTCGGCAGCAGATTATCCCGCTGCTTCCTCGCTGGTGTCTTCAGCTTCAGGTTCTTCTGCAGGCGCCTCATCGGCAGCTTCCGGCTCGGCTTCGACTTCTGCAGCGGGTTCTTCATCTGTTGGAGCCTCTTCAGTGGCTTCCGTCACAGGTGTTTCTTCGGCCGAGGCTTCATCCGCAGCCGCTTCTTCAGCGGCCTCAGGCTCCGCGCTGGCTTCTGGTTCAGCGGCCGGTTCCGGCTCAGGGGCTGGTCCTTCCTCTTCTAACTGGCGCACCCGGGCTGCGAGGAGGTTGCCCATGCTTTGCAGTGGGCCGTTCATCACTGTGACCATCCGTGCGATGGGCGATTGCAACTGACCCAAGAGCATGGCTAACAAGATTGGTTTGGGCGGGAGAGCGGCCAACCTGGTGAACTCCGAAGAGGACATCGGGGCATCGTCGCCCATGACCGATCCGATGATGGCCAGGGTCGTTCCGCCAGTGCGGATAAAGTCCGCCATGGCTTTGGCGGCTTCAACTGGGTCGTCATATCCCAGGGCGATGGCTGTTGGGCCATCAATGATCTCTTTCAATTGGGGTTTTTGGGCTCCATCTGCCGCCAGGGATAGCAGCGTGTTCTTAACGATAGTGAAATCTACGCCGCCGGCCTTCATGGCCCGGCGTAATTCAATCATCTGATTCACCGAGATGCCCGAATATCGAGTGGTCATCGCGATGGTGCTGCGCTCTATGCGGCCTTTGATGTCCTGGACCCGGTCTATCTTTTGCTGGGTCGGCAAATCCATCCTCCACGTTCCCTCTGATTTCTCCAGGCTAATTGATACTGGAGGTAGGAGGTAAAAAATCCCTACGCCACAAACGCGGCGCAGGGATTCATCCGGTTACTCCGAAAATCTCACCATCGCGCCTGTGCGGGCGGCTTTCGCATTTAGCCCCCAAAGGGGACCCGCAGTCTCTGGCTTGTTACCTTTAGATTGTAAACCCGATTTTAGTGACCGGGCGCCGGGATTATTCCGGCGATTCCAAAGCCTGCAGGGCAGGCAGGTCCAACGACACGCTAGGACCCATGGTTGACGTGATGTATGCGGATCGGAAGAAAGGCCCCTTGAGGCTCTCAGGCCGATCTCTAACTATGGCACTGGCCAGGGCTGCCAGATTATCCACCAATTTGTCAGCTTCGAAACTTACCTTGCCAACCGAAGAGTGGATGATTGCCGTGCGGTCGGTCCGGTACTCGGTCCTTCCGCCCTTGGCCTCTTGAATCGCCCGAGGAAGGTCCTGGGGTTGGACCATGGTACCAGAACGGGGATTAGGCATCAGGCCTTTGCGGCCTAGGATACGGCCCAATTTACCGATCTTAGGCATCACCTGAGGAGTGGCAAGCCCGACTTCAAAGTCGTCCCAGCCACCTTCGATCTTTTCGATAAGGTCGTCTTCGCCAACGAAGTCAGCACCTGCGGCCCGGGCCTCTTCAGCACCTTCGGCTCCAGCGAATACCACCACGCGAATGGTCTTGCCCAGCCCGTGGGGCAGGGAGCAGACGCCGCGAATCATCTGGTCGGCGTGCCGCGGGTCTACGTTAGTCCTTATGTGTAGCTCAACGGTCTCGTCAAACTTGGCGGTGGACACTTCCTTGAGGAGTGCCATGGCCTCCAGAGGCTCATAGTTCCTCTCCAGGTCCACCTTTTCCGCGACAGTGCTAAACCGCCGGCTGTGCTTGACCATGTCTGCTATTCTCCTACGTCGATGCCCATGCTGCGGGCGGTACCGGCAATAATCTGCATCGCTTCTTCGACGCCACCCGCATTCAGATCGGTCAGTTTCGATTCGGCGATATCTCTGAGTTGTTGTTTGCTAATGCTGCCCACGCTGCCTTCGCGGAACTCCGAAGCCCCTTTCTCGACGCCAGCGGCCTTGCGCAGCATGTCCGACGCCGGGGGAGTGCGGGTAACGAAGGTGAATGACCGGTCTTCATAGACGGTCAGGTGCACTGGGACGATGGACCCGGCCTGGGTGGCCGTCTTGGAGTTGTATTCCTTGACGAAGCCCATGATATTTACGCCGTGTTGGCCCAACGCGGGCCCAACCGGAGGGGCGGGCGTCGCCTTTCCCGCTTCCAACTGCAACTTGATAACGGCTCTAACTTTCTTCGCCAACGGGGGCTCCTTCAGATTCTCTTTTGATTAGGTTCGTCCTGGCTACCAAGGTTTAGATCCGCTCCACCTGGAGGAAATCCAGTTCCACGGGTGTTTCGCGCCCGAAGAAGGATACCATAACGCGGACCTTCCCTTTGCCTTCGTCCACATCGTTGATAGATCCGATGAAGTCGACGAAAGGACCCTCGGTGATTCGCACGGTCTCGCCGCGCTCCAGGCCGATATTCACGCGGGTGGGGTCTGAGTCCACCTGCTTGAGGATATCTTCCATCTGCTTGTCTTCCAGGGCCACCGGTTTAGGCCGCTTGTCGTACTCGTCTTCAGTGGAGACGAACCCGGTGACGCCTGGGGTGTTGCGAACGGCATACCAGCTTTCGTCATCCATGGTCATTTGGACTAGGATGTAGCCGGGGAACAGCTTTTTGCGTTCAGAGCGCCTCTGGCCGTCTTTGAAGACTACTTCTTCTTCTGTGGGAACTAGGACCTCGTTGATCCGGTCCTGCATATCCAGGCTTTGGATTCGCAAGCGGAGGTTCTTCTCCACCAGGTCTTCCTGGCCTGAGTAGGTGTGGACGATGTACCAACGGGGACCCTGGGTTTCTTCGGTTTCCGATGTATTGCTGGTAGTCATGATGCTATATCCGATGCTGGGTCAAGCAGAAATGGGCAACGCCCTGAGGCGCGCGCCATTCCCACGATTAAACATTACTAATGAAGCTATTCCTGAGATTCCGTTTCCGAGTTTCCTTTTACGAACCTACCTGAAGATTATCCGGGAGAATAGCTCGGCAAATACCCGGTCCAATCCGCCTAGGAAAAACCCGGCTGCGATGGCTAACACAATGACCACCACGGTCAACCGTGCGGTCTCTTCCCGGCTGGGCCAGACCGACTTCCGCAGTTCCGAGTAGGTTTCCTGCAGAAAGGTTACCGGGCCGACACTCCCGCCACCGGACGGGGCGACGATGCGTTGGCTGCGCGTTGATGCCCTAGCCATTGGGTGCTACCTCACTTCGCGGTGGGTCTTGTGCGAACGGCACCTGGAGCAATACTTGCGCAACTCCACCCGGTTGGGGTCGTTGCGCCGGTTTTTCGCCGTGGTGTAGTTCCGTTCGCGACAGTCGCCGCATTGCAGCGTGATGATCTGGCGGACGTCGGCTGTTTTTCTGGCCATGACTTATGACACCACCTTGGTGATAACTCCGGAACCCACGGTCCGCCCGCCTTCGCGGATGGCAAATCGCATCTGCTCTTCTATGGGCACGGGGCTCATCAGTTCGATCTCCATCTTTACGTTGTCCCCAGGCATGACCATCTCAACACCCTCGGGCAGTGTGCACTCGCCGGTGATGTCGGAGGTCCGGATGTAGAACTGGGGCTTGTAGCCGGAGAAGAAAGGCGTGTGCCGCCCGCCTTCGTCTCGGCTAAGTATGTATACCTCGGCTTCGGCTTTGGTGTAGGGCTTCATCGTGCCCGGCGCCACCAATACCTGTCCGCGCTCCACCTCTTCCCGGTCCACGCCGCGGAGCAGGATTCCTACAGCGTCGCCTGCTTCGGTGGTGTCCAGGTTTTTGTGGAACATCTCCAGGCCGGTGGCCACGGTCTCACGAACGTCACCCCAGCGGATGATCTCTACCGGGGAGCCCACTTTCAGAGTGCCGCGCTCAACACGGCCGGTGACCACGGTGCCACGGCCCTTGATGCCAAATACGTCCTCAATGGGCATTAGGAACGGTCGGTCTGTCACGCGCAGCGGCATGTCGATGTAGTCGTCCATAGTCTTGACCAGTTCAAGGACCTGGCTTACGGATTCTTCATCGCCTTCTAGGGCCTTCAATCCGCTGACGCGGACGACAGGAGTGTCGTCTCCAGGGAAGTCATAGCGGTTCAGTAGATCGCGAATCTCAAGTTCCACCAGTTCCAGGAGCTCTTCATCGTCCATCATGTCGACCTTATTCAGGGCAACGACGATCTTGGGCACCTCAACCTGGCGGGCCAGGAGGATGTGCTCCCGAGTCTGGGGCATGGGGCCGTCTGGGGCGCTCACAACTAGGACCGCGCCGTCCATCTGGGCTGCGCCGGTGATCATGTTCTTGATATAGTCGGCGTGACCAGGGCAGTCTACATGGGCATAATGCCTGGTATCCGACTCATACTCCACGTGGGCGATGGCGATTGTTACGCCACGGGCTTTCTCTTCAGGAGCATTGTCGATGCTGTCCATGTCGAGATAACTGGCAAGACCTTTGTCTGCCAGCACCTTAGTAATGGCCGACGTCAAGGTAGTTTTACCATGGTCCACGTGGCCGATTGTGCCTACATTTACGTGTTCCTTGGACCGGTCGAATTGCTGCTTAGCCATCTCTTAGGTGTCCTCCCTACTACTCTTAGCTGAGGCCCATATTTTGGGCCGATTCTTGCTGGAGCCCAGAGGCGGGATTGAACCGCCGACCCCGTTCTTACCAAGAACGTGCTCTACCGCTGAGCTATCTGGGCTGATAGATTAACGGCTGCCTGGTGCCTTAGATTTACTGATGCTATTTTCCTTCACTGGTCAGCACGGGCATTGGTCCGCACTGGTCCGGAAAAGGTTTTGGTGGAGGGGGCAGGATTCGAACCTGCGAAGCCCTTCCGGACGCCAGATTTACAGTCTGGTGGCTTTAACCACTCACCCACCCCTCCAGGCATGGGAATTTTCGCATAGACCAACGTACTGGTGCAATCGAGGCTCCAGATACAGGTCTCAATCCTCGGACAGACATCTAGATACCACACATTAAAAAATAGCCCCGCATTCGTGGGGCCATTTCGTAACCAGAAATCACTTAAAAGTATATAAATTTGACTGGAAAAAGTCAATCGATTTCACGCTCAGGGTTGACGAATTTCGGCGGCCTTGCCCGCCAGCCCCTTCATCTTGACTCGGTGAGTGCCGTAATCTACACTTCCAGGCACGGCCCAGCAGCCTGTTCTATCACGGTTGGGGGCTCAAATTCCCTTGTCCAAAATTTCAGATCGAAAGCCGAACGACCCACTAGTGCGCCTAAGATAATGTCGGCATCGCGAGCAATATGGACCTCAAAGATTACATCAGGGACGTGCTAGATTTCCCTGAACCGGGGATTCTGTTCAAAGACATCACACCTCTTTTGGGCGATGCCAAGGCGTTTAATCATACGATCTCCCGGTTGGTGGAGCACTACAAAGACTTTGATTTCGATGCAATAGTTCCTGTCGAATCCCGCGGGTTTCTGTTCGGGGCGCCATTGGCCCGCGCATTGGGCAAGGCCATCGTGCCAGTCCGGAAACCAGGCAAACTCCCCGCTGCCACGCTCTCCGTGGACTACGAACTGGAGTACGGGTCCAACACTCTGGAGATTCACGCTGACGGTCTGAAGAAGGACCAGAAAACCCTGATAATCGACGATTTGCTGGCAACCGGTGGAACGCTCGCGGCATCCGCCAAACTGGTTGAGATGGCAGGCGGAGTTGTCTCCGAGATTGCCGTGATTATCGAACTGGCGTTTTTGGAAGGCAGGAAAAACCTGTCGGCGTACAATATCCACTCGATGCTCGTTTACTGAGCTGAAAATCTCGATCAACCGAAGCGATTTATTTCTTCCCAAGTAGAGGAAGGTCAGAATGGGGGCGTAACCCCGACACGGACCAGATTAAGGAGCATTTATGGCTAACGACATCAAAGTAGGGAACGTGGAGATCTCATTCGTTCTGGATATGCTCCCGCCGCCGCGAGATCCCTCAGCGATGTTTCCTACCACCGATACCCACGATTGGGAGCCGTACCACGACGCCCTGGAAGACTGCCAATTACAACTGTATTACGGGCATTTTTACCTGCGCAGCAAGGGCCAAACGATCATGGTAGACACCGGCATGGGCCCCGGACCGCATCCTAGCCGGGACAACCGCACCGGAGACATGCTGAATCAACTCAAGATCTCTGGAGTTAATCCGGAAGATGTTGACCTTGTTGTGATCACCCACATGCACATAGACCACGTTGGCTGGAACGTGGACTACACTGCTCCGGAACCCAAGCCGTACTTTCCCAACGCCCGTTACCTGGCGCCTCGTTTGGACTGGGACCATTTCACCAAGCCAGAATTCGCCGCCAACGCTCCCTGGGTCGAAGAGAATATCCTACCGTTGGAAAAGATGGGCCTGCTAGAACTGATCGATGACGGACATGTGGTTAACGACGAGATCACGGCCATATCCACGCCGGGCCACACCCCGGGGCACATGGTGTTCAATATAACTTCCCAGGGCGAGAAGGCCATGGTGGTGGGCGACCTGCTGCACAGCAAAGTGCAGGTGGAACGGCCGGAATGGACCGCTGGAGTAGACACCGACAAAGAAGCCAGCCAGAAAAACCGCATGATGATCCTGGACAAGGCTGAATCAGAGGACATCGTGATCGCTGCCGGCCATTTCCATCCAGACGACCACATCGGCAAAGTGGTCCAGTTGGAAGGCAAACGTTACTGGCAGGTCATTAAGTAGTTGACAGCTATCAGATTTCAGCCGTCACACTGGAGATATTTTGAGCCCGGAAGACGGACCAGAAGAACAATCAAACGACGATCCGGAAGGGATGGCCAAAGACCTGGACCAAGCTGCCTTGGATTTCCGGCAGCGTTACTACGGCCCGGACAATAACCCGGTCCCGCCGGCGGCGATGGCCGAACTGGCGCCTGAGGTAATGCGCCTGGTGGACTCGGTTATCTACGGTGAGATCTACAACCGGCCGGCCGTTGACTTGAAAACCCGCAGCCTTTGCACCATCGCTGCGTTGGTGGTTTTGGGCCATAGCCCGCAGATGATCAAGCGGCACATCTCTGGCGCGCTCCACATAGGCGTCACCCGTGAAGAAATATCGGAGATCATCGCTCAGATGGTCTTCTACGGCGGCATGCCGGCAGCGGTCAACGCTTTTCGCGTGGCCAAAGAGGCCTTTGATGAATCGCCGGACGGCCTAACACCAGACGACGCACAGGCTGAGGGACCGGCAACCGTGCAATATAGAGAAGACCATGCGGCCTATGCCGCCGCCCCGCCGCCCGAACGCCCGGACCCCGCTGATGAGATTTCGGACGACGATCCAGACCAAAAAGGTGACGGCCAGTCCCGTCTTAGGCCCCTTGGGCAACCTCCCATGACGGCGCAAAAACCGCAGCGCCGCCCATCTGATATGAGTAGGAGAGAACGCGATGAAGTTGGGTTTCATCGGGACCGGCAACATGGGGAATCCCATGGCCGCCAATCTGATCAAAGCAGGCCATCAACTAACCGTCCACGACCTTCGACGCGAGGCCACAACCAACCTGCTGGAGATGGGCGCAAGCTGGGTGGACAGCCCAAAGGAGGCCGTGCAGGGCAACGAGGCGGTGTTCACGTCCCTCCCCGTTCCCAGGGACGTGGAGGCGGTGGTCCTGGGCGAAAACGGAATCCTGGAAGGGGCAAGTGAAGGATCGGTCTTCTTCGACCTATCGACCAACTCCCCCACGATGATTCGGCGGCTCCACGGGGAGTGCGCCGCGAGGGGGGTGACCCTGTTGGACTCTCCGGTTAGTGGAGGCGTATACGGCGCCGCTGCGGGGACACTGGCGGTGATGGTCGGCGGCGATAAAGCCATGTACGATCGGTTCAAGCCAACCCTGGAGGCTATCGGCACCC
>Ga0209752_1001143_pt1 | contig 13077 bp, 8 predicted proteins | sample METZYME_3_250m_FD_187548 | JGI IMG/M metagenome (GOLD analysis project Ga0209752, IMG submission 187548) | Marine microbial communities from oxygen minimum zone in mesopelagic equatorial Pacific - METZYME_3_250m (SPAdes) (version 2) | ecosystem: Environmental > Aquatic > Marine > Oceanic | place...
TATGGTCGGGAGGCCGCACGAAGTCCACGGCCCTTGGAAACGGGTGTCGCCGGTGTTGCTCAGGTCGGCCAGTGACGCGGTGGGAGTAGAAGGCGTGAGCAGAACATCCGCCTGCTCGGCTAGCAACTTCATGTCTGTGGTGAACCGGAGCCGCCGCTCTAGGGCCCTGGTGTAAGTCACAGCGTCGGTCTCCAGTCCCTGACGAAGCATCTCCCGCAGCTTGGGGCGATAGTCTTGGGCTTGTTTCTCGTACATGGGTTTATGGAAGGCGGCGGCTTCAACGCCCATGATTAGCAACTGGTCCTGGAAAGCAGTATCGAAGCTCGCCGGCAACGTCAATTCCACTACGGAGGCGCCGTCCGACTTCAATTCTTCCAACACCGCCCGCGTTCGCCTCTGGGTTTCTGCGTCGGACTCCTCCATGAAGAACGAGGTGATGAGCCCGATCTTCGGTGGCTTAGCCGACTCCAGCTCCGACAGGTAGTCGTCAACCGGCAATTGCGAAGCGACGGGGTCAAGTTCGTCTGGCCCGGCCATCACCTGGAGCAACAGTGCCATGTCCTCCACGGTGCGGCCCATCCAGCCTACGGTGTCTAGGGACCAGCTTACGGGCACTACCCCCCGGCGGCTGACCCTTCCGTAAGTGGGCTTGAGGCCGGTGATTCCGTTATATGACGCGGGCCGGAGCACCGATCCTACAGTCTGCGACCCCATGGCTATTGGGCACATTCTGGCGGCCACGGATACCGCCGAACCGCTGCTGGAGCCGCCGGGCGTGTGGGCCGGATTCCAGGGGTTCTTGGTATGAGAGGGGTCGAGACAGGCAAACTCTGTGGTGACCGTCTTGCCCAACATGATGGCCCCGGCTTTCTGCAGTAGGTCGATGGTTACTGCGGTCTCGCCGGGAACGTAGTCGGCGTAGACCTTGGAACCGGCGGTAGTGGGAATGCCGGCGATGTTGTAAATGTCCTTGATGCCAATGGGGACTCCGTGCAATGGACCGGTTGCCCTGCCGCTTTCCAGCTCAGCTTGACGTTGCTTGGCGTCAGCCACGACAGTCTCGCGGTCAACCCGGACCCAGGCGTCGAGTTCCGGTTCCAGGGCGTCCATGCGCTCAAGAAAGGACTGAACCACTTCCATCGTGGTGATCTTCTTCTCGCGGATTTGACGGGCTAGTTCCGCCGCCGATAGCCCATAGATTTTTGGCATGGTTGCATCCTTATGACACTGGCGGACGACGGGTGTTCCAAGTGGTTGCTTTTTCGTAGGCGTGGGCTACTTGGAAGACGGTCGATTCGTCGAAGGGTTTGCCGACTATTTGTAGCCCCACGGGCAGGTCCTCGGGGGTGAAACCGCAGTTAATGGATAAGGCCGGGACGCTGGCCAGGTTGAAGGGGGCGGTGAAGCTGCGCCGGCCACTCAGCATTTCCATGAAAGCCTCTTTGCTTTCGACGCCGGCCTTTTCGGGGATGGGTGACGCCGGTATGGACGAGGTGGGCATAACCAAGACATCGACCTGCTCCAGGGCATCCAATATCTGCTGCCGGAGCATGTGTCGCAGGCGCACCGCTTTTTGGTGGGCCTGCGCGGGCAGTATAGCCCCAGCCAACAGGCGAAGCTGAATGTTGTAGTCGTACTCTTTCAGACGGTTCTCGATCCCTTCCCGGTGGATCCCAGAGACATCCCCGTAGGTCACTGCGGTGGAGATAACTGCAGACCGGGCGATCAAGGGGATCTCGACGTCTGACACGACTGCGCCCAATTCCCCAAGCTGGGCAATGGCTGTGACCACCAAATCGCGCACTTGGGAATCAACGGCGTCGCCCTCCACTCGCTCAGTGATAACGCCAACTTTCACTCCCTCGATCGATCCAGACAGCATAGCCAGGTAATCGGGCACAGGAACGTTCCAAGTATGTCCGTCTTTCGGGTCGTGCCCGGCGATGGCACCTAGTGTCATGGCGCAGTCGGCGACGGTGCGCGAAATGGGACCAACCTGGTCCATGGACCAGGATGCTCCCAACACTCCATGACGGCTGACCCGCCCCCAGGACGGCCGGATTCCGACCAGACCGCAGAACGAGGCCGGGCCGCGGATGGACCCGCCCGTGTCCTCTCCCAGAGATGTTGCGCAGAGGAAAGCGGCCGTGGCGGCGCCGGAACCGCTGCTGGATGTTCCGGGGTTGCGGGACAAGTCCCAAGGGTTGTGGGGCCGGCCGTAGGGATGTTCAAATGCGTCACCCATGGCGAATTCGCTCATGTTCAGCTTGCCCAGGAGCACGGCGCCGGCGTCGATCAATTTCGTCATGACCGTGGCGTCCTCATCAGGAACGAAATCCTTCAAGATCGTCGAGCCGCCGGTGGTGGGGATACCCTTGGTGTAGACTTGGTCTTTGATGCCGATGGGCACTCCGTGCATGGGGCCCCGATACTTACCGGAGGTTATCTCTTGTTCGGCCTGACGGGCGTCAGCCATAGCCCGGTCTGCGGTAACCGTGATGTAGGAATTCAGCTTTCCGTCCACCTGGGGTATACGTTCTAGGTAAGCCTCCGTTGCTTCGACAGGAGAGACCTCCCGAAACTTGATCAGAGCAGCCAATTCGGTGGCGGAGAGAAAGGGCAGTTGGGCTTTGTCCATCGGGTGACCTCTCATCGGTTCCAGCGCGGAAATCATGTGAAAGCGTAGCTGAAACACGGTTATTTTGCCCTCAGCCAGTCTGGTTGTCAACGTAAATCCGGCTACGGGTGGCACGCCCGGACAAGGCGCAATAAGCATGGGACCGGGTACGGCCGTCCCGGGCCCGCTGGTATAATTGTGCCGGTAAACAAACCTTTTGACGCACAACTGCAGGGGTGGAAACATGGACGAATTGGCAGGGATCATATTGGCTGCCGGAGAGGGTATCAGGATGAAGTCCCGGACTCCCAAGGTGCTGTACTGCCTCTGCGGGAAAGAATTGCTCCGGTATCCGGTGGAGTTGCTGGGCCGAGTGGGCGTGAGCCGCATAGTCGTGGTGGTGTCGCCCGCCAACCAAGACGCAGTCAAGGAACTTTTGGGAGATTCTGTTGAGTACGCTGTTCAGTCCGCCAAGACTGGAACGGCCGGAGCCGTGGAGTCGGCCGCCGCCGCACTCCGAGGACAAGCTCAACAGGTTATCGTAATCGGTGGTGATTCTCCGTTGGTGACTGATGAGTCGGTGCGCAGTCTCATAAGTAGGCATCTCGAAGATTCGCGTGAGATGTCCATCCTCTCCGGTATTGTCTCGGACAGCAGCGGTCTGGGGCGAATCAACCGTGACCTGGCCTCCCAGCAGAACGTTCTGGGTATCATTGAGGCCCCGGACGACGTGGACCGGCTTGGTGAGCCCGTGGAGGTAAACTCGGGAGTTTACTGCTTCCAGGCTGATTGGCTATGGGAAAACCTGGGACAGATAGGCGCAAGCAATGACCTGGAGCGCTATCTACCGAACTTGGCGGCCATCGCTGCTGGCCAGGGCGCCAACGTCGCGGCCTCACCATCGAATGACCCTGCAGAGGTCCTGGGAATCAATAATCGGGTGGAACTGGCCAACCTGGAGGATATCCAACGGCGACGCATCCGAGAGCATTGGATGTTGGAGGGCGTGACAATCATGGATCCGTCATCGGTGATGATCGACGCTCGGGTGAAGATTGGGCAGGATACAGTGGTTCTGCCCAATACCATGATCCTGGGAAACACCTCCATCGGGTCCGGCTGCGAAATTGGTCCCGGTTCGGTGGTCAAAGATTCAGTCGTGGGCAATGACTGCCGGGTCACGTCTTCTGCGTTGGAGAACGCGGTCATGGAGGCCGGAGTCAATATCGGCCCCTATAGTCATCTGCGGCCTGGGGCTTATCTGGAGTCCGGCGTTCATCTCGGAAACTATGTTGAAGTGAAAGAGAGCCGGTTCGCCGCCGGTGCCGTCATGGGGCATTTCGGATATGTCGGCGATGCGTCCATCGGGGCCAATGTAAACATTGGCGCCGGGACCGTCACCTGTAACTATGACGGTAAAGACAAACACCGTTGTGTGGTGGAGAACGACGCATTCATCGGCTGCGACACCATGCTCGTGGCGCCGGTCACCGTGGGCGCCGGGGCGGCAACCGGGGCAGGCGCAGTCATCACAAAAGACGTTCCACCGGCTAGACTAGCCGTTGGCGTTCCTGCTAAGATAATAGATAGATAAGTGGTTCTAACTGACCTCCCGGCGACTCTTCCCACAGGCAGAAATCCCGAAAAGGCATAGGCATATACGTGGGTTGACCGGGAGACGGGGTGTTTGGATACAGATTATTTACCGCAAATCATAGTTTTTGTCGTCTTCACTCTCTTGTTCTCATACCTGAGCCTCCTTCGTTCGGGTGGGCCCGCGGTGCCGATCGTTAGTGATGCGAACCCCTCGGCGCACTCCGAGCCGCTCGTATTTTGGCTGAAAACGACGTGTTTTTTCGCGGTTGTTCTCTCCGGGGAGGCCTTCATTCAAGGAGCTGTGACCACAGCTTGGTGGTCCATCGCCTTCATGTCCGCCGGATTATTCGCCGGGTTGTTCTTAATCGACCGAGCAGCAGGAGTCCTGGTCAAGCGTCACGCCGTACTGTCCTGGCCGTGGAACCGGATTTCGCCCACCTCCGGTGGTTCAGCCTTTGCCGCAAACGGCCAGGCGGGCAACGGGAACGGACACGGACTTTCCGAGCCCGATCTTGAAGAACCCGCCATAACCGAGGAAGAATTGACAAGTCTCGATGACCGGGACCGAGAGATGTTGCGTTCCATCATCCGCCTGGATGCAACAACCGTCAGAGAGGTGATGGTTCCCCGGTTAGACATGGCCGCTGTCGAAGCCGACTCTCCACTAAAAGTCGTCGCCGAAACTATGGTGAACCGCGGCCACAGTCGCCTTCCAGTCTACGAAGAAACAATCGATAGGATTCTCGGAATAATCCACGCCCGGGACGTTTTGGCTTCATTGGCAAACTCAGGGAAGTCAAAAGACTCGCTGCGTACTCTGGTACGTGGTGCATTCATCATTCCCGAAACCAAGCGGATTGACGACCTGTTAGAAGAACTGCAAGAACGCCGCACCCAGATCGCCATCGTGGTGGACGAATACGGTGGAACCGAAGGCCTGGTCACCATGGAAGATCTTCTAGAGGAGATCGTTGGCGAAATAGAGGACGAGTTCTCCCGTTCCCGGGACGCTCAGGTGATTCACCAACCCGACGGCACGGTGCTGGTGGACGCTGGAGTCACCACGGAACACGTGGAAGATCTATTTGGGGCTAGCATTGACAGCACCGAAGTCGACACGGTGGGCGGTTACGTCTACCACATTCTTGGCCGAATTCCCCAGGCTGGAGACATTGTGGAAACAGACCACCTCCATATAGAAGTGGCCTCCATGCTGGGCCGCCGGCTCCGTAAATTACGCATCCATCGCATAGACCAAGATGCCGCTGAACCCCACACCTAATCGTCTCGGAAATTGAGCTAAACGAGACGCCTGCTCGAGGCGTCTTGTTTTTGTTGCTGTGGTCCCATCCCAAGGCATTTCTAATAGCGGAGCGCCGAGGAAACTCGTCTTTGAAGGCCAAACCGTAGGAGAGCCTGTATGAGAGGCAGCCCATAACAGGACTGCGACAGAAGCAGGAACCCATCGGCACACTCGGAATAGCAGCGAGGGGTCTTGCGGGTCCTAATGATGTGCTGACTGCTGAAAGTTCCCCTTACCTAAGGGCTATCAGAGCCCCCGACACCACCAGCCGGTGGTCGTAAACGAAGCGTGGTATTGAAGACACCAGATTGATGTCCGCGTCCGTGGTCGCCTCCAAGCTAAGATCGTCTTGGTGGACCACCTGGGTGGCTGTAGCCCGGTATAGGAACTGATTGACGCCGTTATCGGTGATGATGAACACTTCTTCGCCGTTGCGAAGTTTTTCCGGGACCTTCTGCAGGTTGAAAAAGACCGATCCCTCTCGGCTGATGGGGCTCTCGGTGTGCCCAAAGAACCAAGATGTCCCATGTTCGCCACCGTTGGCCGATTCTGGGATATGTCCCACCGTGTTGTCCGGACTCTCATAGGCCCGGCTGTCGCCCAAATCCAAAATAGACAATTCTGAGATAGTCGAGTCCACTCCAATGGACGGAACCAGTATTCTGGTGGAAGGCTGGATGTCGTTGATGGTCGTACCGAACTCGCCAATAGGGGAAAAACCGTCAAGTAACGTCTGCTGCCTCAGGTAGGCAGGTTCGTATCTAAAGGGGTCTCTCCAGGAATCGGCCGTCAGGGCCTTGCCGGGGAACAAACTGACGCTGGAAGCAGCGCTTCCAGTAATGGAATGTACCGGTCGCGGCTCAAACACAGACGTCAAGTCGTCCAAGTTGGACTTGGCGCTCGCAGAATAACCGTAGTAAGCGCCGCCCGATGCCAGCAGCAAAAAGCCGAAGGCCAGAAGAACGATTCCTGTAAGACTGACGACACGCCGCTGCAGCCGTCCATGAATATAATCGTAACCGGCTTCCATGCCACCTCCTATCAACACTTACCACCCACAAATATGGCTATAGGGAGAGCCCGGTACTGGGGATTGTCTGGATAGAGCCTAGCGTGCCCTGGGGGTGTTGGCGCCACCAGGAGAGATGGGCTCATTAAGGTAGATATCGCCGTTGCGAATTTTGATATTGAACCCACACGATGGATTGATGCAGACCCATGCCTTGTAATGGACCGCAGCCCCTTGTCCGCCGTAGTCCGAGAGAGGGACGAGACTCCCAATCTCACAACTCAGACATTTGGGCATAGACGTTTCTTCCACAAACTCTTCCTCGCAACTCGGGATAGATTGAGTATAGCACCATTGATTGTGCGAGAACCACACGTTCTAGCGCGTTGTTAACTGAAAAGGACGAGCCCAAGCGACATAGGTATGGGATTCGTTATTATGTCACCTAGACACATCCTAATTCCTGATTATCAGGACTACTCCAAGAAGTCTTTAAGTTTCCGTGACCGAGTTGGATGGCGCAACTTTCGTAACGCCTTCGCCTCAATTTGTCGGATTCTTTCACGGGTCACACCGAACTCACGCCCAACCTCTTCCAGGGTCCGGCTTCGTCCGTCTTCAAGTCCGAACCGGAGTTGGAGCACCCTTCCCTCGCGCTCGGTCAAGGTGTGCAGCACCTCGCCGACCTGCTCCTTAAGCAGTTGGTAAGATGCTGCGTCCGCCGGTGCGAGTGCGTTACGGTCCTCGATGAAGTCCCCCAGATGGGAGTCTTCCTCTTCGCCGATAGGTGTCTCCAGCGAGACGGGCTCCTGGGAGATTTTAAGGATCTCCTCAACCTTCTCAGGTCCAATCTCCATGGCCAGGCCAATCTCTTCCGGAGTGGGCTCCCGGCCATATTCCTGCAGCAACCGGCGGTGCTGGCGCATCAGTTTGTTGATTGTCTCCACCATGTGCACCGGGATCCGGATGGTCCGCGCCTGGTCAGCGATTGCCCGGGTGATGGCCTGCCTGATCCACCAAGTCGCATAGGTGCTGAATTTATAACCCTTGCGGTAGTCAAACTTCTCCACCGCCCGAATCAGGCCGATGTTACCCTCTTGGATCATGTCCAACAGGGCCATGCCCCTTCCGATGTATTTCTTAGCCACGCTGACCACCAACCTCAAGTTGGCCTCGGTTAGGCGTGCCTGAGCGCGTTGGCTTTCGGCGTTGATGCGCCGGAAGTAAGCACGAAATAGCGGGTCTAGGTCTTGCAGGTCAGTAAAACTGTTCAGCTCCGCTAATTTGGCGTCCAACTGGGCGATGGTCGAGTCTTGCAGGACATCGACAGCATCGGGCGGAACCAACCATGAACTCAAAGAGAGCCCGATCACCTGTTGGTAAACGTCGTCTTGGTATTCGTTAAGGTCTTCAGCCATAGCTGCCAGAAGGTCTACCGAGACCTCAGCATCAATGGCGTCTCTGAGTTTCTTATGGTCTGTTATCTGGGAGACTGTCAAATTGGAGGGCAAACCCAATTGCTCGGACAGAGATTTTACCAATGGCTCGGCATCTACCATTCGCTTGAGCAGACCGGCCGCGATTTCCCATGGGCGTGGGGAGCGGCCGTCCAATTCCTCCAATTCTTTCCGCAGACCCTCCAGGTGCTTGCCGCCCTCAATTTTCCTGGCCAGGGAGCGCTCATCCGCGGAGGTCAATAAGCGAACTCGACCGATCTCGCGCAGATACATGCGTACAGGGTCGTCCAAGACCTCCACAGACTCGGTTTCAGGTTCCCACTCTGGCTCTTCATCGTCGTCGGTGCCGTCAGCAGCCGCGCCGCCCTCGGCCGCGGTGGTCTCTGTCGAGTCGGCACTTTTCTCTGCGGTCTGGGAGTCGTCCCAAGACGCGTCACCAGCGTTTTCGTTGATGGTGGCCGGCCTGACTCCGGCCATACCGTCGCCGTCTACACCTTCTTCATCCCGACCTGCGTCAACATTTCGGATGATGTCCAATACAGGATTGAGGGAATCTGAGTCGTCCTGCCGGGACTCTAGAAAATCTTCTGGGGTCAATTCGCTGGAACTGTCTTTTCTGGCCATTAAGCCTCCTCAGCCGGAAATTTCCTGAACTTGGCTTCTCCGGGCGCCTTCATTCTTCTTAATCCGTTTGTTCAACCGCAAGATTTCGTCGTATTCGCCTATCTCAATGTCGGGAGGTGATTCGGCGAAGCGTATCTCTTCTTCTGATTTTAGGCTTTTCAAGTTCCGCTCTTCCAGCCGGGACGCCACTTCCAAGAAAGAGGATCGACGCCCGTTCACGTCCAATGGTATCAACGGCTTTTCCGTTAACAAGGCAAGTTGTCCGGTGACTTCGTCGTCGCCGTCCCGTTTGACCGCCGCCAATGTTTGAATTTTATCCAACCCGGGGCTAGCGTCCAGCCATCGGGTGAACAGCTCACGATTTTCGTGGCGCTGAAAAAACTCTGCGAGCAGTTCGCCTGCCAGGTCCCTAAGCTCCGGATACCCCAACAGTAACTGCAGGCAGTGCTCTTCCAGTGGGTCATGGTCCAACTTGGTGAAGGGCGATGCTGCTGTAGTCGCAGGACGCTGTTGCTCTGGCCTTCGGGTGCGCCGGGCAACCGATGGACGGCTCAGGGCTGCCTTCACGGTATCGATGGGCACACTCAGACTATTAGCCAACAATTCAACGGCATTGGCTTGCTGGATCCCCCCTTCAAGAAAGTGAATGTATGGAGCGGCCTCAGCAACACACTTCGCCTTGCCCTCCGGTGTATTTGTTTCTCCTTGACTCGTTATCGCATTGATCCGAAACGTTATCGCCGGTATCGCCGATTCCACCAGCTTGGCCCAATCAGAGGGCGCACGATGAATCACTTCATCCGGGTCTCGACCTGGGGGCATGACGATTATCCTTGGGTCCGCGTAGGCCGTTTGCGTCGAGCCGTCCGGTCCCCGGTGGCTGATCGCTTTGGTCTGGAAGTTTTTCAAGACCACGTCCAAGCTGCGTAAGGTAGCGGTCTGCCCAGCGGCATCTTGATCCAACGCCATGGTCATTTTCCCGGTCAAGCGTCTGATTTCGTCAACCTGGCCCTCGGTCAACGCTGTTCCCATCTGGGCTACCACGTTCCTGAACCCGGCTTGGTGGGCGGCGATGGCATCCATGTAGCCTTCTACTATAACAGCGCCCTCTTTTCTCACGTCGGTCCGCGCCCTATCCATGGCGTACAGGAGGCGGCTCTTGTCGAACAATGCACTCTGAGGCGAGTTCAAATACTTGGGCTCCGAACCGTCCAGAGACCTTGCTCCGAATCCCACCAGATTTTTGTGGGCGTCGCGGATGGGGAACATCAGCCTGCCTCGGAACAGGTCGTGATTGACCCCGTCGTCTCCGGCGCGCACAACCCCTGCGCTGGCCAGTTCTTCCGGAGAGTAACCCTCCCGAATCAGATGGTTCTTAAGTGATTCTCCATCTGCGGGGCTAAGTCCTATTCCGAAGGCCTCCACGGTCTGTTTGTCCAGTTCCCGTTGCGCCAGATACTCCCGGGCGGACGTTCCTTGGGCCGATGCCAACGTGCGCTGGAAAAATGCCTGGGAGTATTCGTTTATATTGTGGGCTACGTCGTGCTGAGGGCTTTGTCTTTGCTGGGGCAGCGTAACCCCGGTCCGCTCGGCCATTTGGCGCAATGCTTCGCCGAACTCGAGGTTTTCAGAACGCATCACGAAGGATAGGACGTCGCCGCCGGTGGCACAGGATCCGAAGCAGCGCCACGACTGCCGGTCGGGAAACACGTGGAAAGACGGTGTCTTTTCCTGATGGAACGGGCAGTTGGCTTTGAAGCTGCGGCCTGAACGTTGCAGATGCACCCGTTGCGAGATTACCTCAACGATATCCAACCGGCCTTTGACGTCGTCAACGACGGTCATCGTCCGCCCCCTCCTCCGGTAGACCTGAGACCCCTTGCCCGCCGGTCTGGTTCAATCAAATGCTTCGTAGCTCCAGCACCCAACAACAGCTTTATCCTGAGGCAAACGGGTACGGTACGTACTCTTCCGGCTACATTTTATCACGGGGGTGGACATTAAGACATGAAATCGCCTTAAACAAGGCACGTTTATGCTTGCAGACCAGACCGATTACAAGCCAGTTCTAGCCTGCGCTCCAAAACCCCTTCAAGGGAGTCGGTGGCGGCGTCCAGCCTGTCGGATGTCAATCAGCGGGTTGAGTAATACGGGAGTAGAATATCTAGGTTAACTTGAATAGGCGTGAAGCCGGGTCTAAGGGAATCTAGGCTGAATGAGGTCGTTTTCAGGGGTTAGAGGAACGCTTTTGTCGGTGCTGCAGAACGCCGACTTCCGCATCATTTGGTATGTGGGGAACGTGGGCGAATTTGCCCGCCGCATGGAACTGCTGGTCTTAAGCTGGCTGATCCTCCAGTTGACCGACTCCTACTTCCAATTGGGTCTGGTGTTGGCCTTCAACAACCTCTCACGGCCGATGGTCTCCATGTTCACAGGGTACATCGCCGACCGTTTCCCACGGCGCAATGTGCTGGTGGCCGGTCAGATGATTAATGTCCTGACCACGGCTGCACTGCTCGCCGTGATCGCCTACGACTTCGACCTGATCAAGGGATGGCATGTGTTCACGGCAGTGTTCGTTCAAGGACTGACCAAGGCCATCGAAGACCCGTCCCGCCGTACCGCTATCTTCGACATCGTGGGCCAACGGCGCCTGGTCAACGCTCTTTCCTTAGATGTGATCAGCCAGAATATCGGCAAAATGACCGGACCCATAGTGGGCGGGATACTGTTGGGCGCCGCCGGTTTCACCGAAGCCTACAGCTTTTTGTTGGCAGTCCACGTCAGCAATCTGGCCTTGACGACCAGACTCCGGATACCCGATTACCGTGGCCCGGCCCAGATCGAGCCGGTGGTGCGCAGCTTGAAGGTAGCAGTAGCCTACGCCTGGAAAAGTCCAGTGTTGATCGGGTTGTTCTATATCACCATCGTGATGAACGCGCTGGCCTTTCCCGTGCAGCAGTTCATCCCCGCCATCGGTCGCGACCACTTGGGAGTCGGCGTAACACTGGTTGGCCTGCTGGTCGCGGCAGACGGTTTCGGACAGCTTGCCGGGGCAGGCATCATGGCCATCACACGCGACCTTCGCTACCACGGGCGGGTGTTTGTGCTGGGCTCCACGGGAGTTTTACTCATCAGCATCGTCTTTGTCTGGTCGCCGTGGTACGCGCTGACTTTTGGTTTGCTTACCTTGAGCGGTATCGCTCAATCAGGTTTCTCCACCATGCAGAGCGCCATAACCATGCTGGCTACGCCCCACGACATGCGGGGCCGGATGATGGGTCTGCTCAGTGTGTGCATCGGAGCAGGCACGCCTTTGGGGGCGCTAGAGATGGGAGCGATGGCTTCGACGGTCTCGATTCAATGGGCCATATCTCTGAATGCTTTTGCTGGTTTGACGCTTTTGTTGCCTTCCATGGCCATGTCACCACTACTGTGGAAGCCTCTGACCCAAGCAGAGTCGGATGCGGATTCGGAACCGGGAACACGTTCTGCCCCTGAGCCACACCCCGGAGAGGCTTAGCCTCGCAGGTTTCTATTGCCCGCCGTGGGTGGAACCGTTATATTCTGGTGAACAGGTTCTCTCGAGGCGACCTGAAGCTACTCTGGAGAAGACATGCAGCGAATCGTAGATTGGCCGGCCCGGATGAAAGAGGTTGCCGACTTCGTGGGCTTAGACCAAGCGGGATTGGATATCATCGAGTCAACCCGGGAGCTGGTATTGTCCAGGGGCGAGGAAATTACCGCCACAGTTTACGACCATTTCCTGAAATTCCCCGAAACTCGCCGGTTCTTCTTAGAAGAAGGAGGAGCAGTTGATGAGGCAAAACTCGACCGTCGTAAGCACAGTCTTCTACGCTGGTTGACCGGTTCCATCGGCTTCAAGATTGACGAAGATTACCCAATCAGGCTACTGGCTACGGGCATCGTCCACAGTCATCCGCCGTCCCACCGGGCCCACTTAGGGTCCATCCCCAGCAGGTTCATGGTCGGCTCCATGTCTTTCTTGCAAACAGCCCTGGCCGGCATATTTCAAGAAGAGATAACCGACCCACGTGAGGCCCACAACTCAACGGTGGCCTGGAACAAACTACTTATGGTCCAGCTTGATATCTTGCAAGCGGGCTACGTCGATGAGACTCCGACCGAGGCAACCGAAGTAACGCCGGACTCGCAATAAGAAACTAGGAGAGCAAAACACATGGGGAAAGTGTTGGTCATCCAAGGCGCAGGCATGAATATGAGGGGCAAGGTCCAGTTGGAGACGTTCGGGCCCATGACCCTGGAACAAATAAATGAGCAGATACTAAGCTACGCCGAGGGTTTGGGAATGGACATCGAACTGATACATTCCAACGTTGAAGGCGAAGTGGTGAACGCCCTGTACGATGCACACGACCGGGATTTTGAGGCCGCGCTGATAAATCCCGCCGGTTACACCACCACCACCGGTCCCATCAAAGGCGCCATC
>Ga0209752_1001144_pt1 | contig 13072 bp, 9 predicted proteins | sample METZYME_3_250m_FD_187548 | JGI IMG/M metagenome (GOLD analysis project Ga0209752, IMG submission 187548) | Marine microbial communities from oxygen minimum zone in mesopelagic equatorial Pacific - METZYME_3_250m (SPAdes) (version 2) | ecosystem: Environmental > Aquatic > Marine > Oceanic | place...
ATCAATCCAATTGATGCTTTTTCGAGAAGATCCAAAACAATCTCAAATCCATCTTCTCCTCCATAATAGGGATCTGGTATCTCTATTAATTTGCAATTCTCGTCATACTCTAAAAAGAGATGTATTTTATTTAAATGATCCTCATCTGCCATAGACTGCAGAAAACTCAGATTGTAATTGTCCATGCCCAGGATGTAGTCAAACCTATTGAAATCATTTTGCTCTATTGTTCTAGCAGTTTGCTGAGAGATATCAATGCCTCTTTTCATGGCTGCATATTGAGATCTTGAATCTGGTGATTGACCGGTATGATAACCATGGGTCCCACAAGAGTCTATGTAGAAAAATTGGCTGAGGTTTTGCTCATTAACAATATCTCTAAACACACCCTCTGCAGATGGGGATCGACAAATGTTTCCCGTACATACAAAAAGTATTTTGTGCTTTAAGTTTTTTGAATGCTCTAACATATTGTCAGTTAGCTCCAAGGATTCTACGAACTTTACGTAAGTCCTCTTCAGTATCTACATCTGGTCCTGGAGGTATCACTGCCTCTTCAATGATTATCTTCATTTTTAAATCGAAAGCCCTGAGCTGTTCCAATCTTGCTTCAATTTCAGACTTAGTTCTTGGATGTTGGCTGAATATTTTTAGAGTTTCAATGGTGTAAGCGTAGATACCTATATGTCGCCATAGGCACATCTTCCGATTAACGTAATTTTGAATTTTTCTTCGAAATGAAACTGCCTTCCCATTTGCGTCAAAATCAACCTTAACCACATTTAGATCATTGATTTCTTCTGGATCAACAATCTTAGTTGCCAATGTGGCAATTCCAGCATCTGGATTATTAAACAATAGGCTTGCAACCTGGTCTATATTTTCAGGTGGCATTAGTGGACAATCTCCTTGCAAATTTACGATAATTTGATCTGCTTTCCAGTTTTCAATTTCTGCAACTTCTGCAATCCTATCAGTACCTGACCTATGGTTTGCTCTAGTTATCACTGTTTTTGCATTTAAGTTTTGTGCTACTTTTTTGATTTTTTCACTATCAGTAGCAATGATAATTTCGCTGGCGTGGCTTTTTGATGCAGCTAAAAAGACGCGTTCAATAAGTGTTTTACCTGAAATATCTACAAGCGCTTTTCCAGAGAGTCTCTTAGAATCAAATCTAGCCGGGATTACAATAATATAATCAGTTAATTTCACTATTCTTACTCACCAATTGTTTAATCATTTCAATCAAGTCATTTTCATTGTCAAAACTGATAGTTGGTTGGACGAGCCAGCTATTTTTTGGGAATTCATGATCATATTTTACTGCGTCTTTGGGAGTCATGAGTATTGGTAGATTGCTTTTCTCTCTAAGCTTAAACAAATCAACTTTCCCATGGTCATCTACTGCAACAGATTGGATAATGACACCATAATCTTTTAAAGATCGGTAAAACCTTTCTTGATTACCAATACCTGCAAGGACTAGAACTTCGGATTCAGTAAAAAAACTAATTGATTCTCTAGATTCTTCACTGAGGCTTTCCACCGTTTCATTCAAAAGACGAAATTTTGTATATTGGGTATCTTTTAACCAATGTTGTCTAAAATTCCCGTCATCTCCATTGATAAGAACATAATCGAATGATTGAATTGTCTCAGGTCCCTCTCTCAACGGACCGGCCGGTAAAAGATAGCCGTTGCCGAACCCGCGAGATGCATCAATAACAAGAATCTCAAAATCCCTTGCAAGAGGATAATGTTGCAATCCATCGTCTGAAATAATAACCTCTGCGCCCTTAGATACTAGAGTTTCAGCAGCTCTAACTTTGTTGGCACAAATACAAACAATTGCATCCGATTCTCTCGCTAAATATAAAGATTCATCTCCAACTTCTTCGGCGTTGTTATTTTTGGATACGAGAATGGGCTCTCTTCGAGATAGGCTACCTCCATAACCCCTTGAAATGATTCCTACAAGTTTACCCTGTTTTTGCAAAATTCCTGCAAGCCATAAAGTTACAGGGGTTTTACCAGTTCCTCCCACGTTAATATTACCAACGACGATGACAGGAACATCAATTTTGAACTGCTTTAAAATACCAAGGCTATAGAGGTTTTTTCTTACGCTGGTTAATAATCCAAAACAAAAAGCAAGCAATCTCAGAACAATATTTGGTTTCTTGCTGGTATACCAGTTGGCTTCAATTTTACGACTATGTTTTGTCATTAAATTGCAATCTGTGAAGCAATGCATACTCACCATCCTGATTGATCAACTCCTTGTGCGATCCGCTTTCAACAATTTCTCCATCAGCTAAAACAACTATGCGGTCTGCTTTTTCCACTGTGGATAGACGATGTGCAATAACTAACGTTGTTCTATTGTGCATCAGTTTTTCCAGGGCGTTTTGTATGTACCTTTCGGATTCAGTATCCAAAGCAGAAGTGGCCTCATCCAATATCAGGATTGGAGCATCCTTAAGCAACGCCCTAGCAATTGCTATTCTCTGCCTTTGACCCCCGGAAAGTAATATACCTTCATCTCCTACCTTCGTCTGTAATCCCTCAGCAAGTTTGTCAACAAATTCATCCATGTTTGCAGCCGAAATTGCTTTTAATGTCTCCTCTTCACTAAAGGATCCATAAGCTACATTATTGAGTATGGTGTCATTGAATAAAATTACTTCTTGGGTAACCAAACTGATATTGTTTCTCAGTGACTTTAAAGTGTAATTGTCTACTGCAACCCCGTCGATAAGGAGCTTGCCTTCAATAATGTCATAGAATCGTGGGAGAAGATTGACCAGGGTTGTTTTTCCACTGCCTGATTTACCCACAATCGCCAAGGTCTCTCCTGGTTGGATAGTAAGGTCAATATCACTGAGGGCATTTTTCTGTCCTTTATCATAAGAAAATGAAACATTTCTAAACTCAATTTTCCCGGTCAAACCCTCGGCATGGGCAATCAGGTGTGCTACCTCCCCGTCATCTACTTCATTTTTTTCATCAATCAGCAAGAAAATGCTTGCAGACGCGGCAATCCCTCTTTGAATCATTGCATTGACATTAGTTAACCTTTTCAATGGGGTCATAAGCAGCACCATCGCAGTAATAAAGCCAGTGAAATTGCCAATCTCCATATCCTTAACTTCACCCAGTGTGGCTACATACACCACACCTGCAACCCCGAGAGAAGCTACAAAAATTGTAACCGCATCACCTATGGCTTTTGTCGAAAACAGTTTCATATTGTGTTTCCTGTTGTCTTCGTTGACCCGTTCAAACTTTTCGCTTTCGTGGTCTTGGCCATTAAATATTTTAATGATGCGATGGTTATGCAAAGTCTCCTTGATGAGATGGGTTACATCCCCCATGGAATCTTGGATTCTCTCGCTGTACCTTCGAAACAGTTTACCCAAGAACCTAACTATTAATGCAATAACCGGCGCCACCAAAAATATCACTCCAGCCAATCTTGGGCTGAGATAAACCATATAGGCGGTCAAAGCTAAGATAGTCAATGTATCTCTTATAAGAATAGTGATTGTGTTAGAAGTAGATTCAGCAACTTGCTCGATATTGAAAGTTACCTTTGAGAGTAATTCAGCATTAGATTTATGGTCCAAAAAACTGGTTGGCAGATATAAGAATTTGGTGAAAACCTCTTTTCTTAGGGCTTTAATAACCTGCCTGCCAATCCAGCCTATGTTGTAGACAGAAAAAAATCCTGAAATACCGCGAATGATAAAAATAACGATCACGGCAATTGGAAGATTGAATTTCCAATCCCCTATATAAGCACCATCTGTTGTGCCTGCAAAATTGTCGGTTAATGTTTTAATCAAGTAGGCAAAGCCTGTGTCTGTCAAAGCATAAATGAGCATTGCTGATGCCCCAAGAATAAAAATAAACCAATAAGGGGCCGCATACTTTAACAACCGTAAGTAGGTTTTATAACCGGTATTTATTGCTTCTCCGTTTGTCAAAAAAAGAACTCCTGTAGATAAATCAAGTCAATTATACGCTACTTTTATAGCGCAACTAACTACATGACTATGGTGTAATTATGAAGATTGTTGCTCTTTGATCCTACCTTGATCCAATAAAACTTGTCGGTCGAGAGTATCTGCAAGACCATGGTTGTGAGTAACTACAATCAAGCTAGAACCTATAGAGCGGTTTAATGCCAACAGACCATCAAAAACCTTTTCAGCAGTTTCTGGATCTAGATTTCCTGTCGGTTCATCAGCTAAAACTACAGATGGTTTACCGATCAATGCCCTTGCAACGGCTACCCTTTGACATTCTCCACCTGAAAGCTCAGAGGGTTTATGGTGCAATCGGTTGGATAATCCAATTTCAACCAGAAGTTCTCTAGCCGCTTTTCTGGCTTGAGCAATGGACTCTCTTCTAACCAATAATGGCATCATGGTATTCTCCAACGCACTGAATTCATTAATTAGATGATGGAACTGGTAAACAAAACCAAAAAACCTATTCCTAAGCCTGCTCGCTTGTTTGTCTGAAATTGTTGATAAGGTTTCTCCCTTTATCTTAATTTCACCTGCAGAAGGTTGGTCAAGCAGCCCCATTATTTGCAGAAGTGTTGTCTTGCCTGTGCCAGAAGGTCCAATAATTGCCAACGATTCAGCATTTCTAACCTTGAGATTGACTCCAGTAAGCACTTTTACTTCTTCATCCCCTTTGAAAAATGATTTTCTTAGATTTACAGCTTCTAAATAGGTCTGTGTCATTTTTACCTCATCTTATCTATGTAAACGTAAGACATCTGCAGGGTTTAACCGTGATGCTCTGTAGGAGGGAATTATAGAAGAAACCATGCTCAATAACACTGCCAACAGGCCAATCCAAAGTACTTCCAACCAATGAATCTCTGTCGGTAACTCGGTGAGAAAATAGATTTCTGCCTGATACAAAGTTACCCCAAATATTAACTCTAAAGAATGGATAATCCCTGACAACTGTCCAGTTATTAATATGCCAAACCCTATCCCTAAAATCGAGCCAATCAATCCAAGTAAGAGGCCTATAGAGAGGAAGATTTTGAAAATTCCCATATGCTCAACACCCAAGCCTCTCATTACGGCTATAGATGCTTTTTTCTGTCTAATTAGCATAACTAGCGTAGAGACGATGTTAAATGACGAAACAGCCAAAATCAGAAACAAAACCATAAAAATAATGGTTTTAGTAAGTTCCAAAGATCTAAAAAAATTGGGATTTTGCACCGTCCAATCAGTAACTGTAAATCCTCCGCCAGACCTTATTGCAATTTCTCTCACCATTTCCCGAGATTGTTTGGGGTCAAAAAAATCAATTTCCATACCTGATATCTTTCCCGGCATTTGCAATAAGGTTTGTGCATCTAAAAGGTTGGCAAATGCAAGATTTCGGTCAAACTCATATACACCTGCTTCAAAAAAACCTACTACGGTGAATCGTTTTAATCTCGGAATAACACCCATGGTGCTAATAAGTGAATTTGGTATCATCACGGTGACAGGATCGCCTAGAGACAAGTTTAAATCATCCGCAAGACCTTTGCCCAAAATGATATTAAAACTACCATTGCTCATTGAATTTAATTGCCCCTGAACCATCAATCTTTCAAGTTTTTGTGCTGAACCGGACTCTTGAGGGTCAATGCCTTTGAATTGTATACCAGATACTTCTTTGGAGCCCAAAAGAAGTGCTTCGCTTGAAATGAAAGCAGAAAATGATTTTACCTCCTTATGTGCAATCAGCAGAGCTTGCAAAGCATCCCTATTCTCGAGACTGTTACTTAGACCCATAATTTTCGCGTGAGGTAAGATGCTCAGCATTCTATTTTTAATTTCTGACTGAAAACCATTCATTACAGACATAACAATCACGATAGCAGCTACCCCTATAGCAATACCCAGGACACTAAATGTAGAAATAAATGACATAGTAATGGTTCCTGTTTTTGCCTTAAGAAAAGCAAAGAGAGTTCTTGATTCGTAACTTTTTCTTGAGAAAAACAACTTACTATCCCTTATACATCCTTAGTATTTCTGTAGGATTTTCCCTTGAAGCTTTGATTGAGGGATAGAGGCAAGCAACAACACTCACAGTTAAGGCGCCAAGGCAGATCAAGACAACATCGGTATATCTCAATATATAAGGCATTGAGGTGATGTAATACAAGCCGGCTGGCAAAAACTCAAAGCCAAACAGATACCTTATTATCCATTCAAAACTCTCTAAATTCATCAAAACTGTGATCCCAAATAATACTCCAAAAAGAACACCTAATAGAACACTAAGTAGACCCTGAATGAAGAAAATATGCGTGAGGTCTTTTGAAGTAAATCCTATACTTTTCAAAATAGCGATATCTCTCTTCTTATCGTCCACTGACATTGAGAGCATCACAATTACATTGAACGTAGCTATTAAAACAATCATAAATAAGAGCACACTCATAATAGTTTTCTCAATGACGATAGCGTCAAATAACGCCTGATTCTGTTTTGACCAGTCAGTGACGGTAATTTCAAGCCCCATAATTTTCTTGAGCGAACTTTCAATTACTTTAACCATACTCTTGACTTTGTAAACATTGTCGAGCTCGACAGCTACGCCATTGACTGTATTTCCCAAGCCCAGTAATGAGGATGCATCCTCTTGGCTCATTAAAACTTGCATAGAATCGTATCTTTGCAGACCAAATTCAACTACTTTTTTGACGTTAAAATATTGGCTATCTGGGAAACTGATTTGACCCTGGGAACTAAACCTTGGAACAGTCAGGAATACTCTGTCTCCTGCTTTAAGATTTAATTGTAGAGCCAGACCTCTCCCCAGTATGAGCTCACCATTTGCTAAATCCTTAAGCTGTATTCCAAAGAAAAATTTATTGACCGGGTTGATGCCCATAATCTCTACGCCTGTTGATTCTTTACCGTTTTTGCTAATGATTCCTTTTGCCTCGACAAAGGGTATGGTGTGCTCAATTTCAGAAAATTGTTCAAGTTCGTCGGCGATACTTTGCCATTGCCTAATTGGTTGATCTGATTGGATGGTGATATGCGAACTAAGCCTGATTACTCGTTCTTCAATCTCAGCCTCAAATCCATTCATAACAGAGAGTACTACTATCAGAGACGAAACTCCCAGAGCTATAGCTAAAATTGATATAAAAGTCACAATAGAAATAAATTGGCTTTGCTCTTTGGAAAAGAGCTGTCGGTAGGCAATAAATAATTTTTTAGCCAAGGTTTAGTAACCTCTGTTTATTTAGTAATAAATATCATAAGGATTATCCACTTAAACACGAAGAAAAAAAAAGCAAATATATGAAATAATACAAATCTTTCGCTTGTGTTCCTTGAGTATGAGTAAACAAAACCAAAACATTATATTTGACCATTCAAATGTTGATTCCAGTGTAAATAATTACGGACAACTGTATGGTTCTGCAATCAATCTAGCACTTGCGGAAAAAATCAAGAACGATCGGGGTCTAAAAATTGTCATAGCACCAGAAATTAATTTTGCAGAGACGCTTTGTAATGAGCTCAAGTATTTTACCGCAACAGATCTTTCAATCGAACTGTTTCCAGATTTAGAAGTCCTGCCTTACGATATTTCCTCACCCAGCAATCAAGTGATTGCTAACCGATCTGAAATTCTATTTCAACTACTGAAAGGAAATATTGATGTATTGGTTTTGAGTGTAGCCAATCTTCTCTGGAAGCTTCCACCACGAAAATATTTTGAAGAGGAAAGTTTTACCGTCAATGTCGGAGAATTATTTTCAATGCAAAAAATTGGGAAAAAATTACTAAAAAATGGATATGAAAGAGTTTCAACTGTTTTTAAACCAGGAGAATTTTGCATTAGAGGTTCCTTAATTGATTTATTCTCACCTCTATATAAAAATCCCATCAGGATAGATTTTGATGACGAAAAAATTGATTTCATTAAACTCTTTGATATTGATTCTCAACTCACTTTAAACACAATCAATTCAGCAACAATCATACCTTCGGAACATTATCCAAAAAGTTCTGTGGCTTTTGATTTTTTCAAAACAAACATGAGAAATGCTTTTGTTGGCAACCAGCTAGAATGGCCTCTTTATAATTTCATTGAAACATATGCAGAATCTCATGGTGTGTATAACTATTTACCTTTGTTTTTTGAATCCATGTCTTCCATCTGGGAGTACTGCAAAACTGCTGAGGTGTTTTGTGTAGGTGACATTCAAACTCCTATTAAAAAATATCAAAAACTGATCAATCAAAGATTTAATAATCAAAATGATTTGAGTCAACCAAACCTTAAACCAAGCGAGTTATTTTTTGCTGCTACACAACAAATTAAGAAGATAAACAATATGTATCCAATCAATTTACAGCATCAAAAATGTTGGAAGTCACGTAAGCATAAGGCTATCAATTTTGATACAAGTCCCTTGGAACCTTTAAATGCATTTAAAACTTCTTCAATAGATAGAATCATCAACAGTTTATTTGAAACATCTACTAATAAAATATTACTATCGACCGGAAGTAAAAATCGTAAAGCTTTTATTGAAAATCAACTTAGGGAGCATTCAATTGCTGTTAGGCAGGTTTCCAGTTGGAACGAATTTCTTGAAAGGAGATCCGGTGTTTTTATCACTGAGCAGCCTATTAGCGAAAGTTTTATCACAGCCTCGTCTGGGATTGCTGTTATTGGTGAAATGGAACTCTTTGGAAGACGTTCCAGAACCAGAAAATATAGAAGCTATGTAGGCAAAGATCCAGAGTCAATAATACGAGATCTAAAAGACCTTCAAGTCGACTCCCTTGTTGTTCATGGTGAGCATGGAATTGGTAAGTACAAAGGTTTGTCTGTGATGATGATTGACGATATTAGCTCTGAGTTCTTAACCATTGAATATGCCTTGGGCGACTTATTGCACGTTCCAGTCACCCTAATGGATCAGGTCTCAAGATTCATAGGTCAAAGCTCTGATGAAAGTATATTAAGTCATTTGGGAAGCGATCAGTGGAAAAAGCTCTGTAAAAAGACTAAAAATCAAGCATACGATGTTGCTGCAGAGTTACTTGAAATATATGCAAACAGAGCAATCGCGGTAGGGAAAAGCCAAGTTGCAAATAAAAAGGATTACGAAAATTTTTGTAATGGATTTGAATACGTTTTAACTCGAGATCAAGCCACAGCAACAGAGGATGTTCTAGACGACATGGCAACGTCAAAATCCATGGATCGATTGGTTTGTGGTGATGTTGGTTTTGGAAAAACAGAAGTTGCATTGAGAGCAGCTTTCACTAGTGCAATCAATGGATATCAAGTCGCTCTTCTGGTCCCAACAACCATCCTTGCTCAACAACATTTTGAAACATTCAACGAACGATTTTCAGAGTGGCCCATTACCATCAATATGCTTTCCAGACTCCAAACTTCGACAAAAAATAACCAAGTCAGAGCAGAGATTGAAAAAGGTAAAGCAGATATCATTATCGGTACGCATGCCTTGTTATCAGACAAAGTTGTATACAAAAACTTAGGCCTGGTGATTGTTGATGAGGAGCACCGTTTTGGAGTTCGCCACAAAGAAAAACTTAAAGCCTTAAGAAAAGATGTGGATTATCTTGCGCTTACAGCTACACCCATTCCTAGAACTTTGAATATGGCCATAGGTGAGTTGAAAGATATCTCAATGATTTCCACAGCACCAGAAAGCCGGATCCCAGTCAAGACGTATATCAGTCAGTGGGATAAAAGTCTTATTCGTGAAGCTTGCCAAAGAGAAATCAGCCGGGGTGGACAAATCCTTTTTGTACACAATCGAATTGATGATATTGAAAATATGGCTGAGACGATCAGGCAAATTATGCCTCTTATTTCACTTGAGATAGCACACGGCAGGATGAAGGAGAGATCCCTAGAGAGAGTCATGATGAAATTCTATAACAATGAATACGATCTGTTGTTAGCTACCTCGATCATTGAGAGTGGTTTAGATATACCGAATGCAAACACTATCATTATAAATAGAGCAGAACGCTTTGGTTTGGCTCAATTGCATCAACTAAGGGGTCGTGTTGGTCGATCTGAAAGACAGTCCTATGCCTATTTGATGATTCCATCCAAACAAACATTGACCAATGAAGGTAAACAAAGGCTCGAGGCCATTGAAGCGATAGAAGATTTGGGTGTGGGTTTCATTTTAGCAACTCATGATCTTGAAATTAGAGGCGCTGGAGAAATTTTAGGCGATGAACAAAGTGGTCAGATGCAGAAAATTGGCTTTAGCCTATACAAGGACATGCTCCGCCAAGCGATTGATTCTTTGAGAGATGAGCCTAAAGCAATATCGAGTAACGTCTCCAGCGACATCAACTTGAACATCCCAGCTTTGATCCCAGAAAATTATATGCCTGATGTTAATCTTAGACTGACGATGTATAAAAGAATATCCAGCATACAATCCAAAAATGAAATTAAGCATATTGAGAATGAGTTAATTGACCGCTTTGGAGAACTTCCAGAACAAACAACAAACTTACTTCTGATGGCTCATCTAAGAAATCAAGCAAATACTTTGGGAATCAAAAAAATAAGAATGGATAGGAGGTATGGACGGTTCTATTTTGATAAATCAACATCCATAAAGGTCCAAAATATCATTGATTTAATTAAACAGAAACCCGATGTTTTCAAGATGTACCCTGACCAGTCACTTGGTTTTAAAGGAAATTTCCCTCACGTCATGGACCGTATAAACCAAGTAAATACTATTCTAGGCTATCTAGTAGGCGACTCAGCTTAGTTTTAATTTCTTGCAGATAATTTGATTGTCTCTGCACTCGATCAGAAGGTATCAAATATTGAATTTTACGCTCGAGGTTCGCAAACTGATCTTTTGAAAAATACAATTCCGATAAACATTGATGGACAGTTTCAGGGGAATTACAGATTAAAACAATATCGCAACCAGCGGCTAAGGACAGGAGGGTTTTTTTTGGTGTCGAGGCTATGAAATCAGTACCCTTCATCATCAGATCATCGGAAAAAATTATGCCATTGAAATGGAGTTGTTTCCGTAAGTAATTTTGTAGCCAATAGTGAGAGAAGGTAGCTATCTGATCATCTATCGATGGGTAGCGAACATGGGCAGTCATAATGCCCGATAAACCTTTTTTTATTAGTGTTTTATAGGGTCGTAAATCATCAATGATTGTTTTCTTTGCACGTTTATCAACGGGAGTTTTCTGATGCGAATCCCCACTTACGCCTCCGTGACCAGGAAAATGTTTGGCGACGCAGTGCATTCCTGCTTTCTGCATTCCTTCATAAAAATGCTCGCTGAGGCAATCGACTACTTTTGGGTCATAATGAAAGGAGCGACTTCCAATTACTGTTGAAACTCCGTGATCAATGTCCAAAACAGGAGCGAAACTGAAATCAACTCCTACCTCAAGGAGCTCAAGACCTAAAATCTCTGCTGCAATGCAAGTTGCCTGCATGCCTTCTTTGCTTGATTGATCGTATAAGTCACCCAAAGACCGCATCGGAGGGATTGGGTAAAAACCACTCATAAAACGCTGTATCCTTCCCCCTTCCTGATCAACAGAAACTAACAGATTAGGAGATTTTAATAACTTGATTGATTGGATCAGCAATCTCAATTGATCTTTGTTTTCATAGTTACGTGAAAATAAAACTACGCCACCAACAAGATCATGAGATAAGATTTTCTTATCTTCCGATGTAAGTTCTTTACCCTCAACTGAGACAAATATAGGACCTAAAGGCATTGTTTAAAAAAACACCATCATTCAATATGAACCATCGTGCCAACATCAACTGACTCAAAGATTTTTATGATATCTTCATTCCTCATGTTGATACATCCTTTTGAGTTTGGGACTCCTAAAACCGTTTCATCCGGCGTTCCATGAATGTAGATAAAGCGTTGCATGGTATCAACATTACCCAACCTATTTCTACCCTTTTCAATTCCACTCAGCCAAAGTATTCTGGTTAAAATCCAATCGCCTTCATCGAATCTATGTATATTATCTGAGAAGATTTCCCCAGTAGGTCTGCGACTTTTAAAGATGGTTCCTAACTCCTGTCCAGCGCCAATTTTAGCACGGATAATATGTTTTCCTCTGGGTGTACAGAAGCTATTTTTCAGCTCCCCTGGACCGTATTTCGAGGTGGATATCAGATAGGAAATATTATCTTTTGAGTTCACCAGTTCTAGGGTTTGAAAAGGGATGGAGATATTAATTCTTGTTGTCATAAACGAAATCAACCACCAATCTATTTATTGTTCCCATGCAGAAAGAAATAACTGGAAATGCTGCTTCTCCGTATCTAATAACAACTTCTTCAAGGAATGAATTCTTGTTGAGAGTTCATCATTGGTGATTTTTCCTATCATCGCTTGATAGTGGATAAAAATAAGGTAAGTGTTCAAGACATCATGTTCACAATAATTTCTGATATCCTCAACTCTACCCTCTAGATATAGATCCCATACTTGATCTCCTGATACATTTAATTTACCTGGTAAGCTCAGACTTTTGGCAACGCTATCTAAGCTGCCTTGGGCTTTAGTGTTGTGATTTGCAAGCACGTCTTTAAGATCAATGTGCCATAATTCATTTTGCCAATAAGATGCTGCGTCAACTCGATTAAATAAAGCCCTATAATTCAACACAGGTAAGTCAAACAGCAACCCATTCCATGTCACCAAACAGTTTTCATTGGCGCCAACAAGATCATAAAACAATTGAATTATTGACTGTTCACTACTCTCTTTAGACCCTAAGGATTCAACCTCAAGATCGCCTCTGGCATCTGTCAAAACCGAGATGGCAATGATTTTATGAAGATTTAAAGGTAAAAATTCTGTTCCAGTTTTTTGTAGTTGTTGAAAAAACATCGCTCTGCCAATATCGGCTTCTTCCAATCCATCAAGATTGAGAAATTGCTTGCCGTAGTCAAGATCGGGTATGGTCTCTATATCAAAAACCAAATAATTCATTTCAATTTTTTTCAAGGA
>Ga0209752_1001154_pt1 | contig 13008 bp, 9 predicted proteins | sample METZYME_3_250m_FD_187548 | JGI IMG/M metagenome (GOLD analysis project Ga0209752, IMG submission 187548) | Marine microbial communities from oxygen minimum zone in mesopelagic equatorial Pacific - METZYME_3_250m (SPAdes) (version 2) | ecosystem: Environmental > Aquatic > Marine > Oceanic | place...
AGTATTATCAATGACATTTTGATAGAGGAAGGCTATAAATCTATAGTTGCTTCATCTGCTGAAGAAGCCAGACAACTTTTAACTAGGCATACGCCAGATTTGGTGTTTTTAGATATATGGATGCCACAAGAAGACGGAATAGTGTTGTTAAAAGAATGGTCCAAAGACAAAGCCAAGGATTTTCCTGTGATCATGATTTCAGGCCACGCAACAATAGAGACAGCAATAAAGGCTACCAAGCTCGGAGCAGTTGATTTTATAGAAAAACCGATATCTATAGAGAACTTGTTTGGCGCTATTGATAAAGCTTTTTCTAAACAAAAACAAGAAGAGCACATAGATATCTTGAATTACATCATTCAGAACAGTAAAAAATTCTCTGATATCTTTAGATCTACAATTGTTGATACGTTAAAAGCAGAGGTCACATTTCTAATTGGAGAAGAAGGCACAGAAAAAGAGGGTTGGGCCAAGTACCTACATTTTAAACAATTCAATCAGCACTCTAATTTTTATGGCTTTCAACTAAACTTACTTAATATTGATTTTAAAGATGAGGAAGCATTTAAGTCAGCACTAACACAGCAGATTAATAAACTATCAAACTCAGGTGTTTTTTTTGAAGGGCTTCATTTATTAGGCTTGCCAGAACAAACAATAGTTAAATCAATTCTAAGAGATAATAAAGCAAGAGATTTAAATTACTACATCAGCTTAAATGACAAAGAATTAGCTGCAGAGTTTGAATTAACTAAAAAAGAAGTAATCAATATACCCCCCTTAAGACGGTATCTTCATGATATTCCAGAGTTATTGGATCTTTGTGTTCAGTATTTTACAAAACATGAAGGCTTGGCTTATAGGAGGTTTAGTTTAGCCGCACAAAATTTGCTAACCAAGTACCCGTGGCCAGGAAACTTAACACAGTTAATCGATATGGTACACGCGCTTTTAATGAGAAAAGACAAAGAAATAATCAATATCGAGGAGATTGAGGAAACGCTGACTTTACAAGGCCCCAAAGGAAATCTATCGATTGAAAGCAGCATTATGACATTAAGCATGAAGGAGGCTAAAAAACAGTTTGAAAGAGCTTTCCTAAAAAGACAGTTAGAGTTGGTTGGTGGAAAAATGAGCGAACTTGCACGAAGGGTCGACATGGAGCGAACAAACCTTTATAGAAAACTTCAATCGCTCGGTATTGAATATAAAAAAAAGAAATAAGACTACATTTTTTTTGGAGCTGAGACCCCAAGTATTTTTAACCCATCAACAATAACAATGGACACACATTGGAGCAACAAAACCATTGGGTTTCTTACTTCATCATCAGCAACAACAAATTTTTTAACACCATAATATGAGTGAAAAACCTGGGCAAGATCTTTCAGGTAATTCGACAGTTGATGCACAGACCTTTTTTCAGCTGCTTGGTTAATAACATCAGGATAGTTTTGCAGCAACGATATCAACTCAAGCTCATGCTTGCTATTAAGGTTAGCTACATTTTTTTTACCAAGCGCCTGGTTGTTTCTAAATCCCTTGTTTTTTATTTCTTGGATAACACTGTATATCCTGGCGTTTGCATATTGAATATAGTAAACAGGGTTTTGATTGTTTTGTTGTGTTGCCAAATCTAGATCAAAATCTAAATGTTGGTCATTTGATCTGCTAATATAAAAAAATCTAGCAGCATCGACCCCAACCTCTTCATAAAGATCTCTCATTGGAACAAAATTGCCTGAGCGAGTCGACATTTGTAACTTTTTTTTGCCTCTATAAAGGGCTACAAACTGCATGAGCACCACCTCTAAATCCTCAGGCTCACAACCCATTGAGGCAAGACCTGCTTTAAGCCTAGCGACATAACCATGATGATCAGATCCAAGTATGTTAATAAGCCTATCAAAACCCCTAGCTTTCTTGTCAGCATGGTACCCAATATCAGAGGCAAAATAAGTACTCCTGCCATCTTTTCTTATGATAACCCTATCTTTATCATCCCCATAATTTGTTGTTTTCAGCCAGGTTGCACCATCTTTTTTTACCAAAGAATTTGTGCCCTCTAAATAAGCCAGCACGTCATTAATTTTTGATTCTTTGATCATATTCTTTTCTGAGAACCAGTGATCATACTCCACACCAAAATCACTTAAGTCTTGTTTGATTGTTTGCAAGACGTTTTGACAAATAACCTCTGTCACTTTCTCAAAAACACTCTCTCCTATAGAGTCTTTAATTTTTGAAATCAAAACATCTGTCTCTTCATCTTCATTTAAACCTTTAGTGTCCATATTGTTTAATGACAAGTTGTCAAGACTTACAAGTTGTTTTTTATTAATAGATTTCGCTATACCTTTTATGTATTGACCTTGATAGCAAGCTTTAGGAGGGGTTATTTTAACTCCAGAGAGGTTTATAGCCTCAATTAAAACACTTAAAACCAAGATACCAACTTGCCTACCAGCGTCGTTTATATAATATTCTGTTTCAACTAAATGCCCTGCTTTTCTTAAAAGCTTTGCCAGCGAGTCACCAAAAGCTGCGTGGCGACCATGGCCAACATGAAGAGGCCCTGTAGGATTAGAAGAAACAAATTCTAACAATATAGATTCTTTGGAGCCCGACTCTTGAGAACCAAAATCACTTTGTTTGTCTATTATTGATATCAAAACATCAGCCTTAACATCATGCCCAATAAAAAAATTAATAAAACCCGGTTGAGCAACCTCAGTTTTTTTTAGCCAACTTGGCCTGTCTATAGAGTTAGAGATAGACGTTGCGAGCTCAAAAGGACTTAAGCCAACCTTTTTGCTAAGCTTCAAAGCTATGTTAGATGAAAAATCACCATAATCAGGTTTAATCGATCTGCTGATTTCTATCTCAAAATTTTTGCCGCTGTCGCTACCTAGAATATTTTTTGTAGCAATGGTTTTTTGTAATAATTTTTTTAACTTTTCTTTCAATCTTTTCTTCCTGCTCTAAAACTATTAAGACATGTCGATTGGGTCTATATCGATAACCCACCTTACGCCTTTACTAACGTCATTATTCTCAATAAATAATCTTACTTGATTAAGCGAGGAATGAAGTTTTTTTCTGTTTTTATTCAATAGTAATATTTGACCTCTATATTTTCCTAGTTTTCTTTCTATGGGCGAAGAAACAGGGCCCAAAAATAAAGTTTTATGACCTTTTAGTGTTTCACTAAAACTACTGATTTTAGAGAGAAATTCAAACACCTTTTTTTTATTGACAGCCTCTGCCCTTAATAAGGCCGCACCATAAAACGGCGGCCACAAATGATTAATTCTTTCTTCAATAGAACCATTGAAAAAAGAGGTGTAGTTATTATTGATAATATTTTGCAATAAAGGGTGGTTTGGGTTGTGTGTTTGGACCACTACTAGTCCCCTTTCATTTCTTCTGCCTGCCCTACCAGAAGCCTGAAAATATTGCTGGGCAAATAGCTCGCTGCTTCTAAAGCCGCTTCCAAACAAGCCTTGATCAGCATTTATAATTGCCACCATAGATAGATTCGGAAAATCATGACCCTTTGTTAGCATTTGTGTCCCCACCAATATTTTCGCTTTACCTGAATGTGCAAGTTTCATAGCAAGCTCTCGTTTTTTTTTGGATCTGGTTGTGTCTCGGTCTATTCGTAATATGTTTTCATTAGGAAATTGCTCCTTTAAACCCTCTTCAAGTTGTTGTGTTCCTTTGCCAACATTTGCATTGTTAGAGCCACATTTGCTACACAATTTAGGTTGCGTTTTTTGATATGAACAATGATGACACTTTAGAAGGCGAATTGTTTTATGCAAAACCAAGCTTGTATCACACCTTGGGCATTCTTCTATGTGTCCGCATTCTTCACACATAGTTAAAGGCGCATAACCTCTTCTGTTTAAAAATAGCAACACTTGTTTATGTTTATTAATTTGTTCTGCAATGTCTTTAATTAACGGCTTGGTTAGCCCTTTGTTTATTGGGTGTAATCTCAGGTCAATTATTTTATTTTTGGGTAAAGGGGTTGAAAACACTCTTTTGTTAATTTCAACAGAGTTATATTTTTTGTTTTTTACATTAAATAAACTTTCAAATGATGGCGTGGCAGAACCTAAAAGTAGTTTTGCATTGAGTTTTTTTGCTTTTACTACAGCAAGGTCTCTAGCTGAGTACATTAAACCGCTTTGCTGTTTGTAGGACTGATCATGTTCTTCATCAATCACAATAATCCCAAGTGAAGCAAAAGGAGTAAAAATAGCAGACCTTGTTCCAACAACTAATTGTGCAAGACCTTTTTGTGCGGCAACCCAAACAGATGCTCTAACCTTAGGGCTAGTCCCAGAATGTATGACATTAACTAAACCACCAAAACGGGCAGTTAAAACATTGGCAGTTTGTGGGGTTAAACCAATTTCTGGAACAAGAAACAACACCTGATGACCAAGGCTCAACTCTTTTTCAATTAGCCGCATGTATACTTCTGTCTTGCCGCTTCCTGTGACTCCGTTAAGGAGAAGGGCGCTATTGTTTTTGAGATATTTTTCAGATTCTTTTAGGGCGACTTTCTGAGCATTAGTTAAGCTTTTCCTCTCTTCTGCTAAAGCTATAAAGCCATTATCTTCAATTTTGTTTGGATATTTAGACTCCCTCAAATACTTGGGAACAACAGTAGAGTAAGCCATGCCAATAGGATAATGGTAGTAATTAGAGCACCATTTAATTAGATCTCTTGTGTGGTTGTCTATAACCGGCGTCTCATCAATAATTTCTGTAAAAGGTTTTAATTTTCTATTACTTATTTTGGATGAAGAGCTAATGTCATGTATAAACCCTAACCTTTTTTTGTTCCCAAAAGGCACCTGGATTCGTTGACCAATTTCTGGTTTTATCTTGGAGTCTAGATTTATACTATAGTCAAAAAGTGATTTAACTGGTGTTTGTATAGCAATGTTTAGTATTGTTTTTTTCAACACCCTATAGACTTTATCCCATCACTAACCAATTCTAACCCTTGTGATAAATAATCAGAATGAGAACCAATACCAAACCTTAAATAACCATCCATACCATAACAGTCACCAGGAACAATCAGAACGCTTTGTTCAGTTCTTAGTTTATGAGCAAACTCCATACTGTTGATGTCCATGTTGTAGCCCACAAAAGCCATCCCCCCAGCTTGTGGCGGAACAAATGTAAATAACCCTCTATGAGAATCCAACCATGATTGGAACAATTTTAGGTTATTGTTTAGCATTTCACTAGACCGTGATAACACCTGCTCCCTGTTTTTTTTTGTCATAATTTTTATTGCTATTTCCTGGGATAAAACAGAAGCACATAGCGATGTGTAATCTTTATGGGCCCATATTTCTTCAACTAATTCTTCATTGGCAACCAACCATCCTATTCTCAGGCCTGGATGGGCAAAAGATTTTGAGAGCCCACAACACACAATCGCTTTTTCATAAAACTCTATAAAGCTTCTGGTTTCTTTGCCATCAAGTTCCGAGCCACGATAAACCTCATCTGAATGAACATAAGCATCATTGTTTTTTGCAATTGATGCAATGGCAGTCATTTCTTCATCTGTCATTACAGCCCCAGTTGGGTTATTAGGATTGCAAATGGAAATTAATTTAGTATTGGGGGTAACAATTTCTTCTAACTCATTTAAATCAAGGTGCCAGCCCAGTTCTTCTTTAAGGCTTATGGTTTTTATTTCAGCACCAAAATTTTTGGCTAAACCAGGCACTTGCATATAATTTGGTAACACCATAACCACCTCGTCACCAGGCTTAATTAAAGCCCATGCCATTATAAAATTAGCCTCAGCAGAACCGCTGGTTAACAGAATATTGGATTCGTTGGTGTTGGGGTACCAATCTTTAATTACCCTAAGCAAGCGAGGGTCACCCTGGGTATAACCATAGTAGATTTCCATTGATAAAAACCTCTCGATTTCATCTTTTTCTAACAGGTCATTAATGGACATTGGGTGGTTGCCGCTATCACTAAGATTGAAGTCCACCTCATTTTCATAGATGGATTGAAAACGCTCCATTTCAAACACTGTAAACATAAAGTTGAGGATATCATAAACACTATATTTTTTTTCAATCTTGACATCTCAATCTTGCCAATATATCTTCCTCACAGAACCTAGATAGTTAAAGCTTATTACTAAATGAAAATCTTCTTTCCAAAAGAACTTGATAACGAGTTAAGAACATCAATAGTTCCTTCTGTGGTGCAAAAATTTACCACTCTTGAGCTCGAAGTTTTTGTTGAGAAAGGCATTGGCGAAACAATTTCATTAAGCGATGATGTTTATCTTGAGGCAGGAGCCAAAACAATAAAAAATCGTGCCGATGCTTTTTCCTTTGCAGACATTGTGTGTCGTCTCAATGTCCCAAATATAGAAGAAATCCAACACTTAAGGAACAACTCAATACACATCAGTTTTCTTGATCCATTTAATCAAAATGAATTAATTAATGCTTTTACTAAACAATCCGTTACTGCTATTAGTATGGAGATGATACCAAGAGTCACAAGAGCTCAAAAAATGGATGCACTTAGCTCACAAGCTAGTCTCGCTGGCTATGGTGCTGTTATAGAGGCTGCAGAAAAGCTTAACAAGGTTTTTCCAATGATGATGACTCCAGCTGGAACCATTTCACCTGCCAAAGTATTTGTTGTTGGGGTTGGAGTTGCTGGATTACAAGCAATTGCAACAGCGAAAAGACTGGGCGCAAGGGTCGAGGCATTTGATACTCGACCAACTGTGGAAGAACAGGTTTTATCATTAGGAGCTAAGTTTATAAAAATTGATATTGGGCAATTAGAAGAAACAGAACAAGGCTATGCTAAGGAGTTAAATGCAGAGCAGCTTGAATTGCAAAGACAAGGCATGATTAAGGCTTGTAGTTATTCCGATGTAATTATTACAACAGCACAAGTTTTTGGAAAAAAAGCCCCTTTGATTATCACCCAAGACATGATCAATGCAATGCAGCCTGGTAGCGTCATTATAGATATGGCTGTTAGCACAGGGGGCAATGTGGAAGGTTCTGTAGCTGGGGACACAGTGATTTCAAATGGAGTATACATTATAGGCAATGTGAGTTTGCCCGCTTCTGTAGCCACACACGCCAGCCAGGTATATGCTAATAATATTTTTAATATGATTGAAGAGTTTTGGGATAAAGAAAACAAAATTATGAACATCGATATTAATGATGAAATATTGTCTGGATGTGTTGTTTCTCACTCTGGAGAATCAATCGGTCCAAAAAGTAAATAAAGGAGAAAAACCAAATGGAGCCAACATTTATTTTATTATTGTTTGTATTGGTCTTGTCTGTTTTTTTAGGATTTGAGCTTATCTCAAAAGTGCCTTCAACTCTACACACACCATTAATGTCTGGGGCTAACGCAATCTCAGGTATTGCTATTGTTGGGGCTATTCTGACCTCAAGAATAGAGCTGGTTGATTTTGAGATTACCTTTATCTTAGGAATGGCAGCTGTCTTCTTCGCAACAATCAATGTCGTTGGTGGTTATTTAGTTACAAACAGAATGCTTAGTATGTTTAAGAAGAAATAAATGGAGTTTTTAAATACAATTTTTTCATCAACCGCCAATGAAGCGTTAGTTAATGTAATTTATATACTTTCTTCAGCGCTCTTTATTGTTGGTCTAAAAATGTTGGGCTCACCTGAAACCGCCACTAAAGGCAACTTGATTTCAGCTCTAGGCATGTTGATTGCTGTTGTTGTAACCTTGTTAGATCAAAGTGTTACTAACTTCCAATGGATTTTTGTCGCTATGATCTCAGGAGCGCTAATCGGCGCAATTGCAGCCCTCAAAGTAGAGATGACATCAATGCCAGAAATGGTCGCAATTTTTAATGGTTTTGGCGGAATTGCTAGCTTGCTTGTTGGGTCAGCAGAATATTTTTTGTCAGGCACCGATAGCTTGGGTATTTTGATACCAATATTTTTAACAGTTGTTATTGGTGGAATAACCTTTACCGGCAGCATTATTGCCTATGGCAAGCTTTCAGGGAGAATGAATGGGAACCCCGTTTTGTACAAAGGCCAACAATGGATCAATGGATTATTATTTCTATTGTTGTTGTTTTTTGGGATTGAGATGGTTGCTAATCAGGGGTTTATTTTTACATTAAACTGGCAAATTTTGGCAGCGATTATCTGTTTATCTTTTTTGTTGGGCGTGCTTTTGGTTATTCCAATTGGTGGCGCTGACATGCCAGTAGTTATTGCATTATTAAATAGTTATTCAGGGCTAGCAGCTTGTGCAGCAGGTTTTGTTATTCAAAATAACGTTCTAATTGTGGCCGGTGCTCTAGTTGGAGCAAGCGGTCTTATTTTGACAAATATAATGTGCAAAGCTATGAATAGATCCTTAGGGAATGTATTGTTCAGCGGTTTTGGGGCTGTTGTCCCAGCAGGCACAAGCGCTGAAGAACAAGGTGAGGTAAAACCTATTGTGGCAGAAGATGCTTATTTAATATTGGAAGCAGCATCATCAGTAGCCATAGTTCCAGGGTATGGAATGGCTGTTGCCCAAGCACAACATGCAGTTAGAGAACTAGGTGAACTATTAGAAGAGAACGGCACAACTGTGGAATATGTTATTCATCCAGTTGCTGGAAGGATGCCAGGACATATGAATGTCTTATTGGCAGAAGCAAACGTTCCTTATGACCAATTGATTGAACCCGAGGATATTAATCCAATTATTGAATCTGTGGACGTGTGCATTGTTATTGGTGCAAACGATGTTGTTAACCCAGCTGCACGAGAAGATGATGAGAGCCCAATATATGGAATGCCAATAATTGATGTCGATAAAGCAATCACAACTTTTGTTCTTAAAAGATCAATGGCTTCAGGCTTTGCGGGCATTGAAAACCCCTTGTTTTTTAAAACCAATACCCGAATGCTTTTTGGGGACGCGAAAGACTCGATTACAGCTTTAGTTTCTGAGTTTAAGAACTAGAGCCTCTTTTTTGCTATTAATAAACTCTTTTTAAAAGGACTTTTATCAATTTTATTTTGTAAAAAATTGTTTAATATTAAGTTAACAAAATAAAAACTTATCATATGAACAATCATCAACAAACATTGAGAGTTGATATCACAGGGTTGCCTCTAGAGTGGGTGGATTATAAAGAGGCGGTTAAACTTTATGCAGTGAATCAGGTTGTTTATACCTTGGGGAATGACCTCTATACAATATACGGTGGAATTAATGCAACATCTGGCAAACAAAGTTCTATAACTGTTAACTCAATTATTGCAACTAACGGTAGGACCAAGCATTTTCAGGATAAAATGAGCCAATACACCCCCCCTCTTAATAACCAAACATTGTTTAAGCGAGACAGTTATCTTTGTATGTACTGCGGTGATCGATACAATAAAAGAGAGCTTACAAGAGACCACATTACACCAATCAGCCAAGGTGGAAATGATGATTGGAACAATGTGGTTTCAGCATGTAAACGTTGTAATCATTACAAGGGAGGCAGAACCCCTGAGCAGGCTAAAATTGAGTTACTGGCCATCCCTTTTGTACCAAATTATGCTGAGTATATTTATCTACAAGGAAGAAATATTCTTGCAGACCAGATGGATTTTTTATTAGGTTATATTTCTAAATCAAGCCCCATTCACCATCGCATTGACCTAGAAAAAGATAATAAAGATTGTCTGATTTAATACGAGAAATCTCTATACACTCAGGTATAGATCTTCAGTGCACAGATGAAGCGGTTAGGTTGGCTGCCAAGCAACCCATCCACCTAAGGACACACAGTCAAGAAGCGGTTTATTTTTTAAAAGTGGGTTCAAAAAACGATGTCAATAGATTTGTAGCAGAGGCAAGAGGTCTGGAGTTAATAGCTTTAACAAACACTGTACACACCCCCGAGGTTTTTAGTGTTGGGAACGCTGGAGATAACGCTTATATCCTCATGGAGTTTATAGACATGGGGCCACAAACGAGTCATTCCGCTCTAGAGTTAGGTAAACAGTTGGCTTCAATGCACAAAACCACGACAAATTCTTTTGGGTTAAACCAAACTAACTGGATTGGTTTGACCAAACAATTCAATAAGCAAGAGACCGATTGGGTTGTTTTTTATAGGGACCAAAGGCTTTTACCACAATTAGAGTTGGCATATTCTAAAGGCTACACCACAGCACTGGAGGAAAAAGCGACAAATCTTCTGAATAACCTTAATGTGTTTTTTGAGGATTATTCTCCTGTCCCTTCTTTATTACATGGCGACCTATGGTCGGGAAACTGGGGGACCTCTTGCAAAAAGAAGCCAGTGATTTTTGACCCAGCCGTTTATTATGGCGACCGAGAGGCAGACATTGCTATGACGCTCTTGTTTGGGGGTTTTTCTCAAGAATTTTATGAGTCTTATAGTAGTGTTTGGCCGATCTCACTAGGCTTTAATATAAGGCAAGACCTTTATAATTTTTACCATGTACTAAACCACCTAAATATCTTTGGTAGCAGTTATTTACTTCAGTCAGAAAATTTATTGGACAAGCTGATATTAAAACTGTAATGATGTTGCGATTATGAGCGAAAAAACTATAGAGTCTATATTAAAGGAAAACCGCCAATTTTCTCCATCAGAATCTTTTAGCAACAATGCAAATATAAAGAAGCATGAGCTCGACGAGCTGAGACGCCATGCTGAGAAAGATTATGAAGGCTATTGGGCAAAATTAGCACAAGATAATCTTCATTGGTTTAAGGATTTTTCTACTGTCTTAGATGACAAAAAAGCACCAAATTATCAATGGTTTGCTGATGGAGAAATTAATGTCTCTTATAATTGTCTTGATCTCAATACACAAAAATCACCAAATAAAATAGCAATTATTTTTGAGTCTGAAAACGGAGAGACAAAAAACATTACGTACCAAGAACTACTTGATGAAGTGTGTAGGTTTTCTAACGGCTTATTAGATCTTGGAGTTAAGCCCCTAGATAGGGTTATTATATATATGCCAATGGTGCCTGAGGCAGTTATAGCAATGCAGGCGTGTGCAAGAATTGGCGCAGTGCACTCAGTTGTTTTCGGTGGTTTTTCATCAAATGCTCTCAAAGATCGTATTGAAGACGCTTCAGCTAAGCTTGTTATTACCGCAGATGGAGCTTTTCGCGGAGGCAATATAATTCCCTTAAAAGACTCTACTGATAAAGCATTGGAGGGTTGGGAAGCGCCTATTGAAAATGTGGTGGTGTTTCAAAGAACAGGCAAACCTATCAATATGGTTAACAAAAGAGATATATGGTGGCATGATTTGACTAAAGGTCAAAACAAAGAATCAAAGGCAATAGCGTTAAACTCAGAACATCCTTTGTTTATTCTTTATACCTCAGGCTCAACAGGAAAACCAAAAGGGATACAACATTCGTCAGGCGGTTATTTGTTACACGCAAAAACCACTTTCCAATGGATTTTTGACATCAAAGATTCCGATGTTTTTTGGTGTACAGCAGATGTGGGCTGGATTACAGGCCATACCTATGTTACTTACGGGCCACTAGCAGCTGGAGCAACCATTTTAATTTATGAGGGGGCCCCAACATATCCCCATCCTGGAAGATTTTGGGAGATCTGTGAACGACATAATGTCACTCTATTTTACACTGCACCCACTGCAATTAGAGCACTAATGAAATTAGGGGATGATATTCCAAAAAACTATGATTTATCTGCGCTTAGGCTTCTAGGAACTGTTGGTGAACCTATTAACCCAGAAGCATGGATGTGGTATCACAGAGTAATTGGTAAAGAAGAGTGTCCAATCGTAGACACTTGGTGGCAGACCGAAACAGGAGCAGCCATGATTAGTCCTTTGCCAGGAGTAACCCCAACTAAACCAGGCTCATGCACACAACCTTTACCAGGAATTATGATGGATATTGTTGACGATATAGGAAATACAGTCAATCAACCTAACGAAGGCGGTTATTTGGTTATAAAAAAACCATGGCCCTCTATGTTAAGAACAATTTGGGGTGATAATGATCGATACATCGAAACATATTGGGAAAAATTCAACAATAAATTCTATGTTGCAGGAGACAGCGCCAATCAAGATGAAGATAAGTTTTTTTGGATTATGGGGAGAATAGATGATGTTTTAAATGTTTCAGGGCATCGTCTAGGAACAATGGAAGTAGAGTCTGCATTAGTTGCACACCCCAATGTTGCTGAGGCTGCAGTGGTGGGGAAACCACATGATGTGAAAGGAGAAGGAATATTTGCATTTGTTGTCACCAAAGGAGAGCGGCCCACCCAAGACACAGAACCTAATGTAACAAAAGAGCTAAGGGACTGGGTTGCTGAGCAAGTTGGACCTATTGCAAAACCGGATGATATAAGATATTCAGAGAATCTCCCTAAGACCAGATCAGGAAAAATTATGAGGCGCCTACTTAGAGCAATTGCAAAAGGTGAGGAGATTACCCAAGATATTTCAACGCTTGAAGACGAGGGCGTGATTAAGCAACTTCAGGGAATAGATTAATCTAAACTATGTTTTGGTTTGATAGTTGTTTAAAAAGTAATTTGTACCATATTATTCCAACAATCCCAGCAAGGATATTCGCAGCCACTTGTGCTACAAAAACTCCCCTTATGCCTATTAATGAAGCAAACCAATAAGCCATTGGAACATAAACTATTAATGTTCTGGCTATTGAAATTGTCATAGCTGGCAGAGGCTTGCCAAAAGCATTGAACGAACCATTACAAATAGCGGCGACACCAAGAAAACCATAACCCCATGGACAATAAAGCAATTGAATTTTAGCTATTTTAGTAACCTCAGGGTCAGAGGTAAAAAAACCTAAGAAGAATTCAGCTGTGAGATATAAAAACACAATACAAAACAGCGAATACAATAATACGAATCTCATAGAGAATGCAAACCCTTGTTCCAA
>Ga0209752_1001156_pt1 | contig 13007 bp, 10 predicted proteins | sample METZYME_3_250m_FD_187548 | JGI IMG/M metagenome (GOLD analysis project Ga0209752, IMG submission 187548) | Marine microbial communities from oxygen minimum zone in mesopelagic equatorial Pacific - METZYME_3_250m (SPAdes) (version 2) | ecosystem: Environmental > Aquatic > Marine > Oceanic...
GGGTGGGACGAAGAAGTTTTTTCTAAAATCGAACCGTTGCCCAACATACCCCTACAAATTTATAATTTTTCCGCCTTATCTTTAAAAAGAAACCAGATAGCGGTAGAAAACGTTCAGACCCATCAGGAATTTTTAGCACGTAGCCGCATCTTGAAAATAAGATCAACTATTAAAAATTACTCAAATGAAAATCAACGCTTACCTGTTTCATTGATTTTTGATAAAGAATTAGAAAAAGAAATTCTGATAGACATTTCAGCTGGACAAACAATCTCCGAAGAGTTTTCCATTCCATTACGTAAAGGGGATCCTATACAAGGACAAATTAAAGCAGGCGATGATGTTTTACCAACAGACAGCAGACGCTATTTTTCCCATCATCCCAACCAAAACATTAAGGTTCTTGTTGTAGACGGAGATCCTGGTACTGTTTCACATCAAAGCGAATCTTTTTATCTGGAACGTGCTCTTAATCCATTTTCTATATCCGTTTCTCATATTGACCCCACCATCTCGACGCTAGCCGAACTTCCATTAAGAAAACTATCAGATTTTTCCGTAGTCATCCTCGCTAACGTACGAGAACTTCCTATAGGTTATGAACTGGAACTTGAAAGTTTTGTTTTGCGCGGTGGAGCTTTAATATTTGGCATGGGCAATCAAATAGATGCAAAATATTACAATGAAAAACTTGGTAACCTGTTACCAATTACCCTAAAGGCAATACAAAATATTGAAAAGACCCACCTATTATTTAAAAGTACTGAACATCCCGTTATGCGGGCATTTTCTACCAAAGCCATTGAGGAAATGAAAGAAATTGCTTTCCATTCAATTTATACAATTCAGGCTAGAGACGGAAAAAATTTTAAAATAGCTAACTGGTTTACCAATCAAAACCCAGCAGTTATAGAAAACGACTCTGGTAAAGGGAAAATCATAGTTTTTCTCAGTTCTCTAGATCGAGAATGGAATGAGTTTCCTATTCAACCAACTTTTCTTCCGTGGATACAAAGGTGGACCCAGTATGCGGCGCGCGGACTTGAAAATATTTCTCACCAAAACCTTTTGGTAGGGGAATCTTATCACCAAAGTATAGACCAAGGTCGATGGGTAGTCCAAACCCCAAAGGGCAATCTCCATTTAACAATGACTGCAGACGGACAGACCACCTTCAAAGAAACCCAGACCCCAGGCATTTATCGAGTTTTTGAATTGCCCGAAGAGCACACACGCAAAACTATTACAAAACTTCCATTAGGGTCTCAACCGGTAGGTACTTTCACAATAAATGTTGATACTAAAGAATCTTCACCACAAAAAATTTCTGAGGAAAATATTAAAACCTTTTTACCCAACCTTAAGGTTACGATAAAAAGTCCAGAGTTAAGTGGATCAAAGCTGCCATCTTCTGGAGGAATGTTTCTCACCACCCCTCTATTTCTCCTCGTTGCGGCAATTCTTCTTCTGGAAGGTTGGATGATCAGGAGGGAATAAAGCCGAAAACTAATACTAAATATTTTTCCTGATAAATCTTCAATCAACTCAAACAAAGTGTTTACTTTCCTTTAAAATATCCTTCAATAAGACGTAAATTATCGATACTATCTTCTGCGACAAGAGTTCTTATTTAAATTTTTTCGTAAATTTAGTCAAAAAAACACCCTTGTTTCTTATCTGCTCCTCATAACCCCTTCTGATATAATAAATAAATTTCTAAAAAAAAGAACTTTTACAAAATGACTTTATTACGTTTTCGATTGATCTCAGCTTATCTAATCTTCTTTTTTTTCTGTATGCCAATCGCTGCAAAAAGCTCTAATACAGACGAGAAAACACTTATAGAAAAGGAGCTTAGCAATATCATAAAACTTCCAGACTCTGAAATAGATCTTTTCGAAACCCTGCTCCTTATATCCAAGCACTGGGATCCATCCTTGCAAACCCAGTCGCTCCGACAAGAAATTACCAACTTGATCGCAGATGTACAAAACCATTTATCAGGCGATGCAAAGACAATAATTCAATCTTTGCGTCATGCAATCCATACTAAAGCGGGTTACCGATATACCGAACAAGTGGATACAAGAGGAATTCCCATCAATAAGGAAGAACTTTTCCTGCATGGGATGCTTAAAACTAAAAGAGGATATTGCATGAACTTATCCCTGCTTTATCTAATTTTGGGACAAAAACTAAACTTACCTCTATTTGGAGTTCCTCTGCCAAATCATTTTTTCGTTCGTTACGAAAAAAATGATAACCGAATAAATATCGAAGCAACTGAAATGGGTACATCCTTTCCAGATAGCTTCTATCGCCAACGCTACCTACAATCTTCTGGAATAAAAGGATCCTATTTTTTAAAGAATTTGGATACCAAACAAACTCTAGGTGCTTATTTTTCGAATGTAGGGATGGTTTATTACCAAAACCAAAAATCCGAGCGAGCTATTTTTTATTTGAAGTTATCTACTAAAATCAATCCGAACTCAATAGATGCACAAAACAACCTGGCAAACATTTATGCGGAACAAAAGAATTTTCAAGACGCAATAAAGCATTACAACTTTGCCTTAAAAGCTTCCCCTAGAAATGTATCTACACTTTTTAATTTGGGTCTAGCATATCAGGAAAACGGCAATTTCGACGCAGCAATCGAAAGTTTTTTACAGGTTGCCCAAATAGATAATTCGTTTCTACCTATTCACCAAAGGCTTGCCAATCTTTTCTTGAAGAGCAATCGTATTATTTCGTCTTTGTTGCATTTGAAAATCCTAGCTAGATTACAACCTGAGAACATCCAAAATAAAATCAACATCGTTAATGCCTTCAATGGATTGAAACAGTATCCTCTAGCCATCCAAACCCTAGAAAGCATGAGGATCCAATTCCCCGGTAACAAAAAAATTTTAGTCAGACTGGCTGAAGCCTATTATCGAATAAAGGATTTTGCCCATGCTACAGAACAATACCGATATCTCATTGATCAAAACCCCGGCGACTTAAAAAACTATATCCAATTAGGCTGGACCTATTATCGAATTGATGAACTTGCAATGGCTTCTGCTTGGACCATGCGTGGGCTAAAGAAAAATAAAGAGGGTGGTAAACTGGTTACTTTGGCCATGATGAACCTAGGGTTTTACTCCCTACTGCAAAAACAATATGCTGATGCTAAAAGCTGGTATCGAAAAGCATTGGCCAGCAGTTCTCCGGAAATAGCAGAGAGCTTAATTACAGATATCCAATCTGCAACCAATCCTCAACGAGCCGATTTAAAATTTTTCTCTGGATGGATTTACTCTGAAATAAAGCAAGATGAAAAAGCAAAGTGGTTTTTACAATCCTATCTCGCACTGGAAACAAATGGAAAATTTTCTAAAGAAGCAAGATCCCTATTAAAATCATATGGGATAAAAGATGTATTATATTTCCAAAATTTATCAGGTTCCGCAATAAATTTTTCACCTCCTTCAGAAATGGTTCTTATTCCTTCTGGATTCTTTAAAATGGGATTGAACCAGGGTCTAGAGGATGAAAGACCCGAACATCGCATCTTTCTAGATAGCTTTTACATAGATAAATATGAAGTTTCTGCAAAAGATTTTTCCATTTTTTTGAATGCTAAGAACAATGTTAAAGGTTACTACCTTGACAACAAGTTCGGAACCCTAATCTTTAACGGTAAATTCCAACCCCGAACTGGACTAGAAAACTTTCCCATCAACAATGTTAACTGGCGGGCAGCTAATGAATATTGCAAATGGAAAGACAAACGTCTGCCGTCAGAAGCAGAGTGGGAAAAAGCCGCCAGAGGCGAAAATGCAAGCACCTACCCATGGGGTAACCAATCCCCTTCTCCAAAACTGGCTCGCTATAATCAGACCTGGACCAAGAAAACCAAACAAAAAGTTTTAGTTGCCGTAGATACCCTCGAAGAAGGGAAAAGCATATACGGACTTTATAATATGGCCGGAAACGTTAAAGAATGGGTGGACGATTGGTATGATCATGAGTATTATAAAGAAATAGACGAATATGCAAACCCGAAAGGGCCAATTGGTGGAGAGTTCAAGGTTATCCGCGGTGGATCATGGCGTGATCTTAAAGGTTTTATTTACTCTTCATTTAGAAACAACGGTACACCTAATAGTAGAATGGATGATTATGGATTCCGTTGCGCTCGTAACGTTTCCCCAAATTCCGGAACAAAAAAATTGACCCAGCTACCAGTTCCGAAGTTTTCGGGTTGAAGAAAATAGCAAAAAGGCAATTATTAAACAATGATCGGTGCAATTGAAATATTAATTATCGCGGTAATTTTTGGGATTATTTACGGTCGTGATGCCATCGATAAAACTTTCAGAAAGTCGGCAAACGAAGGAGTTGTAGAAAGCATGGCCGGAGACTTGAAAGAGTATTACGAAGAAGATCCAAAACGTGTTGTCAAATTAGCTGTCTTCATCGTATCCGCTATAATATTTTTGGTGACCGCAGTATATTGGGCTATCACCCGAACCGATTTTCTGAAAATGATCGGGCTCGATCAATAATTAAATCCATTATCCCTTACATGAATATAAGGGTCGCCGTCTTTTAAAGTTTTTCCACCGATAATCTCTCCCACGTACAAAACATGGTCACCGGCCTGCATGGAATGAGCCACTTCACATTCAAGATAAGACACAGCATCACTTAAAATCCGAATACCATCGAACCCCTTCCGAGTTTTCACTCCTTTAAATATTTCTTCAGGCGGACGACTAAAATGTTTGAGTAAAGTCATGTCGTCTTTAGGTAAAATATTTACTATGAAAGCATCTGACGCCTCAACCAAAAGGCGAATCGGACGCAAAGTAGCCAGCGCTATGGTAACTGCGGGAGGGTCAAAAGAACATTGATTGACCCAACTGGCCAATACCGCATCTTCCTTGTCTTCACATTTAGCGGTCACTACATACAGTCCACTAGCAACTCTTCCTAAAGCCTTCCCTACCTGTTTCTTGTTCTTCACTAATATCTCCTCTCGACAGTAAAGTACTGGAGTTATAAATTATGAGTAACCAAATTTACTCGGCATAAAAGGATTTAAATTCCCGTTGCGTCCCTATTCGGTGCTTATTCCTTCGTGCTTTTTATCCAAAGCACCGATGAGGGTGTGCCAAGGAAGGCTAGCGCATTTTGTACGAGATGGGTATTCACGGATTCCCATAAATAGAGTCAGCTTACCCAGGCTATGCTCTTCTTGCTCAGGGTCCATATCTCCAAGAATCATTTTATGAAACTCTTCTTTGGTTTTTCTGGCTAAATCAATTTTTTTTCCCTTAAGGAAGGTCGTCATCAAGGAAGTACTCGCCTTTGAAATAGCACAACCCGAACCAAGAAAGCTCACATCCTTAATCACACCTTCTTCTTCATCTACATTCAAGTAAATAGTTATATCATCACCACAAAGTGGATTAACACCGTGACAAGAATGACTCGCATCTTTTATTTCATGGAAGTTTCGAGGCTTCCGATTGTGATCCAGAATGACCTGCTGATAGAGTTCGTTATCGTATGACATGAATTAATTTAAAAAGTTATTGATTAATTGTATCAAAATTACTAGGTATGGAGAGTGATTGGGAAATTTTTAAGTTAATCCTATTTATTCTGAAAAAAGTCGAATACATTTTTTAATGCTTTCTGCAAGAGCATCGAGTTCTTCTGTTTTATTATAAAAGGCCATGGAAGCCCGGGTGGTAGCCGGCACACCGTAACGAATCATTGTTGGTTGAGCACAATGGTGACCGCCACGACAAGAAATTCCATCCTGATCCAACATGGTCACAACATCATGTGGGTGCGCCGCATCAACGTGAAAAGATATAAGGCTGGCTTTTTCACGAGCATTACCGATGATTCGCAGGCCATCTATATCATTTAACAATGCCGTACCATATTCGAGTAGAGTGTGTTCGTAAGCTGCAATATTATCCATCCCAACTTCATTGAGATAATCAATGGCTTCTCCTAAACCAATCACTTGGGTTATAGGCGGAGTACCCGCTTCGAATCTGGCTGGCGGTTTTGCGTAGGTGGTTTTTTCGAGAGTGACCTGCATAATCATATCGCCACCCGTTACATAAGGCGGCATTTCGTCCCAAAGGTCCATTTTACCGTAGACCCCGCCTATACCACTAGGAGCATACATTTTATGCCCCGAGAAAGTATAAAAGTCGCAGTTTATATCCTTAACACTCAGTTTCATATGGGGCGTACTTTGAGCGCCATCTATTAAAACTTTTGCTCCTACAGCATGGGCTTTTTGAGTGATTTCCTTTACTGGGTTGATAGTGCCCAAAGCATTTGAAACATGATTGACGGCCACCATGCGAGTCTTATTTGAAAGTAGTTTTTCATACTCTTCCATTACCAACTCACCTTCATCACTTACAGGAATAACTTTTAGTTTGGCGCCGCGTTCTTCACAAAGAATTTGCCACGGTACCGTGTTGGCATGGTGCTCTATATTGGAAATAACAATCTCATCATCTTTATTGATAAAACGTTTACCGAAGCTATTAGCGACCAAATTTATAGCTTGGGTGGTACCGCTGGTAAAAACAATTTCACTAGACTTTTCTGCACCCAAAAATTCAGCAACTTTTTTACGAGAGTCTTCATATAACTGAGTAGAGTGCTCACATAATTTATAAGCTCCCCTTCTTACAGTTCCGTATTCTTCAGAATCAAATTTACGCACTCGTTCAATAACTCGCAATGGCTTATGGGTAGTTGCACCATTATCAAGATAGATCAAAGGCTTTCCGCGCACGGTTTGAGACAGAATGGGGAAGTCCTTACGTATCTTTTGGACATCGATAACAGGATTGCCTGTAACAACTGTATTGGAACTAGACATTGCTGGCCTCTAATTTCTTAAGTAACGTATTACTCAATTCATTAACCACTTCGGGAAATTCAATAGTCTGAATGATGCTTTCTGCAAAACCTCTTGTAAGCAGTTCTTTGGCGAACTTTTCAGACAAACCTCGTGTTTGCAAATAAAACATTTGTTCATCATCAATCTGACCAATGGTTGCTCCATGTGTACATTTCACATCGTCGGCAAAAATCATCAAATTTGGTTTGTTGTCCGCATGACAACTATTCGAAAGCATCAGGTTATTGATCAATTGATTGGAGTTGGTCAACTGGGCTCCCTGATTTACAATGACCGTACCATCAAAACTTGAACGACCCTCATCATTGATTACATTTTTGAAATGCTGATGACTGACACATTGAGGAGCCTCATGATGAATCCGAACAAAATTATGTACCTGTTCTTTTCCGCCAAGCACACTAACACCGTTTAAAATCAATTCAGCCCCCTCTTCTTCAAGCCGAGCCTCAAAATGATGACGTACAAGAGCCGATCCTGCAGAGGAGTTGGTTGAATGAAATCTGGAGTTTCGTTTTTGATATACCCGAGTTTTGGAAAAATTCCATGCATCAAAAGGATCCGCTTGCACCTGAGTTAAAACAACTCCTGCGCCTTCTGAAATCATCCAATCCTGAACTGCATTATTAAAATAACCTGCCTGAACTCCGACATATTTCTCAATAACTTTTAATTCGGCTAATTTCCCCACTTTCCATATCAAACGCGAAGAATGCATGACGGGAGCAGAAACATCACCCGTAGAGATAAACAGAACCTGAATGGGAACCGAGACTTTAGCCTTATCACTAATCTCTACAACCATTGTATCTGCACAAAAAGCATTTGCCAGACAAGCAAACACATCATTTTCATTTTCAAGTGAGGCGATAACCTGATCTAAATCATCCTTTTCACTCATTGATGAAATTTTCACAGATGACTCTATCGCCTGTAATTTTGAAAGAGACGGGTTGTAAACACCGTTTGCAAATACCAGACAACTATTTTCACAACCTGAGAAAATATGACTTTCAATAACATCTTCGGGAATGCTGGTGGAGGTGTTTGAGATTGCAAACGGGGCAGCGACCAACTTCTTTGTATTCACGAAGGTATACATTTCATGCTTTGAATGGGGAAAACCCAATGTCTCAAATCGACCTAAAGCCGCTTCATGAAGGGGTAACAAAGCAGAGTTGGGCTTATTTGCTTCAATAAATTTTTTATGAAGATCAAGAAAAGCCATCTCTTCTGCTGGTTCTGCGAGTGTATCGGACATATTTGCCTTAATTTGAGGAAGTCACCCAGTCGTATCCCTGAGATTCAAGTTCTAAAGCCAGCGCTTTATCTCCCGACTTAATGATCTTCCCTTTACTAAGCACATGGACAAAGTCGGGTTTAATATAATCTAGTAACCGCTGGTAATGAGTGATTAGAATAAGTGCATTGTTTTCACTACGAAATTTATTTACGCCTTCAGCAACGATGCGAAGCGCATCAATATCCAATCCGGAATCTGTCTCATCTAAAATAGAAAGTTTGGGTTCGAGGATAGCCATTTGAAGAATCTCATTTTTCTTTTTTTCTCCACCAGAAAATCCATCATTGAGGTTTCTCTCTTTATACTTTTTCTCCATTCCAAGCATTTTCATTTTTTCTGAAAGGAGTTCATCGAAGTCAAGAGGGTCGATCTCTTCTTCTCCAGCATTGACACGCCGGGCATTGTGGGCCATTCGAAGAAACTCGGCATTATTGACCCCTGGAACCTCAACCGGATATTGGAACCCCATAAAGATACCGGCAATCGACCTGTCTTCCGCATCCATTTCCAAAAGATCTTTACCCTCGAACGTTATATTCCCAGCGGTAGCCTCGTAAGCCGGATGTCCAGAGAGAATTTTAGCCAAGGTGCTTTTCCCAGATCCGTTCGGCCCCATGATGGCATGTATTTCACCTTTATTGATTGAAAGGGAAATTCCTTTTATGATTTCATTTCCTTCAACCCCTACATGCAAATCTTTAATTTCAAGCATTAAATCTATTCCTCAAATTAACAAATAAAAAAACCCGCTATGCGGGGCGGCGAACCGCCGTAGGCTGCGGGTCTATACCAATCAAGCAAGCCAACCATGGAACTTCTTAAAAATAACCTATCCTCTTCAAACAGGGACCACATTACTAACCTAAGTACCGATTAGCCTACACTGTCTTCCAGTTTCAGTGTTAATAGTTTCTGCGCCTCGACAGCAAACTCCATAGGCAGCTGCTTAAAAACATCTTTGCAGAACCCACTAATGACAGCTTCAATAGCATTTTCTCTGGATATTCCTCTCGACTCGAAATAGAACAATTGATCCTCACTTATTTTTGAAGTCGCCGCTTCATGTTCAACCTGCACCGAGTTATTTGCCGTCTCAATGTAAGGAAAGGTATGAGCACTACATTTATCTCCTACCAGCATGCTATCACATTGACTATAGTTTCTTGCATTGGTGGCATTTTTCCCAACCTTTACTTGACCTCGGTAACTGTTACTGGAGTAATCAGCCGAAATACCTTTCGATATGATGCTGGAGCGTGTGTTTTTACCGATATGAATCATTTTAGTTCCGGTATCTGCCTGCATATGCCCGTTGGTTAAAGCAACAGAATAAAACTCGCCACTGGAATTGTCTCCCTGCAAAATACAACTAGGATATTTCCATGTGATTGCTGACCCTGTTTCAACCTGAGTCCACGAAATTTTGGAATTTTCGCCAGCACACTTCCCACGTTTCGTAACAAAGTTATAGATACCCCCTTTTCCAGTTTCTTTATCGCCGGCGTACCAATTTTGCACGGTACTGTATTTAATTTCCGCATTGTCCATGGTCACCAACTCCACAACTGCTGCGTGCAATTGATTGGTATCAAATTGCGGAGCGGTACACCCTTCCAGATAAGACACATAACTATTTTCAGCACAGATTATGAGTGTACGTTCAAATTGTCCGGTTTCTTCTGTGTTGATGCGAAAGTAAGTGGAGATTTCCATCGGGCTGATGGTGTCTGGCGGAATATAAACAAAGGATCCATCTGTGAACACGGCACTGTTTAGAGCTGCATAATAATTGTCGCCCACTGGAACCACAGTGCCCAGATATTCTTCAACCAACTCGGGGTAATCCTGAAGCGCTTCTGAAATGGGACAGAAAATAATTCCCTTCTCCATGAGTTTCTTTTTATGAGTAGTGGCAACACTGACGCTGTCAAAGACAGCATCTACCGCCACGTTGGCTAACTTTTTCTGCTCGTCTAATGGAATCCCTAATTTTTCAAATGTCCGCATAACCTCTGGGTCAACTTCATCTAGACTTTCCAGCACTTTCTTTTTTTTCGGCTCAGAATAGTAAGAAATATCCTGAAAGTCGATGGGCGGATAATGTACATTCGGCCATGCAGGCTCTTTCATGGTTTTCCATTTCGCAAAAGCCTTGAGACGGAAATTGAGCATAAACTCCGGCTCATTTTTCTTTTTGGAAATGGCGCGAACAACATCTTCATTGAGGCCTTTTGCAAAGGTTTCTGACTCTACATCAGTTGTAAATCCATATTTATATTGATTGTCTTCCAATAAATCGGAAACGGAGTTTTGATCTTCACTCATTATATTTCTCCAGGTTATACCTGTGGTACAACGTTAATTTCGTTATAGATATGTTTACGCAAGGTCGATTCCATAAAAGATAAAGTTGCACCAAGGGAAGACCCGCAGCTACCGCAGGCTCCTTGATATTGTACCAGCACTTTCTCACCATCGGTCACATCCAATAATTGGACATTACCACCATCATTCATTAAGGCCGGGCGAATATGCTCATCCAAAACCAACTCAATCTGTTCTTTCTGTTCATCCAGGGTCAACCCCAACCATGCCTGGGCTACCAAATTCAATTCGGTTGTAGATTTAAAATCTTCCTTATCGATGGACGCACTTGCAAGGGCAATCCCTTTGGCCGATATATATTGGTCTTTTACTAATTTCAGCAGTTCCTCAACCGTATCGAAAGCTTTCAGTTTTGATTCTGGCACAGAAGCTACATCGGGGTTGTCACGAAGTTTCACTTCAACATCGGTTTTCAAAAGTGAACACGCTTCATCAACCGTAAGACCCTCAACCATGGAGCAAAGAGTTTCTCCCACAACCAAAGAAACTTTTCCACCATAGGCAAAAAACCGTGCACTGAAAATCCGATCTTCTTTCACATCGGCCAACCAGTAAAGTTTTGTATCTTTAAATTTGGCTTCGATCAGAGCCATGCCTTTTTCTGAGGCATCTTCCTGATAATAAGCCCCTCGATGTTTGATATTTGCAGCTATTTCTTCAAACTTTGCGGAAAATTTATCTTCGGCAACGGTCACTTGTTAAGCCCTTATATTTTAATAATTAATTGCACTCAGACAATACCCTCATCGATCAGATGCTGGATGTCTTTTAATTATATATCAATTTATACCTCAGCTACAATTTTTAGATGCTTTAGCCTTGTGAAAGTTCTTTATTTTCCATCTTTTGCATCAATTTCCCCTACCTAATTAAAGGCCTATCTTTAAGGAAAAACAACAATCCCAGATTTCCACCTATTTTTTTGGAAAATGTGATAATTAAAACAAATTCTATACATTCGCAGAATAAAAAAGCTATAATTTAGATATACTTAAACGAATTAAGGTCCCTTAATCTTGGGAAGGACAGGCTAAAGGCTTGAACATGACTACGACACCCGAAACATCGCGACCAAAGCTTATTGACGGAATGGGTAGAACCATTGTTAATCTGCGTATTTCAGTTACAGATCGCTGTAATTTTCGATGCACCTATTGCATGCCGGCGGACAATGTCGAATTCATGGATAGAAGCAACCTATTGTCCTTTGAGGAAATCCAAAGAGTAGTTCAAATTGTTTCCCGGATGGGGATCAATCGCCTTCGACTGACCGGAGGTGAACCGTTAATGAGGAAAAACTTGCCTGTTCTTATTAAGATGCTAAATGAAGTCGATGGTATTGACGATATAGCTATGACCACTAACGCATACTTTTTAAAAGATCAGGCACAAAGTCTCAAAGACGCAGGGTTAAAAAGGCTAAATGTAAGTCTTGATGCACTCGATCCCGAAAAATTTCGGGATGTCAATCGCCGTGACTGCCTTCAATCTGTCCTTGATGGGCTGGACACTGCTCGAAAGGTGGGTTTTAAATCAATAAAAATTAATGCCGTGGCAGTACGCAATTTCTCGGAAACCGAAATAATGAGCCTAATCGAAATGGGCCGCTCCGATGGTTTTGAAGTACGTTTCATCGAATTTATGCCATTAGATTCGGACAAGGTCTGGGAACGGGACAAGGTATTATTCGGTCATGAAATCGTAAACATGATTAAGGACAATTACGAACTCGTCCCCATAGACAACTCGCTGGAAATTGGACCTGCAAGTGAATACAATTTCGCCGATGGTAAAGGGAAAATAGGTATAATTACCGCAGTCAGTAATCCCTTCTGCGACCACTGCAATCGTATTCGCATGACTGCAGATGGCAAATTGAGAACCTGCCTATTTTCAACAAAAGAAACTAATCTTAAAGAATTGATCCGATCAGGTGCCACCGATAAAACTATCATCGAAACTCTAAAACAGGCAGTTCTCGTTAAAGAGCCAGGACATAAGATCAATCTCGATGATTTCGAACGCCCCACCCGCGCCATGCACGCCATCGGCGGCTAACCGGGCAACGCCCGGTGCGTGTGATATTTTTCCTTGCACTCCGGAAAATCCCAAAATGTTCCTGACCATAACCCGTAGCTGATGAACAGACGGGAGCTCCCGGCGTGAAAGGCCGGAGTTAGCTTAATTAACCGTTACACGGGGGCTTCCACAAACTATTTACTCGATAAGAGTTGTTTAAATTCTAATGAATTTATCAGCTCTTTTTTTATGCCTTTGGCTGTGGGCAAATTGCAATATCATACTTTGGCACCATTTTGGATGTTCTTGATCCAATTTAAAAAAAAGGAATATTATTTTTCTCGGGAT
>Ga0209752_1001159_pt1 | contig 12983 bp, 9 predicted proteins | sample METZYME_3_250m_FD_187548 | JGI IMG/M metagenome (GOLD analysis project Ga0209752, IMG submission 187548) | Marine microbial communities from oxygen minimum zone in mesopelagic equatorial Pacific - METZYME_3_250m (SPAdes) (version 2) | ecosystem: Environmental > Aquatic > Marine > Oceanic | place...
TCAGGAGACCGGAAAAATGGTGAAGAGCTCTATGTGGGAGTTTGTGCTCAATGCCACGGTGATAATGGCAAAGGCTATATTTTAGGAGGTAGCGGCACCGGAATCGGGCTGAATGGATTCCTGGATAAAGCCAATGACGGATACATTAAAGCTGTGATTCTGTCCGGAAGAGAAGGAACACCAATGCGGGCTTTTGGTGATTCCCTGGGGTTGGCTCAACTGAGTGATCAAGGAATCAACGATATCATAGTTTATCTGCGGTATCTCGGCAAAAAGAATGCTAACGAACTGTAAATTCAATATGAGGAGATAGATATGAAACGTAAACACGGTATCGGACGTCGCTTATTTCTTAAGGGTAGCGCTTTTGTTGCAGGAGCTGCTGCAGGAACAAAATTATTGTCCGGGGAGAATCCCGAATTGGAAGCGGCACCTGCCAAGATACAAGCAGAGACAGGGCGAAAACTGGTTCAGGCTGCCTGTCCTTATTGTGGAGTAGGATGCGGGACTATGATCCAGGTAGAAAACGGCAAAATTGTCAGCATGCAGCCGGACAAAGACCATCCGAACAATAAAGGGCTCCAATGCATCAAAGGATTGACTGCTGCCGAACCAATCTACACCGATCGCTTAACCGAAGTTTTAGTTCGAAAAGATGTTTGGGAAGAATGGGAAAAACCGAATCATGGTGACTTGGATTTTGTTTCCAAAACCAAAGGCAATTTTGATGACGACAAGTGGTTGACCGTCTCCTACCATGATGCAGAGGAAATGATTACTCAAAAAGTTGTTCACTTAATAAAAAAGTATGGAGGGAATAGTATAGGGCTTTATGGATCAGGGCAGCTCACTGTTGAAGGGCAATATCTGGAAAATCTGTTCATGAAAGGCGTGATGGGGTCAAATACAATTGAAGCCAATGCCCGCATGTGTATGACCAGCGCTGTGACCGCCTATTTTGCCACATTAGGTTCCGATACGCCACCGATGTCTTATGACGACATTGAAATGGCCGATATGATCTTGCATTTCGGGCACAATGCCCGCGAATCCCACCCTATCGTTTTCTGGCGGGTTGCGGATCATAAAAAGAAAAATAATATTCCTACGGTTGTGGTGGATCCTCGCCAAACCGGGACGCTCAAAGCGTTTCAGCAAATCAATCTGGAAAACACGATTCATGTCCCTTGCCTCAACGGTGATATCAGCTTTCTCAATTCCATCGCACATGTGCTCCTCAAAGATCATCCCGATGTAATCGAATGGGACTTTCTCAAGAAAAATACCGTTGGATTTGAAAAATATGTCGAAGGAGTCCTGGCGCGATATAGTCCTGAGCAAGCTATGGAATTCATGGGACCCCGTGTTGGAAAAGAAATCACTCCGGCCTTGATTCGAAGGATTGCCGGATTGTATGCCGATGCAACCCGCAAAGGAAAGAGGCGTGGAAAAGGGGGAGTGATTACCTTTTGGGGTATTGGTTTTAATCAGCATATTCATGGTCAACATAACGATATTTCCATCATCAACCTCCATCTTCTTACCGGGAACATCGGGCGACCGGGTGCCGGGCCTTTTTCCATGACAGGACAACCCAATGCCATGGGAGAGCGATTTACCGGAGGATTGACTGGACGCCTCCCTTTCAACGAAGGATTAAATAATGAAGCTCATCGAAAACAAACTGCTACCTTTTGGCGTGTCCCGGAAGCCAATCTTCGTAGAGCCTCAGAAAGCCAAAACCCCGGAATGGCTATTGGAATGATGGAACGGGCTTTGAAGGACGATGTCAAAGCGATGTTTATGATCTATGCAACCCATATCGATTTACCGGATCAAGAAAATCTGGTTCGTCCCGCCCTCACCAAAACCTTTACGGTTGCACAGGAAATTTATCGACATGCACCGAACAACCTTTATGCCGATGTGATTCTTCCTGCCGCAACCTGGGGTGAAGTCCAGGGGGTCTATATCAATAGTGAACGCCGGATCTATGTGATCGACAAAGCAGCAGAGCCTCCGGAAAATTGCCTTCCCGATATGGATATGGTTATCGACAAAGGACGTACCATTGCCAATCTTCTTGGTATGGACGGAGATATAATCTTTCCCTGGAAACGAAAAGCCGACGGGTACTATGATGCCGAAGAAATTTTTCGTGCAATGGTTCAAGCCAGCATCAATACTGATGCTGATTTGACCGGGATGCTTGAAGTGGAAAAGACAGACGGTATTGGTCTTTATGATCAAATTCGTCAATTACGTGGAGTACAATGGCCCGTTCCTACTTACGCTGCTGCTAAAGCAGGAGGCACACAACGACGATACATGGCTCAGGAAGGTCACTGGCCTGGAAAACCTTATGGCATGTTTCGTAAAAAAGATGGCAAAGCCCATTTCAAACTCTGTGAACAAGACTACAGCCGGAGAGAGGAAATCACTAAAAAATTGATGGAATTTGGAGTGAAAAAGGACCATTATACCATTGATAATCAGGATCTCCTGATCCAAGCCCGTGATATGGGTTTGACTCCGGATTTGCCTGACAAAGAATACCCAATGTGGCTGGGGCTGGGTGTGGTCTATGAACATTTCCATACTGCTAAAACGATACGAGCCCCTACCACTCGTAAATTGGTGCCAGAGCAGTATGTGGAATTACATGTAAATGATGCAAAAAAGTATGGCATTGATGATGGAGACCAGGTCCGCATTACGACAAGACGCGGTAATTACGAAGCACGAGCCCAGGTAGGAGGGCCGCTAAGCAAAGTACTGCCGCGAAGAAACAGCGTTTTTGAAGGATACATGTTCAGCCCATGGAATTTGTCTGTTGCAGACAGCGCGGATCCTGTGAAAAACAAATGGTTAGTCAACCGAGTTTCTAATCGAGTGTGGGATCCTGTTTCAGGACAGGTTGATTTCAAAAAATTAGCGGCTAAGATCGAAAAAATTAGCTAATTTACTTCCAATGAAAAGAAGATTTTTCATAAAAAGTATCACAGCTACAACTACAGCGGCAATGGCGTTCCCTATTGTCGCAAAAGCAGTACAATCGAAATTTAAGTTTCGATTTGTTAGGCCTCCTGGCTCTCTGAAAGAAAATGATTTTCTTGCCCGATGCATCCGTTGTAATAAATGCAGTGAGTCATGCCCTAACGATTGCATAAAATACATGGGGTTTGAAAATGGCTTTACACAATGGGGAACGCCATATATTGTCCCCAGAGATCAAGCTTGTATTCTTTGCATGAAATGTGGGGAGGCCTGCCCAACAGGATCGATTCAACCGATCAAAGATGAGCTGAGTGAACTTCTTTCAAAAGTTAAAATGGGGAAAGCAGAGGTTGACAAAGATCACTGTCTTTCTTATCAGGGAAAAACATGTGGAGTTTGCTATCGAGCCTGCCCTTTTCCCGATATTGCTATGACCATTGGTTTCTTAGAGCAGCCAACGGTCACGGGTGAATGTGTTGGGTGTGGTTTATGTGAACGATCTTGTATTCAACTCCCTCAGGCGGTTCGGATTCTCCCTGCTCATTCTTGAAATTCTTATTAGATTAACACTTTTTCCACTATCACGGGATAGAGACTTGCCTAAGGTGACAATAAAGAAACATCATATCGAAATCGGTAAACTCAGGCATATCAATAAAGTTCGGTATTTTATCCAAGTCCTGGTACTTCTTTTCATTTTATCAACTCCTATCTTGAGTCTGTATCAAAGCAATGTTGCTGCCCGTGCAATTCAATGGATGGATGGGAACGAAAAACTCCTTTTTGGAACAATTGATAATATCGTTAGATGGTTCACAAATAACCCTGAGAATGATTTAGATATCATTAAAGGATCTGTCTGGTCAGCTCAAATTGGCGACTTCAAGATGAGTGACCCTCTTGCTTTGTTAGGGCAATTTGCAGCCGAAAAGCAGTTTTACTGGCCTTTTGTTGCAACAATTCTGTTTCCAGTTGGACTCACCCTCCTTTTAGGACGATTCTTTTGTGGATGGATCTGTCCTGCTTACCTATTTTATGAAATAGGAGATGTTTTTCGACAATTATTAAACCGAGCGGGAACTCGTCCGAGGAACATCAAGCTCTCTCTGAAGACAAAATACATTGTGTTAGGGTTGGGGACACTGACCGGTATTATCTTTGGAGTAGTTGTTTTTCCTATGATATACCCTCCAGCCATCATCAGTCGAGAATGGTATTATCTAGTATATTTAGGTGTGTTTGGCAGTGGATTAACACTTCTTGGGGTTTCCTTACTTTTTGAAATGACGATGTCTCGACGTGCAGTATGTCGGTATCTCTGTCCAGGAGGAGCGCTGTACTCTTTGCTGGGAAAATTTAGAGTGGTACGAATACGTCGCAATGCCTCTGCTTGCATTGATTGTGTAAAATGTAATCATGTTTGTGGGCTTGGCCTAGAACCCATGTCTGATTTGACAGGAATGGAATGTAACACATGTACTGCATGTATTGCTATCTGCCCAACTGACGCACTTACACTTCGTTTAGGATGGAAAGACGATCCTTTGAAACAGTCAAAGCCTAATCCAAAAACTTTACAGGCAATTCATGTCATTCTTCAAAACCATAAGGAGATGACATGAGACGATTGTTGTATATGATACTTAGGGGAGCCCTTCCGCTTTATTTTTTATTTTGCGGAATGATCATTCCTGTATTGGCACATCATACTCTGGGAATCAATCAGACGGGTAAAGCAACAGCAAGCCCCCAAATTCCTATAAATAAGGAACTTTATGTGGGAGATTACTTTATAAGCATTACCGTTTTACCAGGGCATCCTGATCCCCAAACTGTTACACGAGTTGTGTCCTACACAAAGAATCTGAAAACAAATCAAGTCTTTTTAGGGAAAATGAATTTTCAGGTAACTAAAAAAAATTGGTTTTGGACAGAAGATCACTTTCTGAAAGGAAGTCAATATCCCATTGAGGACCGTCACATTCAACTCATGGAATTCCAGGAAACTGGGAACTATAATATTCTATTGAGTTTCGTTGAAAATAAGGAGCGTCATACCGTTTTTATTGAATTAAAGGTGGGAGAGCCAATTAATCCCTTGAAATATGGTTTGGTTATATTTTTCGCTTTTGGCGCAGGGTGGATCATATGGAAATCTCAAAAAAAACTGAGAAAATTTCGGCCTGTTTAAAAAAGATCAAAATGACAATTACTAATGAAAATGAACCTCAATCCAGACGACACTTTTTTAGCAAGGTACTAAAAAAGACAGGGGGGATTACAATAAATGAAGTAGAACGGCAGGCAGAAAAAGTAGCTAGACGTTATGTCCGGCCACCTGGAGCAAGTACAGAACTTGATTTTTTAAGCCATTGCACACGTTGTGGTGAATGCATTCCAGCTTGCCCTCACGGTACGATTTTTCCACTTGGAGCTCATACTGGGGTTGCAGTGAATACACCGGCGTTGGATTTAATTAATAAAGCTTGCCATCTTTGCGATGACTTTCCATGTATTTCAGCATGCGAGACAGACGCGCTTAATCTGATATTAAAAGAAGATCTCAAATTTGCTAAAGTTGAGATTAACACCTCCACTTGCTTACCTTATCTTGGGCCAGAATGCGGAGTGTGTATCTCAGTTTGTCCTGTCCCAGGTGCGATTACCGTTAACTTGACAACACCCGAAATAGATCAAAAGATCTGCATTGGCTGTGCTATTTGCAGAGAAGCTTGTATGGTTAGTCCATCAGCTATTAATATGCTTCCGAATATGTAATTCGGAATTTGCAGGAAAGAAATATGATTGGTGATTTTGTTATCTCATAGTTGTAATTAAGTGTATATCCACTGTATAGCCAATTCGCATTTCCTTTGAAAGTATTTTAACGTAGCTCATTCCTAGACCCAAGAACATTTCATCTTGCATTTCAATACTACAAAAAGATTCGGCTAGAGCCTAAATTCAAAACTTGAAGAAGCATTAGGACTTAATGAGGGATGTTCTATGTCTAAAGGAACTAAATTAAAATTAGCTGAATTTTGTACCTCCTCCAATAGAAAATTGTCATTACTATACAAATTATGATCGTAACGAATATATGGTGTTTTTTCTGTCACCTTTATAGAATAATTTCATGTTGGGGTAATCTTGAAAAATATAGGCGACCCAAAATCAAAATGTGGAAATAAAAAGGCATCGTCATCAGTCTCGTCGGAATCTGATAATAGAAAAACTATCATGAGACAACCCTCCACTGCCGCTTGTCGCTGCCCAGTCCTCATGAGTCAAGCGTTTTTCTGGTTTACCCTTCTAGTGATGGTCTTCGGCGTGGGCACAGTAAGAAGCTCCGAGAAAACCGAACACTACAACCGTCTTGTTCACGAAAAAAGCCCCTACCTCACGCAACATGCCAACAACCCTATTTGGTGGTATCCGTGGGGCGAAGAAGCCTTTGCAGCAGCAAAGCGAGAAAACAAGCCAATCTTTCTTTCCATAGGATATTCTACCTGTCATTGGTGCCATGTTATGGAGGGTGATTCCTTCGAAAATGAAGAGGTAGCAGACCTGATGAACAAACATTTCATATCTATCAAAGTCGACCGGGAAGAACGGCCAGACGTGGATCAAATCTACATGGACGTGCTGGCAGCCATGAACGGAAGAGGAGGCTGGCCGATGAGTTTATTTTTGTCGCCTGAACGTGTGCCTTTCATGGGAGACACATTTGTGCCGCGGGCACAATTCATTTTGCTGCTGCGCCGTATCAGCGATACCTGGAAGAACGACCGTGCAAAAATAGACAAGATAGTCGGGCAAGTATCCGCCTGGTTGGACAAACAAAGAGACCGGGGCTTTGTCAATGCGCCGGTACCGGACGATCATGTGTTTCAACGTTTCGCTGAGAGACACAGGCAATCCTTTGATCCAGAATACGGTGGTTTCAGCAAACAACCTAAGTTTCCACAAAGCACACAATTGTCGCTGCTTTTGAGAATCTACAAGCGCTCTGCTGATCCGGCTATTCTGGAACTGGTCACAAAAACATTGGATGGAATGGCCCGCGGAGGCATGTTCGATCAATTGGGTGGAGGTTTCCACCGCTATTCTACCGACGCCGTGTGGGGTATCCCGCATTTCGAGAAAATGCTCTACACTCAGGCCTTGCTGGCCGTCACATACTTGGAAGCCTATCAAGTCACACAAAACCCAGAATACGCCCTAGTGGCGCAACGAGTGTTGGATTATTTGCTGCGTGACATGAGTAGGCCCGATGGGGGGTTCTATTCTGCTGAAGATGCCGATAGTGAAAAAACCGAGGGCAAGTTCTACGTTTGGACTGAAAATCAACTCAAGCAGGTTTTAAGCGAAGATGAATTCAAGGCAGTAGCTGCCAGTTACAACGTGACCGCAAAAGGCAACTTCAATCCTGACGACCACGTGCGAGAGCTGGAGGACAGTGCTGGCATGAAAGCTCTAAGCGGGGCAAACGCTTTTTTTGTGAGGCTTGGGGACAAGCTCCCAGACGGTTCCGACGCGGCGTTGGCTAGTGCAAAACAGAAACTGATGAAAATCCGCTCTACACGCATCCGCCCTGATTTGGACGACAAAATCCTGACCGCTTGGAACGGTTTGGCGATTAGGGCAATGGCTGTCGGATATCAAGTACTTGGAGACCCCCGCTATCAAGATGCTGGCCAAAAAACTGCAGCATTTTTGCTGAAAAAACTCAGAACAAAAGACGGACGCTTGTTGCGCAGCTGGCGCAATGGCTCCGCCAAATATCCAGCTTACCTGAACGATTATGCCTACTTGATTGAAGGATTAACAACACTCTATCAAACAGATTTTGACTTGCGCTGGTATAACGCCGCTTTGAGTTTACAAGGTCATCAGGATCGTTTGTTCTTGGACGGACGGAACGGTGGTTACTTTTTCAGCGACGGTACGGACTTGTCCCTGTTGCAACGAAAAAAAACTTTTCACGACACTGCTCTTCCGTCCGGGAACGGCGTATCCGCACTGAATCTGCTTAAACTGGGGGATTTGTCACTTAGCAATGATTTCAAGCAGCACGCAGGCCGGATCATTGCCGCCGATGGTTTGAAAGTTGTGGGTACTCCTGAGGTTTATGTACAAATACTGATTGCGCTGGAATATCTATTGGATAGTTCCAAGGAAGTTGCCGTGATAGGACCTCTTGAGCACCCTGCGACGAAACGGACCATATCATATCTGCATCGAACATTTTTGCCCAACAAAGTGATTAGCGTGGGGCTTCCCGTGGAAGAAGATGGCTTGGCAAACATGACGATTCCATTGATTTTCAATAAACCGATGCTCAAGGGCCAACCGACAACCTATGTCTGTGAGAACAACATCTGTCAGCTTCCAACCAGCAATTTTGAGAAAATCAAAACATTCACGGCGACCGCTAAAACGTATTCGTGGTATCAATCTGAATTGAGTAAAACTGAGTAGACAGGTGATTTCTTGTCTTTACATAGTGGTCTCATCTTTGAAAAACTGTTGTCTGATGACATTTTTTTGAACCTTTCACACACTTAAATATAAGCATGATTATACGCAAATTAACGGAGTTAAACACAGAGGAATGTACTGACAAAATTTCCGGAAGGGAATTATGAAGAAATGAGCTTTTACGATGCAGGCTAATCCTGCGCTGCATACCACCGATAAACTTGCTTGAGGCCTTCTTTCAAAGGGATACGGGGCTTCCATCCCAATGAATTTATTTTAGAAATATCAAGAATTTTTTGGGGAGTTCCGTTTGGATATGAGGTGTCAAAATCAAGACGTCCGTTGAAGCCGACAACTTTTTGAATCGTTTCCGCTAATTCCCGGATCGTCTGGTCTTCACCACAACCGACATTAATTATTTCCGAATCATCATAATTTTCCATTAGAAACAAAACTGCTTCCGCAAGATCATCTGTGTGCAAAAATTCACGGCGTGCTGTGCCGTTACCCCAAATGTTGACTGACTCTGCATTTGAGAGTTTTGCTTCATGAAACTTGTGGATTAAGGCAGGCAGTACATGTGAGTTTTCCGGATGGAAATTGTCGTTTATACCGTAAAGATTAGTCGGCATTACGGAAATAAAATTTGTTCCGTACTGTTGATTGTAACTTTGACAGGTTTTGATACCTGCAATTTTAGCCAGCGCATATGCGTCATTGGTTGACTCAAGTTCGCCGGTCAGCAAATATTCCTCTTTAATTGGCTGAGGGCAGAGTTTCGGGTATATACAGGAACTGCCAAGAAACATTAATTTTTCTACTCCATGTCTCCATGCTTCGTGGATGACATTCGTTTGTATCATTAAATTTTCACGCATAAAATCTGCAGGATATGTACTGTTAGCATGTATACCACCGACTTTTGCTGCCGCCAGAAAAACAAATTCCGGTTTTGTCTCAGCAAAAAATTCCTGCACAGCAACCGCATCCAGCAATTCCAGCTCTGCATGTGTACGTGTAATTAAATTTTCAAATCCATTTTGTTCAAGTGCTCTGATGATTGCAGAACCGACCAAACCGTGATGTCCTGCAACATAAATACGAGAATTAATTTTCATTGCTTATGCTGTTTTTATTGAGGAATTTTTTATTTATTTTTGCGAATTCAGACAACCAACGCTGCAAAATATTATTCAGTTTCAATAAATACCGTGTAGCTATCATACATTTGATTTTCTATGGTACAAGTTTTTTGAAATTCTCAGAATTTTCTTTATGACACATCGCTTTTAATTACTGTTGAAAAGAAACAGCATGTCCTGTGAACAAAAGATTACTTGCTCCAAAGAGCATTTTCCATGATAATAATGTAAGAGAAATATCTGCTTTCCTCAACATATCAGCATGTCCGAACTCACTTTATCCATAGCTACAATAGAGAATCTTTTACATGGAAATTATCATGAACCACGCTCGGTTTTAGGTTTTCACGAAGTCCGTAAAAAGAACGGTCAGCGGGTTTGGATTGTACGCGTATTGGAAACTGAAGCCAGCAAGATTTATCTCTTTTGGGATGACCAGACAGAGGCGGAAGCGCTGTTGATGAAAAGTATCCATGCAGGTGGTTTGTTTGAGTTGAAAATTCCACCGCGCGCAGAACTCAAACCTTACCGTTTGAAAATCATTTACAAAGACGGTAACACTCATCTACGTCACGATCCATTTTACTTTTCTCCGCAATTTACGGAATTCGATCAATTCCTCTTTGGACAGGGAAATCACCACCGACTTTATCACAAACTAGGTGCGCATCCAGTAACGCTGGACGGTGTCTCCGGAACTCATTTTGCGGTTTGGGCACCTAACGCCAAACGGGTAAGCGTGGTAGGTGACTTCAACCTATGGGACGGTCTGAAGCATCCAATGCAAATCATCGGAGATTCCGGAATTTGGGAAGTATTTATTCCGGAAGTGAGTGTGGGCACGCTCTATAAATTTGAAATTAAAACCCTCGATAATCAAATATTATTGAAAAGTGATCCGCTTAGCTTTTCAACGGAAATGCGTCCCTCTACTGCATCACTTATCACGGAATTGAGCGGTTTCAAATGGAGTGACGAAAAGTGGCTGGAACAACGTGCAAAGTGTAATCCACTGAGTCAACCGGTTAATGTTTACGAAGTTCATTTGGGTTCATGGCAAAGGATTCCGGAAGAAAACCGCTCGCTGACTTATCTGGAACTTGCGGACCGTTTAATACCGTATGTAAAGGAAATGGGGTACACCCACCTTGAATTAATGCCTATAGCAGAACATCCGTTTGACGGTTCATGGGGCTATCAAGTGACCGGTTATTTCGCGCCAACCTCACGTTTCGGTACACCGCAGCAGTTCAAGGAATTTGTTGACCGCTGCCATGCTGCCGGACTGGGTGTGATTCTGGACTGGGTTCCCGGACACTTTCCAAAAGATGCGCACGGACTGGCGCGTTTTGACGGCACAGCGCTTTATGAACACGAAGATCCGCGCCAGGGAGAACATAAAGAATGGGGCACGCTGATCTTTAATTTTGAGCGAAATGAGGTGCGTAACTTCCTTATTTCAAATGCTTTATTCTGGTTTGACGAATATCACATCGACGGTATCAGAGTTGATGCAGTGGCGTCCATGCTCTATTTGGATTATGACCGTGATGATGGCGAATGGATTCCGAACAAATACGGTGGAAACGAAAATATTGGCGCGATTGATTTTTTCCGTCAGCTGCACGAAACGTTGTTTCATTATCATCCCGGTATTCTTTCGATTGCAGAAGAATCAACTGCCTGGGGCGGTGTAAGTCACCCGACTTATGCCGGTGGTTTAGGCTTCAACTTTAAGTGGAACATGGGCTGGATGAACGATACTTTGCTTTACATGCAAAAAGATCCTGTCTATCGTAAATACGAACATCATTTACTTACTTTTTCGCTGATCTATGCCTTCACGGAAAATTTCATGCTCTCGCTTTCACACGACGAAGTGGTGCATGGTAAACGTTCACTTCTCGACAAAATGCCCGGTGACGTTTGGCAAAAATTTGCCGGATTGAGGCTCTATCTCGCTTTTCAAATGGCTCATCCGGGTAAACAATTGACTTTTATGGGTACAGAATTCGGTCAGTGGAAAGAATGGAGCGAGGCCCGTAGCCTTGACTGGAACCTGCTCGAATATCCGGAACATCAGAAATTACAGGAATGTGTCAAAACACTGAATCATTTTTATCTCGCTAAACCTGCTCTTTATTCGAATGACTTCGATTGGACTGGTTTTCAATGGATTGATAATCATGATCAGGACAACAGCATTTTGTCTTTCATCCGTAGACCAGCAAAAAACATTGCTGAAGCAGATTTGATTTTTATTTTCAATTTTACGCCGATGCCATGTGATAATTACTTGATGGGCTTTCCGGAAGCCGGATCTTTCAGTAAAATATTGGACACGGATGATACGAACTTTGGTGGTTCCGGATACAACCAGCAACAACAAATCGACACTGTTCCGGAAGAATGGCAGGGACAAACGCATCGTGGCTCGGTTAATTTGCCGCCTTTGGGTTGTCTAGTTTTTGAAAAAAAGAAGAAAAGGAAATCAATTTCTGCTGTAAAGAAACCACAAAAAGCTCGCTCCAGTACTCAAAAGCAGAAAAAAGGATGATGAGTACAAAAGCTAAATCCAGCTTGTTTCTGCAAGGCGCGCTTGATTCTTCTCCCTTGATACTGGCAGCAATTCCATTTGGATTGATTTTCGGTGCGTTGGCAATCACCACCGGTTTATCCGCTTGGGCAACACTGTCTATGTCTCTGTTTGTCTTTGCGGGTGCATCTCAATTTATCGCCGTCAGCCTGCTTGCTTCCGCCACAGCGCTTCCGGTTATATTACTGACTGTTTTTGTAGTCAATTTGCGTCACATGCTTTATGCGGCCAGTTTGATGCCACAGGTTGAAAATCTCCCTCAAAAGTTTCGGTTCCCAATGGCGTTCTGGCTCACTGATGAAACATTTGCGGTTGTCAGTAACCACGTCGCGGGGAAGAAAGACACCTCCGGACTGCATTGGTATTTTCTGGGTTCTGCACTGGCGATGTATACTGTCTGGGCTACTTGCACAGTCATTGGAATAATAATGGGGCAGCAAATTCCGGATATAGCAAGTTGGGGTTTGGACGTTGCGATGCTAGTGGGCTTCATCGGAATTGTCGTACCCAATCTAAAATTCCGTGCCGATTGGGTTTGTGCGGCTACCGCAATGTTCAGCACCTTGATTACATACCACTGGCCGAACCAGACCGGATTGCTTTTCTCGTCCTTCCTGGCAATCAGTGTTGCCGTTTTACTGGACCGGCGTGTAAAAGTTGGAGTGGAGCCGATTCATGAATGAGTGGCTGCTGATTGCGGCAATGACCGTTTTAACTTTTACACCACGCTATCTCCCTTTTGGAATGGCCGGAAAAGTAAAAATACC
>Ga0209752_1001160_pt1 | contig 12961 bp, 15 predicted proteins | sample METZYME_3_250m_FD_187548 | JGI IMG/M metagenome (GOLD analysis project Ga0209752, IMG submission 187548) | Marine microbial communities from oxygen minimum zone in mesopelagic equatorial Pacific - METZYME_3_250m (SPAdes) (version 2) | ecosystem: Environmental > Aquatic > Marine > Oceanic...
AATTCCGCCGCCGGCCGGGCATGAAATCCCAGCGGATTGACGATTTCGACCTGGCGTTCGATCCGTTCGTTGGTCATGCGTTCCCAAGCGCCGTGAGCAGCGTAATAACGAGGACGACGACGAGCGTGGTCCCCCGCAACACCCGGTGTCCAAACTTGAGCCCCACTCCGAAAGCCGCAATTCCCGAGAACGACCAGAGCGCACCGGGGTCCTCAGCCGCTAGGCGACTGGCCAGGAATGCACCGACCAAAATCCCGAGAAGCAGCGTACCTCCCGAAAACACGCGTCCGCCCAACCGCGAAAGTTCGGCGCTCCGAAGCTGAACACCCACATCCTCACCGTATCGAAGACCCCGGCTGTATCCCCACCAGCGTAACGCCAGGTGCCCCAAATTGTATAAGAAGAGGAACACACCGACTGGAATCCAGGGCGGGGCTCCAGCCCAAACCAGTACCAGAGCGAGCAACAGCGTGGCGGGACGCCACGCGCCCCAGATCAGGAGATCCCCGAGCCCGCCGAGCGACCCCTGGATGGCGCGCTTGAACCTCTCGATCTTCTCGGCGTTCATACCGCTACCCTCCATCCGCGCTACGGCGCCGAGCGCGAGCCCGGCCAGATAGGGGTGGGAGTTGAACGGCCCCATGTGGCTTCGGACAGCATCATCCAATTCCTGCCCCGAAAGCCCTCGTTTCCGGAGCAACGGAATCATGCAGTAGGAGAAACCCGAGCCCAACATAGAACGATAGTTCCAGGATCCCTGAATGATGAATTGCCTGAGAAAGCTCGACATCCAACCCCGTGGTCTCTCGGTTTCCATGTTCGTCACAGGTACGCTCCAACGATTCCGGCCACGAGACCGACCAGAAAGACGGCGCGGCGACTCTGCCACCCCCCAAACCCCTTGAGTAACGCACCGAGATGGACCGCAGCACCCACCAGAACGAGCGCTACCGTGGTTTCATGGGGTAACGGCCATCGCGATACGAGTACCCCGGACAACCAACTCCCCACAACCACTGCCGCCGCCGTTATCACCGCTCCACGCACAAAATCGAGGAGCACCGAAAAGAGATGCGCTGATGTGACCTTCGGTGCGGTCATGGACCCTGCTTCGATCCAGCCGAAAAGATTGCCGACCAGATGCCGCTGAAGACCCACGCTCATTCCACCGAGTTCGGAGGTTACCAGACCAGCCACCAGGCCCAATGCCAGTCCAGCCAACCCACCAGCCGACACGGCAACCGCCACGGCAACCACCGAAGCAGGCGCCGTTTCCGGAACGCGGGAGCCGCCGGCCGGGACCCCCGCGATATAGAAGAGTTCGAGAATCGCTCCGATTTCCAGACCCAGCCCGGGATCTCCGAGCCACCAGCCGGCCAGCGTGCCAGCGACAAGCGGGCGCGAAATCATGAATTGCCCGACCGACGTCGCGTCGAGGGCCAGGAGGCCACCAAGAATGGCCAGCGACACGGGCATGCGTTTCCTAACCCAGGAGTGCTTCTAAGGCGACCGCGCGACTCCCCGGAAGGTCCCGGGCAGAAATCTCGACACCCTCGTCCGCAAGGGCCCGAAGGCCCTCCTCCTCCGCCGGACCCAGGTACACATAGGGAACACGCTCGGTGCGACCGGCCTCGTGATGTAGGCCCCCGAGGTTGACCTCACACCCACGTAGACCATCACTTTCGGCCAGTCCGTTCATCGCGGCGACCGTCCGGGTGAGCACCACCGTCCGCGGCGAAGCAGCGTCCAGTTCGCTGAGGCGTGCCCTGGCATCAGCGACTGTCCGGAACTCCGCGGTGGCCACCTCGGGAAGGCCCAGCCGGTATAGATCCTGCTCCCATTCGCTCGCGGCCAACTCATCGTCCACAACGACGTAGTGCTCCACCTCGAGTTCCGGCCCCCAGCCCATCACCACTTGTCCATGGATGAGCCGTTCGTCGATTCGATATAGGACGACGGACATCTAGGAGGGTGATCGAGAAAGCGGGTCGGCGGTCTTGACGCCTTCTCTACCCTTGGTAAGGAGACGGGGAACAAGCTCGGAAAGGGAAAGCTCCCGATGAAACACGAACTCGAGGAGCATCGGTAGGTTCATGCCGAACACCACGGCCCGGCGATCCTGGTCTCTGCACGTCAGTTGGGCGGTAAGCGCGCAACTTCCGGTGCCGAGATCAGTGAAAACGACTATCGGCGCACTCCCCACCAACAAATCCACCTGTTCGGCCAGTCCTTGCGGATTCTGTCCCTCGTTGCTCATCGCCACCAGAACGTCTTCATCGAGGTCCGTAATCCTCCGGACCGCATCCACCAATCCTTCGGCCAACTTCCCATGACTGAGCAAAACGCCTCTCACCAGTTCCACGTCACTCATAGTCCTGCTCAAAGTACTCGTGCACCGGACGCATGGCGTCCTGCAAATTCTGATTGAATGCAGCAGCCGAGTCTATACCCGCATACTTCAGAAGGTGGTTCATGGCCACGACCTCCGAGATCACCGTGATGTTCTTTCCTGCATTGAGGGGAATCGTGACTTCGGGAATCTTGATCCCGAGCAGGTCGACCTCGGTCGTGTCGAGTCCGGTCCGGGTATAGGCAGTGTCTTCGTCCCAGCGCTGCAGACGGACCATCACCTCAATGCGCTTCTGCTGGCGGGTGGCGTGGATCCCAAAGAGCGCGCGAATGTCGATGATGCCGAGGCCCCGAATCTCCATGTGGTGGGCCTGGAACTGGTGCCCCTGGCCAAGAAGGATGTCCGGCCCCCTCCTCGAAACGATGATGTGGTCATCTGCAACGAGTCGGTGCCCTCGCTCCACAAGGTCCAACACACACTCGCTCTTCCCAACCCCGCTGTCGCCGACGAAGAGCAACCCAACGCCGTATACGTCAGCTAAAGAGCCATGGACATTGGTTCGGGGGGCGAGAACCGCATCGAGATAGGGCTTGATATGCCGGTAAAAGTCCTTCGTGCTGAGATCGGAGCGTAGGACCGGAATCGAGCACTCAGCGGCCACCTCCAGCAGTCCATCGGGTAGCTCAAGGCCCTTCGTGACAAACACGACCGGAATGCCGAAAGAAAACACGCCCTTGACCCGTTCCCGTCGCTCCTCCGAAGTCAGGCCCCGCAGATAAGCGATCTCGGTCTCACCAAAGACCTGGATTCGATCCGACGCAAACCGCTCAGTGTACCCCATCAACGCGATCCCTGGGCTGGAAAGGTCGGGGTTCGAGACAGGCCGATCCAGGTCGATGTCGGGGTTCAGGACCTCGAGATGGAGCGTCTCATGCCTTTCATCGAACAAGCGCTGGACAGTGATCTCGGGAATCAACCCCAGCGCCGACTCCGCCGAATCGTTAAACAACTACAGCTACTCCTGAGAGAGAGCTTCGGCTCGCGACAGAGCTCGGTGGTCCGCCACCTGCTCCTGAAGCTTCCGTAGCTGACGTTTGAGGCGGTCGTTCACTTGGCCAAGAGCTTCGTTGAAGCCATACCCGGCCCCGGCCGCCACGATCGGGTCACGTCCATCAATGTGCAGAATTCCTTCAATTTTCTTGGAGTTTCTTCCTTCATCGAAAATCACCTCGACAACCGAAATGCGAGCGCCATACTTGTTCAGCTTGGAGAGGAGCTCCTCGGCCCGGTCTCGAAGGGACTCGGAGAGAGTCGAATGTCGCGATGTAATCCGAACTTCCATGGAGCCTCCTTTTCGGGTCCTTCACGACAGCTTCGGCATTGAGAAAAGTTAGCTCGGACTGGGAGCGTCTACCAGTGCGCTAAAGAGGAACGTAGCGTGCCCGAGAGGAACGCCTCCATGGCACGCGCCGAGGCGTCCCAACCGAACCCTTCGGCGAAGCGTCGGGCGCCGACCCCCAGGTGCTGACGCTTTTCATCGTCTCCGAGCAGGTCCTCGATGCGCCGGCTGAGCGTCTCCACGTCCCCGTGAGGAACGAGAAATCCGGTCTGTCCATCCACAACCGAGTCTCGAAGGCCGGGAACATCACTAGCGATGGTCGGCGTTCCACAGGCCGCCGCCTCCAGGTTCGAGATGCCCCAACCCTCATTGGCCGACGTGAGGAGATGGATCCAGCCCTTCTGTAGGAGGTCCCGCTTCTCCGCGTCGGATATGAAGCCCAAGAAATCCACGTGCTCTGAGATGTTGAGCGACTTCCGCAGCGCTTCCAGCCTCAGTTGATCGTCTCCGCGACCCGCTACGAGGAGCCGGCACGAAATTCCCCGCCGCACCAGTGCGGCCACGGCCTCAAGCAAGAGGTCGACGCGCTTGTAGCGTTTGAGTCTTCCCAGAAACAGGAGGGTAGCTTCGGGAAATCGTTCTTCGGGGGGGAGAGGAGACAACACCTCGAGATCGACCCCGTTGTGAATGATTTCAATCCTGCTACGTGGAAGGCCGCGCCCGACGAGGTCCTCCACGGTGCTGTCGGAAACCGCGACGGTCGGAACGGACCGGAAGACTCTGGGCACCGGCCGCTCGAGCAGCCAAGTCGCTGCCGCCACCGGGAAGGACGCCTCCTGAAATGCGGTAGCACCGAAAAGGTGATGAACAATCAGAGCCACTGGTGCTCCGACCCCCCAAAGGGGGGCAAAAAAGGGCACCTTGTTGAGGTCCTCCACCACGACGTCGAAGCCTTCCGTCCGGAGTCGGCGTCTGAAGTATACGGGGGCAGCCAAAGAAAGCGTGTACCGCCCGCCAACTCGATGTACGTCGATACCGTCGAGCGTAGCCCGACGCTCACACCCCGGCCACGCCGAGCACAGGAGCGTGACGGAATGTCCCCATTCCACGAGTCGGCGGAAAATTTCGTGGAGATGAACCTCTGCCCCTCCGGATTGCGGGTTCTCCCGATCGAGCCAATTGAGAACGAGGATCTTCACACACGGAGCTCCGAGATCAGGCGATCACCCGCTTGTACAACGCGTCCAAGACGCCATTTACGAACCCCGGTGATTCGGGACTACTATACCGCTCGGCCAACCGCACCGCTTCCTGAATCGAAACTTTCGGGGGAATTTCATCGAAACAGATCAACTCGGCGGCGGCGATCCTGAGAATTCCGCGGTCGAGCAGAGCCAAGCGCTCCATACGCCAATTGTCCAGGGCCACTTCGAGCAGTTCGTCCAGTTCATCCCCTCGAACGTCCAACTCCGCCATGAGGCGGCGCAGATAGGGCATCCGCGACTCTGCAACCCTGCGCATGGCGACGACCGCCTCGAGAGCCTCCGCGACCGTACCCTTCCGCTCTCCCACGTCCCACTGGTAGTGAATCTGGAGCGCCCACGCTCTCGCTCTCGTCCGGTCGATCCGCCGGGCTGCGCTCTCGGCGACCCCGCCCGACTTCTTCGAGGCGTTAGCGCGCGACCCACAGGACTCCTTCAGGGCCCGTACTCCCCCAAGAGCTTTCCAAACCCTTTCAAGAGTTTTCCAGGCCCTCGTACAGGCCAATCATGTGGAGTACGCTTCGCGCGAGCTCGCGACCCTTATTGCCCGCTTCCCTCGAAGCACGAGCCCAGGCCTGATCGGGGGTGTCGGTCGTGAGCACACCGAACAGGAGCGGAGTATCGATCTCCCGGGCGACGGCGCCGAGCCCGGAAGAGGCCTCACCGGCCACGTAGTCGAAGTGCGGCGTCTCTCCCCGAATCACACATCCCAGGGCGATGAACGCGTCGTGGCGGTCCAGGGCCGCGATCCTCCGGGCCGCTTGTGGAAGCTCCCATGCACCCGGCACCCAGTAGACGTCCACCGCATCCGACCCGACGCCGAATTCCTCGAGGGTGCTCCGGCACGCTTCCAGCATTTCTCCCGTCACATTGTCGTTAAAACGTGCGACGATGATCCCGACGCGCCTGCCTGGCGCCGGATCCGGATCCGGAAGATGCGAGCCGATGTCGATTTGCACAGCCCCCTACAGGAGGTGGCCCAACTTGGATTTCTTCGTGTCGAGATAACCCTCGTTGTGCTCCCCACGCCCCACTCGGAGAGGTTTCGTACTGGTGATCTCGAGATTGTATCCCTCGAGCCCGACGATCTTCCGTGGATTGTTGGTGAGCAGGCAGATCCTCTCGAGCCCAAGATCGAGGAGAATCTGCGCGCCGATCCCGTAGTCGCGCAGGTCCGGCTTGAACCCCAGGGCCTCGTTCGCCGAGACCGTATCATGGCCTTGGTCCTGCAGTTCATAGGCACGAATCTTGTTGTGCAGACCGATGCCCCTACCCTCCTGCTTCAAGTAGACGATAACCCCCCGGCCCCTATCGGAAATCTGCTTGAGCGCAGCCTCCAACTGCGAACCGCAATCACAACGAAGCGAGCCGAACACATCGCCCGTCAGACACTCCGAGTGCATACGAACAAGCACATCCTCGTCACCCTCACCGGCGCCAGCCTCTACGTCACCTTTGACCAGCGCGATATGCTCGCGGTCATCGATGGGACTCTGGTAGGCGATGATACGTAACGGACCGAACTCGGTCGGTAGATTCGCTTCCGCCACCCGTGTAACGAGACGTTCCTTAGTCAGGCGGTACGACACCAGGTCTGAAACCGTGATGAACCGAAGGCCGTGCTCTTTCGCAAACACCTCCAGTTCGGGGCGACGCGCCATGGTGCCATCGGGGTTGAGGATCTCACAGATCACCCCGACGGGGGGGAGCCCGGCCATGTTTGCCAGGTCTACCGCAGCCTCCGTCTGACCGACGCGGCGCAGGACACCACCCGGACGGGCCTTGAGCGGAAAGATGTGTCCCGGACGCCTGAGGTCACCCGGCTCCGTCTGGGGGTCCACCAGGACCTCGATCGTCTTGGCCCGATCATGGGCGCTGATACCCGTGGTCACGCCGAACCGCTGGTGGGCGTCCACAGTATGCGTGAAGGCGGTTCCCTGCGGATCCGAGTTCTCTTCGGTAATGAGGGGAAGGCCCAACGCCGTGGCGCGATCCGGCGTCAGCGCGACACAGATGAGACCCCGGCCGAACTGGGCCATGAAGTTCACCGTCTCGGGTGTCACGAGCGACGCGGCACAAACCAGGTCTCCCTCGTTCTCGCGATCCTCGTCGTCGGCGACGATGATGAGCTTGCCCTGACGAATATCCTCAAGTGCTTCTTCAATGGTGTCGAACGGCATCATCGGACTCTCCCTCCGCTACTTTCCTGAACTACGCACGACGTACGACCGTGGCGACGTGTTCTTCGCCACACAGACATTATATCAGCAGTGAAGCCTTCTGGGGACCAACGCTCTCAGGAAGCGTCGGGGAGCATCCGCCGAACGTACTTCCCGATCAAGTCACCTTCGACGTTCATGTGCGCTCCCGGTTCAAGCACCCGGAGATTGGTATGCTCCCACGTATAGGGGATCACGGCCACCTGGCAGACGTGGTCGTCCGAGATCGCGTTGACCGTAAGACTCACTCCATTGAGGGCGATCGATCCATGGAGGATCGTCGCCAATGCCACATCGGGGGGGATTCTGAAGTCGAGGAGACGGTACTCCCCCTTGTCCTCGACAGCAATCAGCTCACCCACGACGTCGACGTGGCCTTGAACGAAGTGCCCGTCCAGGCGGGTTCCTACTGCGAGGGCGCGCTCAAGATTGACGAGGCTCCCTTCGGTGTACTCCGCCGCCACAGTTCGAGAGAGCGTGGTCCCCACGCTGTTGACCGTGAAGCCCCCACCAAGAACCTCGACCACCGTGTGACACGCTCCGTCCAGAGAGACCGACGAGCCCGGCTGGAGATCCGCAAGAACGACTTTCGCGTCGATCTCCAGCTCGCGGGCACCATCCATTTCCTTGGTGGCCCGTACCGTGCCCACCTCCTCCACGATCCCACTAAACATCAGGCTCTCGATACATCACGTCAGCCTCTCGATACATCGGCCTCTCGATCGTATTTAAGTAGAAGGTCGGGTCCGAATTGGGTCGGCTCACCGATACTCGACCAACCGAGGTCCTCGGGCGTCGAGTCCCCGCTCCCAAACCCCAGAACACCCTGCGGCCCGAGGGTCAAAGGTGCCTTGAAAAGATAAAGCCGCTGGACCAATTCCTCACGTGTCAGAGCCGTGGCCAACCTTCCCCCACCCTCGCAGAAGACAGACCGAATACCGAGACCCCAACAGCGCTTGAGCATCTCTTTCAAGTCCGCTCTTCCATCCGCCTGCGGCACGATCTCTACCTGGGCGCCGACATCCTTGAGTGTCTCGACCCGCTCGACAGAAGCAGCTTCGGTCGCGAAAATCAGAACAGGCGCTTCAGAATCGGTGCTAAACAGAGACGCATCCGGGGAGAGCACAGCGCTCGGGTCCAATACGATACGCGTAGGAAGAATCCGGGGGTCCAAGCCGTATCGCACGGTTAGCAGGGGATCATCGACCCGGGCCGTCTCACCGCCAACCAACACTGCGTCGAACCCGCTTCTGAGTCGATGCACTTCTCTGTTCGCGTCGTCGTCAGTGAGGGGTGTCCGCTCGCCCGCCCGGGCGGCGATCCGCCCGTCCAAACTCACCGCCAGTTTCAGAGCCAGATACGGTCGGTGGTAGCGCGTTGTATAAAAGAACGCGGGATCGACCTCGTGAAAGGTGCGGACGTCGGTCGCGGGGCCGACGACCTCGACGCCCGCCTGCGCCAGAAGCTCGCCGCCACCGCCCGTTTCGTCGCCTGGCTCGGAAGCCCCGAAGACCACCCGTGCTACCCCAGCCTTCAAGAGTGACTCTGAACACGGGGGCGTCTGGCCATGATGGCTACACGGCTCCAGGCTCACATAAGCGGTAGCCCCACGGGTGGTATCACCGGCAGAGCGGATCGCGTTCACTTCTGCGTGGGGGCCACCGTATTCCTCGTGCCATCCCTCTCCCACGCGCTCCCCATCACGCGTCAGTACACACCCGACCATCGGATTGGGGTGCACCCGGCCCCACCCCCGCCCCGCCAAGGAGGCTGCGTGCAGCAGCCACTCCCGATCCAACTCGCTCAGAGACACGTCAGATCGTGAGTCGGGCCGCCACGCTGACGAACGGCGTGATCGCGCCGGGGTCGTAGAGGCCCGGATAGCCGGTAAGTCTGTCGTACCCGCTGATCCATGCTCCCTCGACTGAGAGCGTCCACACGAGCCGAATGATAGACACGCCCGCGAAGTAGACTGTGCGGCGGGTCGTCAGGTCCCCCATCTGGCTGATCCCCTCTCCCCGCGGAATCGTGGAGTCCGGCACCTGAACACGCATTTCACCTTGGTCCCAGTTCCATCCGAAGCCCCCGAACACCCCGAGGGTGAAAAAGTCTTTTCCGACGACCGCGCGTACTGAAGTGGTCGAGATATCAGTATCAATCCGGGTCGCGTCCAGATCGTCGGCCCAGTTCACCTGCTGCCCAAACGACCGCATCGCGGAAACGGTGAGGCCGGGCAGGCTGAACGACTCGCGAAAGACCCCGAGCCGCCCGCCGATCGACCCGATGGCTTCATGGCCCGAAAAGCCGTCCGACTCCCCTGAAAACAGGAGGCTCCCGGACGCGAGAAGATCGAGGGACAGCATACCACCGACCATCGGTATCCAGGAAAACCCGTCGAAAACTCCCACCGCCACCGAGCCCTTGATCCCGTACACGTAGACGTCATTGTCGGCCGCAATCCCTGGGCCGCCGCCAACCATGTCTGGCATCGATAAGCGCGCCACCCGGAAGCGGAGGTCGAGGCCCACGCGGGGTGTACTGCCCAGCCTTCGCCCAATGGTGCTCGACGACCCCGAGAGCTCGGCGCCCGCGGCATCGGAGATGGCGATTCCACCCCGTATGGCCTGCGCCGCCAGAACGGCGCTCTGGCAGGAGGTGAGCAACTCCGCGGATCCGCCCGACGCACATTCTGCAATGAGCGGTGTGAGATCCTGGGCGCCAGCAGAGCCGAAACGCACCACCACGAAACAAAGACTGACCCGACAGAGCACGGACCTCACGCCCATCGCACACCCTCCCCGGCCTCCACGTCTCCCATCACCCATGCTGGAGTATCGGACTGGATCAAGCCTTCGAGGACGCCGTCCACATCCTCGGGCGCAACCACCACGATCATGCCGACGCCCATGTTGAACACACGCAGCATTTCGCCCCGGTCTACCCCTCCGCCCTCCTCCAGAACCTGGAACACGTTGGGGACCTCCCAAGAAGCGAGGTCGATCACCGCCCCGAGGTCCGATCCGAGCGTACGAGGCAAGTTGCCGGGGATGCCGCCGCCGGTGATATGAGCCAGCCCGCGCACAAGCCCGGCATCGAGAGCATTCGACAAGGCCGGCAAGTAGCTCCGGTGAACGTCCAGGAGCACGTCAGCCACCGAACGTCCGGACTCGGGAAAGTCGTCATCGATCGACAACCCCATGGCTTCGAAGACGATCTTCCGCGCCAACGTGTATCCACTCGTGTGGATACCGGTCGATCCAAGACCGATCAGGACGTCTCCGGCACGGACACGAGAGCCATCCAGGACCTTGTCGCGCTCGACAATGCCCACGATGAATCCAGCCAGATCGTACTCATCCTTGTCGTAGAGATCGGGCATCTCAGCCGTCTCTCCGCCGAGGAGCGCGCACCCGTTTTCCTTGCACGCCGTCGCGACCCCGCTCACGATCCGTGGCACGACCAACTCATCCATGCCGCCACACCCGATATAGTCCAGAAAGAACAGAGGCCGTGCTCCCTGGACGAGGATGTCGTCGACGCAATGGTTCACCAGGTCTTGGCCAACCGTCTCGTGCCGCCCCGACATGAAGGCCACCTTGACCTTGGTTCCCACACTATCCGTACTCGAGACGAGTACCGGGTTCGCTACGTTTCCCGGCACCGCGTACAGGCCTCCGAACTGACCCAGCGCGGACAACGTATGTTCGTCCCTCGTGGCAGCCACCAACGACTTGAGGCCCTCCACCACGCGCTCGGCAGCATCGAGATCGACCCCAGCCGATCGATAGTCCAAAGCCCCCGGCTCAGCCATCTGATTTCACCAACTGATGCTCGAACGCCGTCATTTCCTTGAATTCCATGATCCGGTGCAGAATCTCCTTTTCATCGAGCAAGCGGAACCGATCGACACTGAAGCTCTCGACCGCAAACGAGCCCATGACAGATCCATACACCATGGCGCGCCGCAGGTCATCCGGCTCTTGAGAGTCGACGGAGGCCATATACCCGACGAAGCCACCCGCGAACGAGTCCCCGGCCCCGGTCGGATCGAAGATCACCTCCAAAGGGAACCCCGGCACAAAGAACATCCAATCCGGTCCGAAAAGAATCGCCCCGTGCTCACCCTTCTTCACCACAACAAGGCGTGGGCCACGCTCTTGGATCCAGCGGGCCGCACCCAGAAGATTGTGATCTCCCGCAAGCTGCCGTGCCTCGGCATCGTTGACCATCAGAATGTCGACACGCTTCAAGAGCTCGACGAGCGCCTCGCGACTCCCTTCGATCCAATAGTTCATCGTGTCGCAGATCACGGCCGCCGGCTCTCGCATTTGATCCAGGACGTCTAGCTGGAGCACCGGATCGATATTTCCCAGGAAGACGTACCGGGAGTCCCGATACTCATCCGGAATCTGTGGTGCGAAGTCACCGAACACGCCGAGGCGGGTCTCGAGCGTATCCCTCGAGTTCAGGTCATACGAATATCGCCCGGCCCAAAAAAAACTCTCACCTTCGGTACGTTCCACACCCGCGAGGTCCACACCTCGTTCGGTGAGGAAATCCAGTTGTTCCATGGGATAGTCGTCCCCGACAACACCCACGAGGCGGACCGGGCCCAGAAGGCTCGCGGCAGCCGAGAAAAAAACGCCGGAGCCCCCAATCACCTGGTCGGCGGAGCCGAAGGGCGTTTCCACCGAGTCGAGAGCCACACTTCCTACCACTAAGATCGACATCGAATGTCCTCTCTCACTCCTCGTCGGCCCGCGCCATCTGCTCGGGAGCCAGGATGCCCAAGATAGCCAGTCCGTTTCGAAGTACGGTCTGCACAGAACGGGCCAAGGCGAGCCGTGCATTCCGAAGCCGATCATCCTCCACCAGCACCGCCGATTCAGGGTTCCGGCTCGGGTTCCCGGCATGATACCATGAATTGACCGCACCCGCCGTCTGCTCCAAATAGTCACAGATCAAGTGGGGAGCCCGTAGACGCGCCGCGTTGCTGACCAGGTCCGGAAACCGCAGCAATGCTTTGATGAGTTCTCGCTCGGCGTCGGTCGTGAACACCGACAGATCGACCCCTTCTGTGCCGACGGAAGACCGCTCCAGCCCGGCCTTCTTGAAGATGCTGCACATGCGAGCGTGCGCGTACTGCACCTTGTAAACGGGATTCTTGTCTGACTGGTCCAGGGCGAGGTCCAGATCGAAGACCAGATGTCCGTCCGGTTTCCTCATCTGGAAGAAGTAGCGCGTGACGTCGACACCGACTTTCGTCATGAGCTCCCCAAAGGTGATGTTCGACCCCGCCCGCTTCGATAACTTGACCTCCTTACCGTCCCGCTCGACGCGAACCATCTGATGGAGCACGTATTCCGGGTACCCCTCCGGTAGCCCGAGCGCCTGTACCCCCGCCTGTACCCGAGCCACCGTTCCGTGGTGATCGGCCCCCTGGACGTTGATGGCCTGATGGAAGCCACGCCCCCACTTGCCCATGTGATAGGCCACGTCTGGAAGAAAGTAGGTCGGAGATCCATCGCTCTTGATCATGACGCGATCCTTCTGGTCTCCGTACTCGGTGGTGCGAAGCCATACTGCCCCATCGAGATCGTAGACCTTTCCCGACTCTCGGAGGGCAGCCGCCGTGGATTCCACCTGGCCGTCCTCATACAAGGAAGACTCCAGGAAGTAGACGTCGAAATGAAGGCCGAAATCCGAAAGATCCCGGTCCTGTTCCTCACGAAGCATGCGCACCGCCGTTTCCCGCATGACGTCCAGCGCTTCTTGGCCCAGAGGGTCCTCG